>Ga0325402_1003525_pt1 | contig 14173 bp, 13 predicted proteins | sample PopdelMetagenome_22_FD_207212 | JGI IMG/M metagenome (GOLD analysis project Ga0325402, IMG submission 207212) | Populus deltoides microbial communities from Bellville, Georgia, United States - Xylem-PdKOR-R3 | ecosystem: Host-associated > Plants > Phyllosphere > Stem > Wood/Secondary xylem... | reverse complement strand
TTTTTTAAAAAAATACTATTAAGACACAAAAATAAAACAGCTTCGATTATTTTATTTGAGCCAGCCTTTGAGTTTTGCCCACAAAAAATCTTACTCGAGTTAGCCCCTATGGCTGTGATCGACCCAATTAGAATTCCAGCTGTGAATCTATCTGTATCCCAATCTCATGAACCCGTCAGCAACAAGGGCACAAACCTAAAAGTCAACATTTTAGGTTTCACCATCTTGTCTCGCTTACGGCGGAGAAATTGCACTTATGCCCCTGCTGTGGTGGCATCCACATCCACCAGTCCTTTTCCACTCTAACGTGTTCGAAATTGTTTTTTTTAATTCTAACCGACCAATCAATCGGTAGATGACGTGGTTTTGTGTAATCTTGTTTCTTACCCAACCAGTCCCCGAGATGAGAACAGTGGTAACGTGAACCACTGGAACTCATCAATTAGTGAAATTGCAAAATGCATTTGACACTTGGCAGATTCAGCAGCACCTTCAATTAATTCACGAGAGTCCATGGCGAATATGGTACACTGCGACAACATGTAATGTTTTCCACGCGCACATCGTGGGTGCCTTTCTTCCTTGGCATCCACGTGCACTAGTCCATTTCCACTCTTACGTGCTCGAAATCGTTTCTCTTAATTTGAAGTTTTGAACCGATGAATCAATCGGTGATTGAATGGTTTTTGACACTTGGCAGATTTAGCAGGGCCTTCAATTAATTCACGCACATGTGTTAACCTACTACTGCAAGTAATATTTTCCTTATAAAGGGGAGCCCTCCAGGGATCCTGCTCTCCATCTCCATGCAAGCAATAGCAATTAGCAAAGCCCACCTTGGTTTTAATTACTAGAATTTACACAGTTTCAAACAAACAATGGAAGAACAAAGAAAACCTCAGTTTCCACCACAGACTCAGCCTCAGCAACCAGGTAAAGAATATGTCATGTGCCCACTTCCGCTAGCCATAAACCCTGACTACAAGCCTTCCGAAAAACTCAACGTACGTGCTTTGCTATTTTGCTTCTCCTTTTCTCTTAATTTTCTTAGATATATATCAAGCGCACACACTTACATTTATTTATAATTTATATATGTGTGTGTTTCTCTTCATTATCTCAATATATATATAATGGTACTGAAGCAACTATACATGTGTCTGATACTACGTCAGGGAAAGGTAGCTCTGGTGACTGGAGGGGATTCGGGGATAGGAAGATCTGTATGCTACCATTTTGCATTAGAGGGTGCAACTGTGGCCTTTACATATGTACAAGGCATTGAGGACAGAGACAAGGATGACACCCTAAAGATGCTACTGAAGGCTAAGTCAAGCGATGCAGAGGATCCAATTGCCATAGCTACTGATGTTTCATCAGAAGAAGATTGCAAGAGGGTTGTAGAACAAGTTGCGAGTAAATATGGGCGGATTGATATTTTGGTCAACAATGCTGGCGTCCAGCATTATACCAACTTGGTAGAAGAGATTACCGAGGAATGGCTTTTGAGGCTGTTCAGAACCAACATATTTGGTTATTTCTTCATGACCAAGTAAGAAAACAAGTGCTGAGAAACAGTAACTGCTTGTGTATTCAGTTTTTCTTCTCTCTTAAATATCCAAGAACTAGACCATACTATGAAAACAAAAGTTTCGAAGTTATGCGTATTGAATGTTCAACATATATAAAAACATAACATTGTAACAGTATAATTAATCTCCAATCAATTCTTAATTAGAACCACCAACAATTACCAGTTCCAACCATGTCAAAAATCACAACCCTAACCTAGTTTTAGCACCTAATTATAACTTCTTCCTAATTGCATTAATAATTTCTTCAATTGGTACGCGCAGGCATTCATTAAAGCACATGAAGGAAGGAAGTTGTATAATCAACACAGCATCTGTTACTGCTTATGCTGGCTCCCCTCACCAATTACTAGACTATTTGTCTACCAAGGGATCGATTGTTTCCTTCACTAGGGGATTGGCTCTAAGACTTGTGGATAAAGGAATTCGTGTCAATGGTGTGGCTCCAGGTCCGATCTGGACGCCACTGCAACCCGCATCTCTGCCTGCATACGAGGTAGAATACTTGGGGTCTGACGTGCCAATGAGAAGAGCAGGACAGCCTTACGAAATGGCACCTTCTTATGTCTTCCTGGCTTCCAATCAGTGCTCGTCTTACATGACTGGCCAAGTTCTTCATCCTAATGGTATGGTAGAACAATTTAATTCGTTATTAACCATTTGAAGGTCATCTATTTATATATATATATAAAACTTATAATATTAATTAATGGGACTTGTTTCGTCTAATGCATGCAGGGGGTACGATTATAAATGGTTAATTGATCTCTCATGCTCTCGCGGTTCTGTTCGTTCTGCAAGTGTACGCTGTTATATATGTATGTGTTTGCCAAAGGAATCCTATCCTATCTGCGTGTTATTATCAATCAATAAAAATATTATATATGTTTTCTCAATAAATAAATAAATAAAACAATCATGTTCTGTTTTTTCTTTATGGTATTGTTACTATTTCGCAGATTATTCATATTAAACCCAAGTTTAAAATACAAATTAATGGCCCGCAAGGCGTGTGTATTGTTATTCAGAAGGTTTGCGAATGCATTCACTTTAATTAATTTGTACGTGAGAGCGTAATTAATTAGCTAGGTAGGCTGGTATAATTAATTAACCCACCTAACTTCACGGATGAGATTTTCTTTTAATTTAAGCACTCTTTTTTTTTCCTCTCTCTTTTTCATACCAATCTCTCTTATAAAATAAATAGTTATTGATTATCTTTTTTTATGAATGATCTCTTGTAGTGTAATTATTAATAATCAATAATTAAGAGTATAACATTTATTTGACTATATAAAATTTCTCGAACCAAGAAATTGAATCTAGTCTTAATTCATCAATTATCCATCTAATCATGAATTAAAAGAACCGAAGTTCGGTGAAGATATCTATATAAAATTAATACAAGCTTAAATTCGTGCACCAGCGGAATTCTTTCTTATTAATTTCTTGCGGCTCCGAGGATGGAAACAATGCCTAGGCATTTGATATGACTTTGTGAATTACTTACGTTGCTCATAATCAAACTGCTTTCTGGACAATCGTACGTATTGTTATAAATTAAGACTTTCTTCTTTTCAAATCAATATCTAGAATATTTAATTCTTAAAGAGACTTCATTGATCAAGCATATTAGACCTCACGAATAAATAATCAAAGTAAAAATAATAAAATTAGTCAAATTAATTAAATTAAAAGGTTTAAATCGAGAAAAACAAATAAATTTTTTAGATAAAAAACCTGATAAACTATTTTTTTTGTGAAAGCAAAACAGTAAATAATGCAATACAGCAATTCTAGTTACAATTAATATTTGTCTGAGGAAATATAAAAAAAATATAATAATTATTATTTTTTGTTTATAAAAAATAGTAATGGACAGAGTTCTCAATAACTCCTGTCCATTAATTAATGAGATAGTCCCTAAACTAAAATCAATGTCAAGTCTCAGTAAAATTAATATATTAGTAAGGAAAAGAAATCTCAGCAGTTTAAGGAGCGTGTCGCTTGGTTGCAAACGCTGTCTCAAATCTCAACAGCTTGCAATCCAAACCCATCCGGCTGGGAAAAGAAAGAGGCTTTATCAATTCCACTCAGCTTAGGCTAGAAATATTATTTGTGTTTTATTCGCCAGAGAAATGCCACATGGGAATCCCTGATGACTTATGCGAAACATGCACCTGATACGTGCCACTAATATTATGACATATATATAGCTAGACATTCCAAATGGCACCAACGCATACCATGCAAATATATTTCTGGTTATGGTTAAGGTCCTCCCACACACACTGCGTGCGGTTCATATATATGCAAGGCAAAGGTTTGTGGATGACAGAAAGCACTGTTTTCTGGCCTTTATTCTGATCGCAACCAGTGGGGAACAGTTTCCGCCGCAGAGCAGCCAGGCAAAGAGTCTGTGATGCATCCAATCCCACAAGCCCTCCAACAAGCTACAATGCTACATGTATATATTTTGTTTCTCTTGTTCTCTTTTTCTTGCATAACAAGCTTCTTACACTCTTCTTATATATTGCTGCAAACCAGCCAATAACCACACCTAGTTTTGTAAACCTTTGTTTTCTAATTAATTAAACTTGGTCCAGTTCAAATGTTATATATATGCAACAATATTATGTTGTGATCATGTCAGGGCAGGGTAGCGTTGGTGACTGGAGGTAATTCCGGGATAGGAAGATCTGTGTGCTGCGTACAGTTTTGAATTAGAGGGTGCGGTGCAACCGAGGCCTTTACATACGTGGAAGGTGTGGAAATTAAAGAAAGATAAAGGTGATACCTTGCAGATGCTGCGAGAGAGAGGCGAATTAAGGCAATTGATGCAAAAGACCCGATTGCTATAGCTGCGGACCTTGGGTTCGATGAGAATTGCCAAGAGGGTTGTTGATCAAGTTGTCAGTGAACACGGCCGGATTGATGCTGGTGAATAGTGCAGCTGAACAGCACTTAACTAGCAACCTTGAAGAGATAACTGAACCTAGGCTATACTTCCACCAAAGGTGCAATTGTATCTTTTACTAGCTAGGGGTCTAGTTTTGCAACTTGTAGATAAAGGAATTCGTGTCAATGCATGCAGTGGCCTCGGGTCCAGTCTGGACGCCGTTGCAGCCTGCATCTATGCCTGGTGAGAGGGTCGAAAGCTTAGGATCAGAGGTGCCAATGGGCAGGGCAGCGCAGCCTTGCGAGATTGCGCCTTCTTACGTCTTCTTGGCATGTAATCACTGCTCTTCCTCTTTCACTGGCCAAGTTCTGTTAGAAATATTTTAGGATGGAAGTAAATATATATGGAGTTGGTTTAGAGTCATTAAAATATTATTTATTTATTTCAGAGATAATATCTTCAGGATATAAGTAAGTTTTTTAAACTTTTAAAAAAATAAAAAAATAAGATCAAGAAAAAAATATATATATGTTTTTATTGTGTTTTTTTTTCTATATAATAACTTGCTTTTTTTATAAACTTAAAACATAATGATAAAATAGTATCATATTTTATGAAATAATATAACTATTCATGAAATAATATAACTATTCATGAAACAATATAGCTGTTCATATTAAGTTTCAGGTTCCAAATACTATCTTTTGATATTATAAATATCTATATAATAATATTAGAAAGCCAAATAAAAAAGTCTGCCAACCATAACTTAATTTATCACACAATAAAAACATACATAACATTAAACATGAAGAGGGAATATTTTTTTTCGGGATAAACATCTTTTTTTATTTTATTTACAAATTACGCCAACAATAATTTCTGTATCCTAATGGTAAGGCGTTTTGAAATTCTCAAGGCTTTTTTGGTTGTAGCAACTATTCATGAATATTTACAATCATCGGACATTTTATAAAAAGCAGCAGGGGGTGAAGGTCAATGGTTTATCAGCCAGTGCATGGGTTCTCTCGGGCTCTTTTCCTGTCGTACTGGTCTTATAGCTGGTAGTTTGTACAAATGTACAGGTAAATCGAAGGGCGAGATCTTTGTTTTGTTGATAAATACGTAAGAAATAACCGGTGGTTGAGGATTTCGGGCGATGGTAATAAATACTTGCTACTCTATAAATATTTGCATTTTTGCTAGCTCTGTAAATGTCATCCTTGCATGCTCTATATGAATATGCTCGTCAAGTTACCATAAAGCAACAAATTAGTTCTATCCTCTCCATCTCCCATTTAAAGGGGGAATGTTGTGACGCCTGATCAGCTGTGATACCTTTCATGGCAATATCTATGGATGAGCTGCGGAGTCCATCTTCCGGTAAAGTGGATTCACCAATAATGCAAAGAAGTAAATTGATGCGGCCATTTTGTTTCAAACCCCCAAATTCTGGCCCGGGACTAAATTTCATCCGCATCGCTTCACCAATATAAAGAATACGATATTACGAAAACGTTACTCATATGTGATAAACAGTGCATATCCTATGTAACATTCTTGAAACTTCATCATGTTAAGCTGGAAATGATGGAACATACTTGGAGATATTCATTTATCGCATCAGGTTTGTGTGAATTGGTGCTGTTCTGTAGAGCAAGACTTTTTCATCAAAAGAACCCTACAGTCTATTTCACAAAGTAAAACCAAATGAACAGCAACATCCATCACCAATCACATCCAACTATCGAAGTAGAAACGTGTGATACTGGTGAATGTGAACGCCAGGTTTCTTTGCAATTTTGATTTTAAGCAGTAGTAGGCATGGCAAGGTAGAACATCAAGTTTCTTTTTACTTGAAAAGCAATTAATGAAAAGAATTCATATATTAATCTATCTTAAACTCTTCAAACAGTTTATTGTGACAAAAGGAAAAGGTATCCCAGGACAGCAAGTCATTCTTGGTTAATTAACGGGGCGTGGGCGTTGCTGTGCATAAATATTCGATGCAGGACGCAAACCAACAGGCACTTGGTTTCTTCACAGCACGTTACTTACATCATATGCCTTCTTAGATGATAAGATCAAACAGAGTCAAGCTACCAGGTCAAAGCGCCATGGTGTCAATGACCTCTCTGTAAAACGAGGGGAGAAGAAAGGCACAGATGTTCTGATACTATATGCGCCTAGGTGGTTAGCTTCCATGTTTATCACTATCAATTGGCATAAATATTTTAATGACATGGAAAATATTGTTAAACGTCAGCACTTCAGATTTGACATACTGGAACCAATCTGTTATGGCAATGGAGGATATGTTAAAACTTCAGTGGTTTCCGAACCTGCGCATGGGAGATTTCCACTTGGGCTGGGACAGTAGCAGAGGCATGTGAGGAAGCACCTAAACTTGTATCATGAGCAATTTCCTCACTTTGTTTGGCCAAAGCCTGAGCAATGATGTTCTGTTCCACACCCTTACCCTTCCAGGAGAAATTTGATGTCCCCCTAGTAAAATCAGAATCAGACATGGAGGGTCCAGCGCGTTTTGAAGTAAGATCCAAGCGCTCAATCATTCGTGCAACACCAGCAATGCCTGCACTCATCTCCCTCTGAACTTCTTTGCTCAGCTCCTTAACTGAATTATTCCTTGCAAGTAGCTTTTCCTTCATACCTCTGGTACCTTTTGAAAGTGATTCCTTGTACCTGTTGCAAGATATCCACATAATTCAGCAGCAGAAATTGAACAAGTAAACATCAGTCCCAAAGAAACCAAGCTGCGATTATCTACCTGGCTGAAGCAGCAAACCATTTAGATTTAATAGATTCTGAGAGAGATGACATATCTGATGACCCTTGCCCCTGGGGAGGATCAATTGGAGGCTGTCTAAAGAGAATCCTGCATCGTGAGCATTTGAAAAAATAAGATACACAAAGATAATGTGTGCAGCTGCATGCCCATGAATGCATGTGTGTGTGTGAGATAGAGAGAGAGAGTCCAGCTACAGACAACAAGAAACATGCCATATCAATCTACCGCAGAAGAATTCTGTTAAAGAAATGCCATTCATCCAATGATGCCACCAGTTAGAAGATAACGAGGGAGGAAAATGGAGTTTGGCTATAAAGTAAAAAATAAGGGCATTTGCTTTGGAAGGGTCATTCTTATTTTTCTCCCTATTGTTTTCAGTTATTCTCAGATGTTCTGACCCATTCAACCCATGGTTCGACTAGTCACCTAGCCAGATGACAAACAATGTCTGCATCGAAAGTTGCAATTAAAAGAATAATACCTGGGTTTAAAAGGGCTATTGACAGCAGTGGTGGAGACTGGGTTCACAACAGGAGGGGCCACGGATGACAAATTTTGAATTTTAACTGATGGTGTACCAGGAGTTGATGAATTAATCACTGATGACCCATAACTTAAAATTTGACCTTCTTCTTGTGAAGTGCATGTTTGCTGAACAGTGGATACATGTTCAGGAGAGGTAAAGACAAGAACCTGGGAGGGACCAAGTCCGGTAGACCTATGCCTCTCCCTTTTGCAAACATAACGAGCTCTGCTGGCAGCAGAAGCAGATAGATGCTGCATAACATGATCGTCGAAATCAGAGTCATCTGAATAGGAATCCTAAAAATTTCCATTAGCACCCAATAAATAAAAGAAAAACTTTTGAGGCAGCGACGCAGTGAAATGAAAAGTTGTGGTTATGGTTTCAAAGTGACTAAACAATCACCTGCTCTACATCATAATCTTCATCCAAATGATGAACGATCATGGACGCAGGGTTAGAGTTCCTTGGCCTGAAAAGCCTCTCAGTCTCAACAGCAGCTAGAAGCTCTTGGCTAGAAAACCAGAATCAGAAACAAAGGTGCGCAAACAGAAGCCGCAATCCATTAGGTTCCTTTGATCAACGCAAAACTGGACAATAGAGGTAAAGATTCATATAGATGGCTTTTCGCGAGAATCATATACCTGGCAGGGTCTTTCAGTACAAGAAGCTGCCAGCATATCGGGCACTCTTTGCTTCTCTGTGACCTAAACAAGAAGCAAGTAAAATCAATGACAGCCATAGCATCAAAATCCAATGCAAGACATCGATTCCTATAAAACAATGTTACGGTGATTGATACCTACCATTCAACAATACACTGAAGATGATATTCATGTTTGCAGCAGGTATCCTGAGACAAGAAACAAGTCCAAAGGTAACTTAAGCCCTAAATATAACAATCCATCACAGACAATCATGCTGAGACAGAACAAGAACCATGACATTTTGACAAATTGTAGTCAAAGGATCGCTGTAGAACAGCAATAGAAACACAATGGTAGTACCGGTAAAAGCACCCTAAGATCAATTCTAGCATTGTTATTATATCATCAATCTTACATGGAAACCGTGGCAGAAATAAAAAATAAAACAGGGCGGCCAAGAAAATATATGCAAAGAAGAGATTATATATATATATTCCAGGACCCTCCTTTAGTGCTTTCAGAAAAAGAAAAGCTCATATTTTATTTGGGCATTAAAATGAAATTATTTCTCGTCAACAGTTCTCTTCGAATGAAAATGGTGCCAAAAGAAGCGATTAGAGATCATAAAATTTACCTCAATTTTATCAAGAAAACAAATTATGATAATTAAATGATTGTGCCACAAACTTCCTACTTTCTAAATTTGATTCCAACTGATACATAAATTTCCTTTTTATTCCCTAAAAAGAAAAAAAAATGAATAAACAAAGAGTGATGGAGTGGTATACAGTAGCAGGGTCTTGAGGGGTGAAAGGATCGAGGCAAATACTGCAGGCGTCGTCTTCGAAAGCATCCTCGACTCCAGCTCCCAAAGAAGAAGAAGAAGATGAATACGCGGGAACTAAGATCATTGGAGCGTCAGACATTGAAGAGGAAAGCGAAGTAAAACTCGCCATTTCAGAGACAGAGAGAGAGAGAGACACTGTTTGAGTTGATGGAAAACAGAGGGGAGGGTGGTGAAGAAGAAGAGACCCTAGAGAGAGAGAGAGTGTGTCTGTAAATGGTCAAAGAAACGAAAAGAACTAAAGGAGAGGAAAAGGGAGAGAGGCAGAAAATGCAGGCAAGGGAATCCGATTCAGACGGTTCCATGGAATTGGTCAATCTCTTCTGATTCTTTCTGGCATTAAAGTTATTTACCGACAGTCGGTCAACTAATTAATTATATCTGAAAAAAAAAAATTCCAAATTGCTTCAATGCCCCCTGAGTGGTTGTTCTCCAAAAGAGACGCCTGTAATGCTACAAGTCCGTCCTAATTCCGTGGTATTTTTTTACTTCTTGGTGTTAGTTACTGTTATACCCTCCCCCACCTACTGTTAAAACTGGTATGTGCCTGGATGGAATGATAAGATTAACCTTCATTTAAGAAACCATTTTTAGATTGCCTTGCCACATTTAGTTCCCATTAAAATTAAGATTTTATTGACACGCGGAGTGTTTGTTATTGCGGTTTTTTTTTAAAAAAAAAATTATTTTAATATATTAATACTAAAAATAAAATTTAAAAAATAAAAAATATTATTTTAATATATTTTTAAATTAAAAACACTTATAAAATTAACCCTATCATAATATCAAATATAATCATAAACCTAAAACTTTACATAATTTATCGGTAATATGCTTAGTGAATTTTAATAATACAATGCTTTGTCTTTAACCAGTTAAAATCATTTATGAAACTTTTTTATACTATTTCAGATTTTTACAATGAATAGGAACATTAGATTTTAATTTTGGGTCCGTTTCTACTACTGTAACTGAGAAAATATGATCACTAGCTGGTAATCGTCGTCAGTCTCCGAGTGTGGCAGTGTGATTGCGGGTGCTTTTTAAATAATTTTTCATACCAAAATGTATGTTAATGATTTTTTTATTTTTTAAAAATCATTTTTAATATCAGCACATTAAAACGATCCAAAACGTACAAATCATATTCAATTTTAATAAAAAAAATTTAAAATTTTTAAAAACACAAACATAGTGTCTCCTTCGAGATCATGCGTCACTTGAAGTCAATTTCTCGTTTATATTTATAGCAAAAGGACAATTTTCTCTTTACATGTGGCATAAATTTTACAAGAAAAAAATGAAATAAATTATTGGCTTGATTTTTTTATATATATTTTTTATTTGAAAATATATTTAAATAATATTTTTTATTTTTTAAAATTAATTTTTGATATAAAAAAATTTAAAACTAAAAAATAAAATAATATTTAAAAATACAGTTATACTGCAACACCAAAAAATTCAACATAATGATTTACATTTTTCCGTTTATAAAACATATTTTTCTTGATCTGGTTAAAGTTATAAATGGAATAAATTAATTTCAAAGCAACATTTGATTGTTTAATTTGACCCTCCACCCTAACAATTACAGCAAATCTTCTTTTGCGTAATTATGACTTCAACCTACGGTTGAAGCTTGGAATTACTTCCAAGTAGGGGGAATCACCGAACTCCTCTCCTTTCCTTCCAAGACTTGAGCAAAGCTTGCTTTCCATTCCCTCATCAAAGCCATCGCCATACCTTTGTATGAGTCCTTTCACCGACGCGATAAAAATCTCTGAATCCCAAAAGAAGTCGCTGAAAGCAAAGCGAAAAGCAAAAATACAAGATAAATCCGGGAACCATTGACAAATACCTTACAGTATAAGGGTATGATCAACAAATTTAATAAATTACAAGGAGCATTACAAAAAAGTTGCATCCCATTGTTGACATGTCAATTCCACCGTTCATCCAACACGCATGGCACGTGCAAGACCTTAGACTAAACTAATCCACGCGTTAGAAAATCATTTCCCAAAAAAACAAAAATCATAATAAGAAAAGCAGGTATCGCTTCTCGGCGCTTATAAATTATTGTTTTTTTTGGTAATTTTGATAAACAAAATAAATATATTATTATTATTATTTTAGTATATTTTTAAACGAAAATCATTTTTAAAAAACATCAAGAAAATAAAAGATACCTTCCAAATAAACATTTTTTGCCGCTAGCCAGTGAGAGCGAGCCAAGAGTTCAGCCGGCAATGGCTTCTATAATCTTAGCTTCTCACCTTCTACCAGTTTCACAGGCTGTCTTTTTCTACTTCAACCAGAAACCAGTAATCCTTATAAAGAGAACAGAGCTATCTTCTTTTCTAGACCAAATTTGAAGCCATTGAAGGCCATTCTGAATTCTCCTTCACAGACCAAAGCAGCTGATAATGCTAAAGATAAGGATGCCTCCACTCTTCGCCAAATTTACCAAGGTCACGTGCTGCGCAGGCAAATCACAGGTGAATCTTGATGGTTTTTTTTTTTTTTAAGTTAAGCGTCTTCTTTTATGTAACAAGTTAAAAGTTGATGCTCATTAATGTGATTTAATGCTTGGTGTTTCACTCTAATGGTGGTGGTGTCATTATTTGTTCACGAACAGGGTCGGTAAAGTTGCTCGGATCATGTTGGCTGCAAAGCCTATGGAGAATGAGGTGGGAGCACAAGTCTTGCACTGTCATGGCGCTCGTGGATGGATGGATGTTAAGAAGACACGAAAGTTGGCTAAAGGTGCATCATTCTCTTTATGTGAAGTGCTTGGAAAAAAAAACCTCTGCTGTCTGCACCATTTGTATTTCTTTAGAAGTTTCCGTTGCAAGAAATCTCAGATAGCTTCTAGGAACTGTGGCGGCTTGCAATAATATTTTTTTAAAAAAAGCAAATTTTCATGTGCTTACAATTGCAATTTGCTACGGATTTCCTACTTTCCTACACTGATTTTATCCATTTATTGGCACCAGTATAGTATTAAGATGATAGAAATTGGCAGTTAGCAAGTCAGCTACAAATTAACCATAAGCTTTTTTTACCAAAAACTGTCTGATAAACAATTTCTTGTATAGCCTGTAGCATTGACTCTGCTTCGGAACCTTCGTTAATTTTGATCACTAATACTAATTCGTTCATTAAAAGAAAAAAAATCAATATACCCATCTTCTTGTGGTTTTCAAGTATTTGAGATAGAAAAAAGAAACATTATTTCAAATACGAAGGGAGGGAAGGAGGTTTTGAGCAAACATTTACTTCTTTTCTTAGACTTTTCAAGAGACCATAATTCCAAGGAATTTATTTCGTTGAATGCACTAGGTTGGAGTAATGACGAAGAATACCTTTGACGGTATGAAACAAAAAATGAAGCGAGGGAAAATCTCTATAATGTCCTTGGTAATTACAAGGGAAAAACTCTATCTCCGATGACATAAATGCAATTTACGATGTGAAAATTATCTGCACTGCTTCCTTCTCTATAATCAAACAAAAGAAATTCTTCAACTTTCTTTCATCTTCTCCATTTATAAACTCGTATGAGCGATTATTAATGAATATATTGCAAGGCTTATTGGACATAATTACACAGGTCTCCTTACAGACTGAAGTTATTAATTAAAGCTAAGCACCTGGTTTTTATAGCCCGTGATCCCCAGATGCTGTTATGTTTTGGTCTGACCTGCTTTCTGTTCTGAAACTCTGGTCTTGTTTTGGCGCTGTGTTTTTGTGAACCTTTCAAGAGCCTCTCCGGGTTACCTTTTGCTGTGTTCAGGTTTTGTGCAGGCTTGCTCGTATAATTTTCTTGTTTTGTGCTGTCAAGAGGCTCCCCACTTGGATGTAACTCGCTATTTCCTGATTCTTCACTCCTCAGGTTATTACTCATTTCAGGATTCTACTTTTTGCTCGGTCGTGGTGAAAAAGTCATTTGTCGAGTGGCTGTCACTGTAAGTTCATCATTTCTTAATATTTGAAATGACTTTTTCATGATCATCAGCAACATAAGAAATTCAAAACTTTGTGTACAGCTGCTATTTCTAATCCCTAGTTGCTGAATAACTGATGTAGCTTCGTTTTTTTTAAGCCATGTAACAGGGTAGGCACCTGTTTCCTAGCCTATTTGGTAACGGAAATTCTCACGTCACGTATCAAAAAGAGTTACAAAGGATGAGGAATTCAATCCTGCACCACGGATAAACCTTCTAGCCATCTCCCTCGATCATCTACTTCAAAATGGAGAAATTTAGAATGTGTTAAAATTATATTTTTTTAAAATTTAATTCTTTTTATATATTTTAAATTATTTTGATGTTATAAATAATTAAAAAAAAATATTATTTAATATTTTTTCAAGTAAAAACATACTATCATAATCCCTATAACATTTCCAAATATTCTTTAAATGCCCAAGCAGGATCCTAGAAGACAAAATCCTGAGTGCGAGCTCATATTTCTTGGAACATCTCCAAAAAGAGCAGTCCACCTCTCAAAATCTCATAACTCAGAGGTAGAAAATCAAAAGCTCAGATGGTATAATCAAAATTCTCCATTCCCCCGCCTCACCCCTCTTCGAATCCCAAGTCTAAACACAGGCCGGGCCCTCTGCGCATAAGCTCGGTGATCAAAAGGTAAGACCAGCAACAGTTTTTATGCAAGGCAGAGACATCTAACACTGAAAAGCAGAGTCAAGTACCTGGATTGATGGATTTGCTGTCAGAAGCAGAGATATGCCAAGAATGCGTCCCTCCAAGTACCCTCTGAGAGGGTTTTCCATAGTCCTTTGGATTTTCCACATTCACTCGTTTGCATTTTAAAGCATGCTTGTTTTGTAT
>Ga0325402_1003524_pt1 | contig 14174 bp, 6 predicted proteins | sample PopdelMetagenome_22_FD_207212 | JGI IMG/M metagenome (GOLD analysis project Ga0325402, IMG submission 207212) | Populus deltoides microbial communities from Bellville, Georgia, United States - Xylem-PdKOR-R3 | ecosystem: Host-associated > Plants > Phyllosphere > Stem > Wood/Secondary xylem... | reverse complement strand
TGTCTTCCATCCAACTTTGGAAAAAATACACACTTACTAGCTCTTTTTTTAGTACTTGCATAAAATATGGATGTATAAATAAGTTGGTCATATATTTAGAAAAAAAATAAAATCATTTTTCACACAAACATCCATCCAAAAAGACTTTCAAATCAAAGGGCCAAAACTTAAGATGCAACTTATATTTGTCATTTCTCTAAAAGTTCAATGACATAAATAATTATTATCCAATGCTTCAAAACTAAACTAAACTTCATAATTTTCCATAAAATTCAATTTTTTCATCATTTAAAAGTTTTTTTTAAATCATATTTATCTATCTATCTATTAGGGGTCAACCTACAGTATAAGTTGTAGTTACGATGACACCCTCAAACTTCAAAAAATAAAATAAAATAAAATTGAGATACATATATTGTTTGTTTAATTTTCAAACTTTTACTATCCAAATCTACCTGTTTGGGAGTGTGGTTGTGATTATTTTTTTAAAAATTATTTTTAAGATCAACGTATTAAAACGATCCAAAACATACAAAAAAAATAATTTTTAGCAAAAAAGATTGATTTTTTTAGAAACGCGAGTTGACCTGCGTTTACAAACACTCCCTTAATTAGCTCATCAAAAACACAAACTCTTTTAACTTAAAAAATTTTAATAGCCAATAGGTAGCCTAACCTACTATAAAACATTCTTAAATAAATAAACAAACATAATTAGCTCAATCCTCTAGTATAAACTATAAAAACAAAAAAGAAAGAAGATATTCTTTGATTATCTTAACAAATCATAATTCTCAATACTCTATTTCTCTCGTGTCAGTAACTTGAAGGGTTGTAATGGATTGTGGTTTATAATTCCCTAATTGCTTTGATTTGTTCTCTTATACTAAGGAAAGAAATCTATAGTCTCCATTTTCTTAACAAATACATAACTATACAAGAATTTAAGGTAATTCTAATTTTTGGTGTTTGCAATCTCATATTTACCATTTTCTTTTGCATTTGGGGTTTTGATTGATTTTTATGAATTATATAAAATTGAATTCTTCAGGGCTTTAATTACTGGAATGTTTAATGATACCAATTAGATAAAAAATTATCATATATTCAATGTATTAGTTTCACTTTGATTTTGATTAAGCTATAAGATTAATTCTTGAACTAATAGTGATGATATTTTAGGTTTATTTTGTCTTGAATTAAGTTTTAAAAGTTGAGATGCGATAACAAATAACTATAAAATCTTTTTTTAAGAAATCATATGTCAATCTCCCCAAAAACAATGTATTTGTTATAGTTACTACTTCAAACATGACAACTCATTCCTCCTGAATTTGAGGAACTCAACGAATATCCTTCAAAAAATCAAATAATTTAGCATGAAGAAATGAATGTTACTTCTTTGAAACGTGATTCATGAATATGTCCAATGATATGAGATATTTCTATTAACCAAAGAACATAAATTCATTGTGTTTATCTCAAAACTGATGCGTTTCAATCTATGCATTTAGAGTATCCTTTTCTAAAAGATAAGAATCACCATAATTGATTTCAAGCTTCTTGGTTTAAAGGATTTTTGAGTTAACTAGAGTGCTCAAATGTAATGAATGCTATTTTTTGTTTGTCTTTCTACCTTTTTGGTTAGCCAACATGAAAGTCAAGACCAAAAGATTGTGTCTAAAGGCTTTGTTAATTGGTGAAATGTAAATGATGGGATTTTTTGTGCTTTGTTGGGAAGGAAAATTCAATACATAGAATTATAGTGAAATATTATGAATATTTAATGAATCAGTCATTATATATTCACAACTTGATAAATAAGTGAGCATTATAAAAAGTTGAGAATAATCTTCTACACCTTATAGATACAATCAATACTGTTTCATAGCTAACTTTTTAAGCATGTGCCTTTAGAGGCCACAAAAAAAGTCATGGTTCAAAAAATCAAGGTAATTTATTGAATTCTTGAAACTTCTAGGAAGTCATAATGCTAAACTTGGCAGGCTTGTTTTAAAAAATACTCCCCGTTAAAATAATAAATTTATTTCTTGTAGAATTTAAAAGGAGATTTTAAGTATCTTTACTAGCAATATGCGAAGCATGATTCACGGTAAGATTGAGGGTTCAAAGTCTTGTATTATTGTTGATGAAGCTAAAGATAAAGATTAAGAAGGAATAAATAGCAATTACCTTACCTTTCATTGACAAAAATGGTTTCATTCGGGAACATTTTTCCATGTTGTGCATATAAAAGATATCATGACATTGACTCTAAAACAAAAAAGTGTGCAATGTTCTATCTCGTCATGATATTTTCATAGGACATAATCGAGGTCGAGGATACGATGGTGCAAGAAATTCATGAAATGCAGCAGAACACATCCACTAATCCAAGTAATATGCATGATCATGCTAGTGTAGAAGGACAAAGTCAAAAAAGAAAAAAGAAATATATGAAATGCAGCAGAAAGAGCCCACATATACACAGTTCACTTTTTTTTATTCTGTTGGTACAAAGAGAGAAAGGTGTGGCGATGAGGAATGGACACAGGGAAGTTGCTAAAAAGAGACCAATTCACACTCATCGTCCACTAGGAAATCCATGACCACCGAGCTACAAAACAAAACACACATCCACTTGTGTCCAAACATGGCGACTCCCTTCCACCTCAGTCTCAACTCAAATGCACAGAACCTTCTTCTTTATTTTTTATTTTATGTCTCCCAGTCTCACTTTACTTCGGTTTCTGTCTAAGCAAGTACACTCCCTCCTGCCTTTCAGTTTTGCCCGAATAACAATTAAAAGCACTTTTTTTTTTTCTTTTTTTATCTTACATAAATGGACTGTTTGAGGTTTGCTTTTAATTAACTACTCGTGAAACCTTGTTATAATTTATAATTGCTGTTGTTAGACTATTTAACCTTCTGATTAAAATATTTTAAAAATAATACAGACTTTGGAAAAAAAAATACAAATTACCTTAGAAAAAAAATCATTCACTATCTATCTAGTTTTCGATCACTACAAGTATGAGAAGGATAGAGAAGTCAACCCGTTCAGGTTGAAATAAAATTGTAACTGATGAAGGGTTAGAGAGATTACTCTAATCTTTTCTTGGGTTCTTATCCTTTTTACTAAATTTCCATTCCTATCTCTTTTCTTGCATCTATCTTTCCCCTGATCTCTCGTGATAAATAGAGTGTAAATAATGATTATTTTATCTCTTTTTTTTTTTTTGTTATGAAAAAGAAAGTAAAATGTTTACATCTACTCAACTCAGTTATAAAAAAGAGAATAAATTTGATTGAAGAAACGTTACCAATGAAAGAAAAAAACCCCAATGTTTACGGCATCGTCAAAAGCATGGTAGAAAATGACAAATTCAAACAACAGTCACCATAAAAAGATAGATCCCTTCCTTGTCCACCAAGCCTTGGTTGCATTTAAACAAGTCAAGCGGGGGTCTTTGTGTTTACCTTGGAAACCAGAATTCTGACGCTTCCGCTATGGGTACCAAAATCTTGACCTCTTCTAGCCATGGCTTTGAGAATGAATGCAAAGAGATTCATGATTCTTGGGGAAGGTTAAACCACTTGGTTCGATCATTGGCTGGCAGGTCCAAGCTTGAAAGGCAACAGATTAGAGAGACTTACAAGGCCATGTATGGAGAAGATATGGCCATTCTTCTCCAAAAGATGCAATTCCAAAACGGATCAAAAGTATGTGCAGCTTTATATAGGTGGATGATGGACACACATGAACGTGATGCTATTGTTGCAAGGGAAGCTTTTGGACAAGGTGATGTTAACTACAAGGCTCTTGTTGAGATTTTTGTCGGGCGAAAATCAAGTCATATGGTTCTCATCAAACAGGCTTATTATGCAAGATTCAGAAGGCATTTGGACCAAGAAATTATCAATCTTGAGCCACCCCATCCTTACCAAAAGGTAATCTTGTTCAATCTTAAAGATTGTATCAAATGATAAACAAGCCCCGGATTCAAGAATATGAATAGCATTTTCTGTACGTGCTTGATATCTGTTATTTGAATATGTTGCTATGGTTTTGAAGATTCTTGTAGCGTTGGCTACATCACACAAGGCACACCAGGAAGATGTTAGCCAACATATTGCAAAATGTGATGCTAGGAGGCTATATGAAGCAGGGGAAGGGAGTTCACAGGGAGCCGTTGAAGAAGCTGTTGTGCTTGAGATTCTGAGTAAAAGGAGCATTCCACAGACGAAATTGACCCTGTCTAGCTTTAAACACATTTATGGACATGAGTACACAAAGGTAAAGGGTGAAATTTTCTCATACTTCATACCATCTTTTGCCGAGCAATTAATTTTCTGCGTTTAACAGTCATATTTTGAGTTCATGGGTTCTTTTATTTCGACTCTATTTTGCAGTCGCTCAAAAATGCAAAATACATGGAATTTGAAGATGCTCTTAAAGTAGTCATGAAATGCATGTGCAATCCACCTACTTATTACGCAAAGGTAAATTTATTATTCTCTCTAATGTTTTTAATTATAAACAATACATAAAATGGTGCCAGATTTTCCTCCACTTTCTCATTTTCTGGACAAGATTTCAATATTACTTGCCAATTGCCATTCTATAGTTCCCCTGCATAAAAACTCACGCTGTTTCAGGTACTGTATACGAGTTGTAAAGGGACAACAGCAGACAATGGTGCCGTGGCTCGTGTGATGATAAGCAGAGCTGAGGTAGACTTGTATGAGATACGAAGCATTTTCAAGAGAAAGTATGGGATCGAACTGAAAGATGCAATATGTGAGAGATTCCCATCTGGGGATTACAGAGATTTTCTTGCAGCTATAGCCTCGACCACTACTATTATTACAAGCCACAATTCTGTTTCTCTCTAGTGGGTGGAGCTGTATGTAACAAGATTCTAAGTTTTAGCTTTTATTGATGTGCAATTACCACTAGGAACTTATTGTACATTTGATTACTTTATAACGTGAGGAACTAAGGATCCAAAACAGTGTCTTATGTCTTCTTCTTTTCTCTCTCTAGATAAGTAGTGTGGGCACATGTGACTTCTATATGGTATATTAATTTGCTTACTAAATATACCATCATTTTTAGAGAGGTAAAGGGCAACATTAAGCTTCCCAAGGTATTGTATTTCCATGGTGGCTCGACTGATTCTTGCCTTTCTGCCGAGTGCGGTATGTGTTGTGGTTAAAACTATGTTTTATTCCGATAATAATTTTGAAAGTGTTTAGTTAATCAACACATATCATGATTTTACATCAGTCTTCATGAAAACTCTCTTGAAATCTTAATTAGAAAAAAGCTATAATTTATAGTTTTTTTTATAAATTTATATTTGTAAATCGTAACCATAAAAAATACCACAACATGAAATACATATTTAATTTTGTGGCTATGCAAAAGCATTATAATTTTTTCTATTATTCCTTTAAAACTTATTTTTCTGCTAACTCATAGAGTTGGTTAAATCTCTGATCACATACCAATACCATAATCTGCACTAATAAAGGAGGGTTAACTCTGTAGATGAAGGAGAGAGGCTCAGAGAAAGAAACTGCATCTCATGGACTGAAATTGGTCTCTTCACTTTTCAAGCAATGTTGCTTCTTTAATTTAATGGAAGAAGGCACATGGAAAAGTGATTATAATCTCCACTTACCTTGATTTGTCATCGCTTGATTTACTTTTTACTTCTAATTTGTGTATACCACTAACTGTCCTGTCTAAAACCATGGTTGTTATCCTGATTTTGTTGCTATCTCTTTATAAAAGTGAAGGACCTCCTGTTGGCCACAGACTTAGCTTACTAGATTTCAGTTATTAGCTTTTAACTTAACTTTTTTTTTTTAATTGTAGGTGTCCGGGTCAGTTTACACGCACCTCGACTAATTCCCCAAGGTTTTGAAGTTAACAACCAGGTAAGGCTCTAGTGACCCTGAGATTTGTGACACTCAAACTAGTGATCTCTGGAGAGCAAATTCAGAACCTGATTAGTTAAACTAAACTGCTTGGGATTACTTTTAACTCAACTTTAACATCTCAACATGATACAGAATCCTGTTTTTATGAAAGTAGCTGAAGGCTTAAAGGAGATACAACCAAATGGAGTCTGTTGTTATGGACATGAGTTAATGAAATTCAGCAATAACATATTGATCATATAAGATTAGTTGAGATTGAGCTCAAATTTGTTTGCTTAAAATATTTCATAAAAGATTAAAGTAAAAGGAAGGAATCTATTGACAATGACTCGGAGAGCAATGGGCTGATGGTGAGTAGTGTGTCACATGCCATTTTCTCAAGGCTGTTGTAATGCACTTTTCCCTCATGAAATAGATTTCTCAAGGTAATTATTACCCCAGAAGAATGATTCTAGGTGTTTGATCCATATCCTAATGTTACGATATGCAACTTTTCTTTCTTCTGCATAAATGTCTAAGCAACGTATGCATTTCTATTGTAATTCTAGGCTTTGTCCATATCATACATAACAGAGAACAACATAATTTCATGATCATAATAGAGAACATAACATTATCTCCAGACGAGCTAAATATAAAAGAAGTAAGAAGAAAAAAAGTGCGGGTAAGCTAGCCCGAGGAATTAGTCGAAGTGCGCGTAAGCTGACCAAGACACCCACGATTACCAAAAGAAAAAGAAGTCACCACTTGGTTTTATGGTAACTAGAAATTTTAGCTGGTCCTATTGAAATCAATTTTTTTTTTCCTTTGCCATAACCTATTCTTGGGATATTTCTTCCAAAATTTACCCTCTTTCCTTTTAAAGTAGAAAATAGAAAATAAAGTAATAACAACAAGGAGAGTGATGATTTGACAAAAAAACAGGTCGAGAAGGATTTCATGTATAGAAAAATGAAGCTGTAATTTTGGACTAAATCGGGACTCTAATCGTGCTCTATTGTACCCAAAACTAGAAAAACAATGTGGATTCAAGGTCAAATTAAATAATAATTAGACAAATCTATATAAAAATTAAGCTTAGGGACATAATTAGATTTTTAATAGGTTCATTTGGTTTAATCATGAGCCAAATTAAAAGTTTAATTATGAAAAGACTGAATTATACTTTAAATAGATCAAATTAATTTTATTAGGGACATAATTGGTGAAAAATTAAGTTTGGGAGCCCAATTTAAGCTTAATCGAGGAGATTGAAATTTTAGAGGACCAAACATTAAATTTTTACACAGTCGATTGGTTGAAATCAGGGATACAATTGCAAGAAAATCAAAGTTTAGAGTTAATTAGGGATTAAATTGAAGAAATTCACAGCCAAAGATGTTTTTGGAAAAAGGCGCCGAACTCTGAGGACTCAATTGATTGAAATCAAATGTGAAATTAAGAGAATTGAAAGTTTAATGGTCAATTGAGGGTCAATTTGCATAAATCCAAGACCAATGATCAAAATTAAAAAAGGTGCTAAAATTCAGGGCTGATATTGAAGTTCGACAGAGGTAAAATTACATAAAATTAAAAGTTCCATGCCAATTGGAGACGCAATTGAAAGAAATTAAAAGCCGAAGGACTAAATTGAACTTGGCCAAATCCCTAAATTTAAACCATAACGCCAAAATGGTGCCGTTTTGAAAAAAAAACAAGACGATGCGTCATCTGGTTACTATTTATCATCTCCTTTTTGCCTGAAAAAACTGCTCGGATGGTTACTATCCAGGGGTATTTAATGCTACTTCTCCGTACTAAACTAGACAAACCATACACCACCATAATGGCCTGACATTGTACTACACCCTAGAGTAGGTCTCGTCGACCAACTGCCCCTATAGTCGCCGCAGCACCACCCCAAAAAAGCCAACTTAAGCAACCTTTAGCTGCCAACTTTTTTTGTTAATGATTTCATCTTTGAGCTAACGATTAAGATCTTTTCCAGTTGAATTAAGAGCTAAGATTTGTCCCCAATAAAGACAAAGTGTCCCCCTTCCACCTCCTATAAATAGGGGTGGATTTCAGGTATTGAGCATGAAGCAATTAGGCTGTAAAGTTGGCAAAAAATTAGCTCCCTAATTTGTTTTTGCCATTGTCGCCTCTCTTCTCTTCCTTCACTACTTCAGCCACCACCACTTTACACTTGTCGTGATAATCGGTGGCAAAACACCTTTGCAACCCTATCACCAGCAATCGACACCTCCACTAACACCTCCACCATTAGCCGATCACTACTTCAACGTTAGGTAGTCTTCTTCTCCCTTTTTCTTCTTCCCCCCATAATGGTTATAGCCACTTCATGCAGAATTTATTCTGCATGAAGAGACTAAAATAATGAACATGGTCACTAGGCCAAGCCAATGACCATGTGGGCTTAGGCTGGACCTGTTTTAACCTAGCCTAGATGGCTGGGCCGGGTTTAGCCTAAAAAAACATAAAAAGGAAAGGTTGTTGGGCCGTCAGTCTACCTAACCCAGCTGAGCTAGACCTGTTTCATCCCAGCCCATATGGTTGCGTCGGGTTCAATCAAGCATTAAAAATAAAAGGCTGTTGGGCAGTTAGTCGACCTAACCCAGCCGGGCTGGACCTGTTTCATCGTAGCCCAGATGGCTAGGCTTGATCTAACTTAAGACCAAAAACAAAAAAAGAAAAGGAAAAGGTCTGTTGGGCGGTCAATTAGCCCAACCCAACCGAGTCTGGCTCAAATGGATGGGTTAGGTCCAGCCCACTTAATAAATAAATAATATAATAATATAATAATATTAAAATATTTAAAAAATATTTTTTAAAAAAATAGAAAAAATTTCAACCACATTCAAATACATGATGATGACGATAAAATGTTTTAAGTGTGAATTTGTATAACCATAGTCAAAGAATGTAGTTTTGAAAAGATATTTGACAAACATCGAATAAAACACAAGCACATAATTAAGTACTATTTAATTATGATGAATTGAGACATTTTGTTCAGTTAATTAATTTTATAATATTATAGTCTTAAATCATTTTCTCTTGTATTCCCATATAAATTAAATTCTTAGTAAATTTCTTATAGAAAACATCATCAATTTTGTTATTTCAAAATCCATATCTTATTGAAGCTCATGTTTTCCAATTACAAGATGGACAACTCACTACGTGGTTTAAAGCATAAGTAAGTATGTAATAATTTGTAACTCTAGTAAGAATACATTTACTTAACTTTTTTCATTTATTATTGTTATTAAGTAATGAGAATGAATAGAAATAGTTTGAAATGGACCAATTGTATGAATAATTGAAAAATCTCTAATTCTTGAAATTAGAGTTCATGTGATTTTATGTGTTAGAATGTTATTTGGGTTGTTTATTATGGTTTATGATAATGCATGGAAATGATTTGAATTGGATCAATTGTATTAATAATTGGAAAACCCCAAATTCTAGAAATTAAGGCTCATATAATTTTTATGTAAGAATGTTAATTGAATTGTTTATTATTGTTGTTGGGTTATGATAATAGTTTGATGGAGTTTTATAAAATTGTGCTGAAAGCTATGTTCTAAGGATGTTATGGAAGTTGTGTGTTTGGTATAATTATAGACACGTGGAAAATTAGATAAATGATATAAAAAATTGATGTCCATATTACATTATGTATTATAGTTGGTTTGAGAATGTGGTTTTCTATATTTTTGAAATTTTTTAGGTAGGGTCTTGTATAGGGAAGAAGTTTCCTGAAGTTTGTTGAAAATAAATAAATGCACTAAAACAAAAACCTATAAACCATATAATATGAATTTAATTGAATATGCTTAATTATTTAGTTATATTGTTTAGATGCTGGGAAAAAAATTTAGGGTCGAGATAGAGCGATTCTGTTTCTTCAAGCCGTAGTGTTCTTGAGCCTGTAATGCAATTAGATGCAGATCATGAAGAGATACCGAATGCACATATTAACGATTGCATGCTTGTTGAATAAATTTCACAAATATGATGTTCCATCTACTAGAGATCCTAATTCTGGCAAGTTTATAGCACAATGAAAACCAGATTTAAGTATATAAGAAATTCTTTTTTCTCCCCCTCACAAATAGCATTAATGAATTAATAAATTGTTTATATGGGTTTTCATTCATTAATTGATTTTTAGGACCACAAATATAGAAGCTATGGATATGATAACATCAATGATGAAAATATCAATGAAAGATCCTTTATTTCAATGGAGCCATCTTAAAGAGCATCTTGAATGGATACCAATGATTGAGACTCGGTGAGGAAAGTTTAAGGTTATATATATATATACTTTTAGTTTATATTTAATTGGTTTTTTAATGATGTAAACTAATTATTTTACAAAAAATGATTATAAGGAAAGATTTCAATGGGACGAGGCTAACTCTGGGGTGGCCAGACAAGTTTAGGAAAACCACAACGCAACTAGGTAAGTTTTAACATGTGAAGTTTATATTTTTTTTTTGTAAAATTGTATTTTTTTATATTTTTCTAGTTTAATAAATTTCTAAACTAGGTTGCATGATTTTTGATATAATGCACAAACCTATGCAAAGTGAGATGATTTTAAGGTGTGGAGGAATTCTAGACCTCCCCACATCACTAAGACTAATTGGAAGAGATATCTAGAGTTCTTAACATCAGAGAGTTTTAGGAGGCGATTATGGAGTGGGTCCTCAAATAGAAACAAAGAAACTCATGGTTCCATTAACAAGCATACCGGTGGATCACTTCTTTTTATGAACCATACAAAGAGCCTGGTTTATTTTTAAGTATTTTTTCTTAATAAATTAGTGATTATTTGTCACAATGTTTAACTAATGATTTATATTGCATGCTACATACCTTGAGTGCGAGCCAACTCTGATGGAGTTATCTATGGAAAAATACATACAGAGAGAGGAGAGACAAAAATAGTGCAATAGTTTGTGGACAACCTATCTGAGGATAAACATAAAGAGTGTTGTAGTTCGTGGATAGCTGAGCTGAGGTGTTTGTTTTAAGTATACTTTGAAACATTTTATATATATTTTGGACTAATATTCTTTTATTGATAACCTTGAATCTTCTTTTCGTAGGAATAATATAACACTGAAATGCATGCCAAACACTAAGAGGATCCTTCAACCCATTCAAAATATGATCCAGAGTTGTGGTTCGAGGTTGGAGCAACTGTTGGACCCGATATGAATCGGGTTTATGGTATCTCTGTGACTATAAATTGAGATATAAGGTCGAGTTGTAGTATCTCAACCATATATACCTTATAATTCAGCCCGGGGTAGCCATCACCAGCCATTTAGTAGTTGGTTTAAGTACAAATTACCATTGTGATGACATATCTGAAGGTTGAACCGGAGATGTAATATGAATAACAAAGTAGGAAGTAATGTGAGGAGATGATGACATACCTGTCAATTCATTATCCTCCCTTTTATAGACCTCCAAAAGATTTTCCTCCCCCTTTACCTCCACCTCTACTTGTAGCTCTAACTTTTTTTTTTATGTATAATATATAGACACTTGTAATTGATTTTTACAATTAAATTAATAATATAAGATATGTTCCTTAATTTAATTTAGTTGTTTAATGTCAAATTGTTTGATCCAAATAATCATGTGTCTTTTTTTAATTACTGAAATATTGATATCATCACCAATAACCATAAATTTTTATAGGTAAACCTGTCGGTAATGTAGGTGCATTTTTCTTGGAGAATTACAAAGAGTTGTGAACTATTTTGATATAGACTGATGGATTGACTTACAAAACTTTTATATCAGAGATTTTGTCAATAAATCTGTTGGTTCTACACGATTTATTATCGATGATTGTTTCATTGGCAATCTGTTAGTAATATTTACCGATGGATTGACCAATAGAAAAATGGTTAGCAACCTTTTCTTTTTAGTGTGAATATTTTATCAGTGTTTTTGTCAACACATAAATCATCAACTGAATTACTGATGGATCTGAAATCCTCGATAAGAGGCTCACTGACGACACATTTCCATTAGTAAATCCATCAGTGATTTTTATATCAGTGAAATTACATCTTAAACACCTACGAAATATTTTGTTGGTGTAAATACATTTTATGGTTGTCATCCTCCCAACCCCATCGTAAGGTATTGATCCTGATTTTATTCCAGCTTAAAAAATAAATTTCTTAGCGACGTCATTCCCCGGGGTTGCCACAAACGGTGTGGACCTTGACACTTTAAATAATCACAATCATTCATAAAAAAATGAAAATCATATAAAATAATCAATGTTTTATGACAAGAAGATTCAATAACATGTTACAAATTATTTAAAGATTCATATGGGGTTCGAAATCGACCTTTAAAAGTGGCTGAGGTAGATTAGAAATCGTTAAAGGCGACAATAGTGGAGGTAGTGTTAGTGCGTGCATCTCATGTGCTGCCATGACTCATGGTACATAGATTGATGCTCCATTGGCTTGAGAGGCAAATGGTTGACTAGATTTGGTAGCCCTCCTTCTCCTTTTCTTTTCTATGCTGGTAATGTCATAAACCACCACCTACAATGAGAGATTTGAGCATGGAAAGCTTTGGTTTGTTTTTTAATTTTAGTTTCTCTCTCTCTCTCTCTCTCTCTGTGTATGTTTTCACTTCTTTTTCTATTACTTTTTTTTTTCCAATTTTTCTCTGCCTTCTCTTTACTAGTCACCACAAAAAATTCTTTTATTCCTCCCCTATATTTCCTCATTTATATCTTTTTATTTTTTCTTATCCCCTCATATTCTAAAACATTATAATAACTTCTCATCTCGTCTTTTTTTATCTTTATCTTGCTTGGGGAAGGGGTTAAAAATGTTAAAATTAGTTCTTCACCCCTTCCTTGATTATTACTATGCTCACTTAACTTCTTGTTTCTTCAATTCTTGTTTCTTTTCAATTTTCTCAATATTTTAGTTTTTGAAAATCTAGTAGTATAAAAATGATAAACATAAAGTTTGAAAATTATAAAATAAATAAAAATTGATCGAATTACATTAAAAAAAAAGATAGTTTTTAGATTTTTTTGTGTTTGTGAAGTTTTTCTGAAAATATGATCAAAATGAGGAGTTAAAATCGATTTTTGACAAACATAATAAAATGATTTCATGATCATATTCTCCCATATCCATAAATGTTTTGTTTGTACAATGAAAAGAATTGATAGTACTTCAGAAACATCAAATACCTTGGAAGTTTAATTTTATTTGAACTTCAAATTTCATGTTCTTTTCTTTTAAACTAATTGATTTTGTAAACTTCTAATTCTTTGTTATGAATCTATTGCTTTGATGCTTGCTAGTTCAATGTCTTCTTCAAATTAAGAAATAAACTTCCTGTTGATCAAAGGAAACAAAGTAAAAAAAAAAAAATGATTTGATTCTTGAATTAGTGGCCATCTCCTCATGAATCGTGTGGATGGTGTTTATGATATCAAAAAGAAAAAAAAATGCCTCACCACTTTTATATTTGTTACGAGCGTGTGGTTGTATCCTAAGCAGAAAATATACGCATGGCTAAAGATTAAGAAAGTTGAGCACATGAAAGGAGGAATAATGTGTCATCCACGCACAAGGAAATCTTCCACAGCTGATCAAAGAAAACACGAGAAAGACACAAACCAACATAAATCAAAAAGCATCCAACAAGGAAATATTCCCTTTCAAGAGGTAACCCAGAAGAAACCTCTTAAACCATATCTTATAGCATTGGCATATAAAAGAGGAACAGGGAAAGAGGGCGTCCTTATCAGATCGAAAACAAACGCTGTATTTCCTTTCAAAATTCCTTAGAAACGAAAGAAGTTAGCATTGAGTAGAAATCATGGCTAGATCTAACGTCAAGCCCTCTTTCGAAGATTTTGAACCCTATTGCAAGTGGCGAATAGAAGAAGGAAAGGACACTCTTGAGGTTCATCTCCAGGGTAACATGGTTTTTTCTTATGTAATTCCACGTTTCTTATAGTAAGATTTCCTTATGGAACATTTCTTGTCAAATTAAATGTTGCAAGTTCGGAAGGTTGAGATGGCTAAGTTTTTTCTATTTATTTAATAAGAACATGCTAATTATACTCCATGCTTAAATTTTTCTAGGTTTCAGAAAGGAACAGGTGAGGGTTCAACTCAGCAGTATTGGAAACATGACAATTACTGGGGAACGTC
>Ga0325402_1003523_pt1 | contig 14179 bp, 15 predicted proteins | sample PopdelMetagenome_22_FD_207212 | JGI IMG/M metagenome (GOLD analysis project Ga0325402, IMG submission 207212) | Populus deltoides microbial communities from Bellville, Georgia, United States - Xylem-PdKOR-R3 | ecosystem: Host-associated > Plants > Phyllosphere > Stem > Wood/Secondary xylem... | reverse complement strand
TGGGATCAGGATAAGAAAGAAATATATAGTACGTAGTAGGTGGGGATGAAAGTTTAATTCCGAAACGATGCAGATGCAGATGCAGATATCTACTGTTTTTACACTCATTCAAAAACAGTGGGAAAAAAAGAAATTGAGAGGAAAGGAAATAAAAACAAAAAATAAAACTCTGACATGATTGAATAGCACATTCACAGAGACAAGCAACTTGAAAATCCCTAAACCTGGACCTTGTGTGGCTGTGATAATCACAGCAACCAGCAACAGGCATAAACATGCAACTGCTTGGCTTTTTATACCATACTAAATTATTACGCTGAAATCAGCACACTTATACAACACTGATAAACTTTAGAATTACTGTTCTCTCTTTCAAGGTGCATGCTTCCAGGATCTGCCATATGGCCCCTTCCCCCTAGAACTGCTATTATTATATATTTTTAGTACTGAAACATATGGCCATTGCTTGGATAAAGAACAAAACTTACGATGTTATATGCAAAAGCCCACCAAAGATTTTGCTTCACAGTTTTCATTGTTAGCCTGCTCAGCTCCAGTGCATCAAGCACCTGCATAAAAAATGATACTAGTCAATAACACAGCAGCACCAATAGGCTTATATATATACCGAGGTCAGACCAGCTAAGTCAAAATATTTTCCAGCATCAGCTTAGAAAATCAAATTGTAATATTGGTTAGTCAAAACAGTGCATGAAGACAATATAGCATGGAAAAGAAAAGATGAAATTCAATATAGATCACATGACTACTGCTTTGATCCAGACCAAGGTAAAGAAGTTACTACTAAGGCTGTTTCTAGTCTTCTCAGTCCTACAGGGTCATCTGAGAATGCTGTAAGAGATCTAAGATTGAAATTGTAATATCATGTAAAGTAGTCCACCAGCACAAGATGGCATAGATGACCAATAAATGTTGGATACAGACTGAACAAGGCAAGGACATGCAACTAACAGAGACATTCATTCTGTCAATTAATATGAGACAAGGCAAGGCACAAAAATTGGATTGCATGCTCTGTTAAGCTGAACACAACACAACCAATCAGAACATGAAGTTGTGTCCAAAAATAAAACTTTTCTATTTCAATATACTGAAATGGCAAATATATTTTCATGTTACAATGCTACGGCATCCTTTCTCAAGATCATTCCCACATCTATATCACCTTTTCACTTGGCATGATGCTCCTATCCTCCCCATTTTACGTCTCCCTGGAAATTAATATGTCTTGGAACTCCCACTTGTAATAAACTTAAATGAGCATGAAGCTCATGATCTTCATTTCTCACTTTCTATTGTCAAATCATGCCACTTCCCAACAATGCCTCAATAAAAAGGTGCAAGGTACAGATGTGTCTGATAACTTGTAATTTTTCCTTTCATATATGGCTCATATTCCCAAGATTCAGTTTCTATTTGCCCAATTTCACTTGGAAAGCCAAGGTACTTTCTAAGTACATTCTAAGAATTAGGCATTAATCCAGAAATGGTTCTCAATAGCAAAACACAATTTGCTTTAGGTGAGGTTTGCTTTTGGTTTAGATCAACCTAAGTTAAATGAAGATCAACCCAAGTTAAACTTCATACACCTTAAAGTTCATAATATAGGACGGAAACGCTAGGCATTACTCTCGATGTTCTTCTGATGTACTTTCTTTTTTTCATTTTATCATATCTTTTTCAACTCTCTTTACTTTTTCCACTTATACATATCAAATTCTCCCAGGATATCATGGTCTTGGACATAAATAAAATTTAAAATTAGAGTTTTTATTTTTAAGGGAAGATCACCTTATGTTTCAATAATCAATGTAATATCTCAACTCTTTTACATTTATTTTGTAAACATTATTGAAAAATTGTATTTAGCAAAATTCTTTATAGTTATATGAATTTATGGTTTTTATTTGCCAGATTAGTCCAGGTGCATAGCGAATATTTTTTGTGTTGTTAATATATAGAAATTTAAGTTAATTTGAGTTTTGAATGTTTTCAACCACCTTTATTAGATAAGAATCTTGTTATTTTGATTAAACAACGAGCAAGTGTTATCATGATGTTAATTTAGCAAAATTATTAAAAATACACAAATTATTATAAAATTGCTAAATGATCGGCAACATGTACAGTAGCCACAACAGCTATTTTACACCCTGTCGCGATTTTAAACTATGGTTGTCCCGTTCTGTCCCTCCCATCAGCTCATTTAGGGAGAAAACCAAGAAACTATATTTCATTAGAGCAAATATCTTTAATTGTAATTCTAGCAGAGTAATTTGCAATAAACAGTGAGCATCAGCAGGATACTCTGACATTACAAAAGAAAAGATGTGCTTCACTTGCAACCACCTATTTTCTTTCTTTGTGCGTAAAATAAGAATAATGGATTCGCATGTCACAACTCTGTGACTGCAGTTGTGCTTGAGAGCCAAAAATTCAAAGGCTAACTGAAACAGGGATAGTAGAGGAGTAGAACTACAAAAAACTGTGCTGTAATGTGAATTTCAATCACAGGCATAGATTCTTTCTTTAGGCATTAAAGAGAATTGAAGAGTTCACATGTCAGCTCTTGGTGACTACAACAGTGCTTGAGAACGAAAGATGTGTAGGCTATAGGAAATAGAGATGGTAGAGCCATGAAAAACTGTATGCTGGGTTAAATTTCAAATGGTAACAAATGTCTTACAGCTCTGACTTAAGAAAAGAGAATGTTTTGTTTGAGGCTATTTGATGGAGAATAACTGGAAAATTTGCAATAAAATGCTGTCAAACCATGACAATAAATATAACAGGAAAATTAGAGGCTATATTTTATTTTATAGTCTATCTTAATTATACAATCTACTTATTTTAGGCTGTTATAATCTTTAAGAGTATTAGGGGTTTTATTATGTTTAGTATTTTATTATATTTGCTATTTTATTTAGGACTTGAATACACAAGCATACCTATCATCATGTTTAAGGATAGCTGAATTATTATTCAGAATTGAAACTTCTTTCCTACAGTTGTTTTTCTCCTCTCTCTCTCTCCCTATCTCTTCTCCTGTCTTAACTCTACTCCTCTGCCCCTTGCTTACCTCTTCTCATCCCCAATTCCTCTGTACAAGGGATATGGTGTTTATCTAAGAATTCACTATTATTACAGAACTTTCTCTAACTTCCTATAATAATTATATTGCAAGTCTTCCATTTATTCTCCATCACTATCTAATTAAACCTCTCATTTTGACTACCAGAAGGAACTTTTGGTATGTCTTCTACCATTTATATGCATTAGAAAAACTTAAAACTGTCCAGAATTTCAAAGTTGATATGGTAAAGGAGAATCATAATTAAAAGGAGTGTTATGCAGAAGAACTACTACATCAAGGACAAAGCTACAATTTTGGCAGCTACGAGGATGGATGAGGCATCATGAGAGAAGGCAAAGCAAAGCAAAGCACTTGGGTTCCATATCGCTATGTGTCTATGCTTAAAAATAAAACTGCCCCCTTCTCTCCTTTTGGGACAAGCAGAAGAGACAACATTTACTTCACAACCAAGGTTTAAGATTATCTACTTCTTTCAAATTACCTGTGACAACCTGTTGCCCATCAGCACAATGGAGGATACCTCACTGGCAGCTCCAACACCTTCTCCCATGGCAACTCCAACATGTGACTCAGCCAAGGCAGCTGCATCATTTATTCCATCACCAACCATGGCTACTATATTCTGATCCTTCTGAAGTTCACTGATGAACTTCTTCTTTTCATCTGGCTTAACTCCAGAAAGCACCTGCCATCCACAGCATGTTTTCAAAATCAGCAAGTAGGGATGCATGATGTATTATTATTCTTACTATCAGTTTTTTAACATCCTATCAAATCAAATAGACAGCCATATGATCAGTTCTTCAAGCCTGGTCTGTTGGTTTTTAGTTTATCCTCTTCCAGGAACCTCCAGTCTTTGGTTTCGTATTCGAATGCTTGAAACTAAAACAGCCATAGTTTGACATTTGAATGCTTGCATCTCCATCTCATGATGCTCAAGTGTCCTAAATTCCTAATGTGGTTGCTTAAAAATGAAGCATGTATAACACATGAAACATAAAGAATCTCATGCTTCCATCATGGTTAGTGGAGATGCTGGTTTCTGTAAAAGGATTTTTGAGCTACATATGTGAGTGTTAGCATTCATGTGGTAACAAATCTCCTGCTCACAGCATGCATGCTTATATCAATTTTAAATTGGCATATGTCTAAAGCAAAGGCATTCCCAAGGTAAATTATGACTGGCATCACATTGTCATGTATCCTTGAAGCAAAAGCACAATTTGAGGCACAAGTGTTTCATGTCTCAGTCATTACAATTTCCTAATGGAAAGAACTACAAAACACTTCAAGAAACAAGATTCAACTATGAAAAACTAGTATCAAATTATTAGATGATTTGGACATAATCTTCCAAAGCAGAAGCCATCCTTTTTTTTTCTTTTTTTCCTTTTTTTAGTAGGATAGTGAATAACCAACTAAGTTCTAACACCTTTTGATTTATATCAAACAAGTGAAAGTGGCAAATTCTATTCAGTAGTCGTTCAAGACAATTTGGGGTGCAAACTCTCACCCTTTATTTTAGCTTATGAGAGAAAATTAAAGTTTTCTTACCTTATCTTTTGGAATGCCAACAAGTGAAGCAACATACTCAGCATTTTTCTTTCTGTCACCAGACAACATGTACACATTTATTCCCTGACAGGACAAAGACTCAACAACATGGCGAGCATCTTCTCTAATCTGATCTTCGAAGTATATAAGTCCAGCAAGTGTATTATCTACTCCAACATAGACAACAGACTGATTCTTAATATCCTCCACTTCTTGAAATGGATTCTCACAAACACCATGCCTGCAGAAGCAAAATGTCTCATAATTATAATTGTAATTTGTCAAAAATATCAGAAATGTATAGCCCTCTATTGGAAGCGCAAGCATGCTAGATTTAATTAAGTACTCCAATGGCTATTCACGCCTCATTTGCTTTTACCCAGGTGAACTTTAGAAGAATCTTCTCACACGTAATAGAGGGTTTATCCTTCGAGAAAAATGTTATATGAATTATCATGTAGCAAGGGATAAGGACGTAAAATGGCATTATGCCCGTTTGCTAGCTCATTGAAGTAGTCATGGTCAAGTTCAGAATCTTGGGTCAAGTTCATTTGAATATTCCATATTCGTGTTACTGGTATTTAAATTGAAATCATGGCAGAGGTGCTACCACAGTTTGTTGCATCAATAAAACTGTCCAGAATACCACAAACAACCTTTTCCTATCACATATATTGTTTTTGCCATTCTTGAAATTTTATGAAGTACAACTAATAAACAGATATGCAATGTGGATAGCATATGGAACTGACACTGATACGACAATTTTCAAAGCGAGAGATAAAAATCAAGATCGCTTCTATTTAGCACAACACACTATTTAGAATCGTAGACTTATCTTAACTTACAGGCTATGGTACTTTATACAAAGCAAGGAATGAGTGTAATACCTTTGAATCCAATCTAGTGTTCCAACAGAAACCACCTTATTCTCAATGGTCGCTACAGCACCAGACCCAGGTTCCTCCATGAATGTTCCATCAGTCACCTGCTACAAATAGCTTTTCCATGAGAAATTTTGAAATGCATGTGAAGCAAAATACATCATACCCCACCACAAATTCAATCTTGTATCCATATGCCCTGGCTGCACAGGGTCATTTATTGGATATGCAATGTTAGGCCAAAAATAGGAAGACAACATTTTAGGGATCCAGAGAAGATTAAACTTTTCCATGAAGACTTGTGAAAGGCAATACATATGAAATTCATATTGGCTTCTGATGCTACCGGACTAGTGGAAACTGAAGGTTCTGAACATTCAAATAGAGATCTGCTACAAATAGACTCTGAATAGCATAACAAATGCTTTTATGGACTTATAAAATAGATCCAAGCCTAATAGCAGGCTTGATTGCACCAGACTTGAGTAATGGCTAAAAGAGGTCATAACAGAAGATCTGACCGTTAGATCAAGCTCAAATTTTTATAGGAGGTTCCCGAGGTCTAATTCCCAAGAAGTTAAAGAAGAAAAGGAGTTAAAGAAGATCTCATGAAACTTGGAACTAATTTTACCAGCAACCAACCATATTTAGAGCAAGAAATCTCTTATCTTTGAATTTGTGATAAAGAGCCTGGTGTTAAACAAATAGAAAACATATAAGAACAATTTGAATGGTAGGAAGTAGAAATTGATAAAAGTTTTGGTAAAGAAGTTCATCGGGTGGAATTCTTGCACACAAATTTGGAGCATTAGGCTCATCATCTTGATTTCATTGTTCGTAAAAGCATTGCATTCAAGAAGTCAGTTTCAGCATCCCATTAAAATTGTTGGATGGACTTGAGACTTGGCAATTCAAATGGCATGAAGAGCCGGTAGGTTATTTCAAGTTGAGGAATGAGGAATGGAACACTTCTTACCATGCAATCCTAAGAAACTGTGGTCTAATATGGGAAGAATAATGGAAAATAAGTGGAAGATTTTCAAAATATATGTCATGGGAATGATAGGTATTACATTATCTTTAATTGTGTCTCTTATTTGGAAAATCTAGTCATGATTTTTAGCGTTGATAGGTCTTTTAACATGGTCTATGAATTTGTTCTATTTCTTGTTGTGTTACAGAGTTTCGTTAGTGTTTTGGTGCCTATATAGGGGCGTGTATTATTATGTTCAATAGGCTAAATGATTGTTGACTAACAAGTCATCTTCTCTTTTTACTCTCCCTTCCTGTATATATTCCCCTGCCCCTTTAATCCCCTTCTCATCCCTGATTTCTATATCTCCTTTCTTGTCCCACATCACCTATAGTTTTCAGAACTGTCATTCTTGATGTATCCATATTGCTCTAACACGCACATCTCTTATTTGTTTCCATGCTTTCCAAGAATAATAACGCGAAAAACTTCCACGAGATGCATATATACCTTCACACTCGTACAGCTAGCAGCCTGTGCAGCTTCAACTATAGCTTTTCCAACTGGATGAATGGTATTTGATTCCACACCTGCAGCTAACTTCAAAACTTCAACTTCAGACCACGTAGCATTTGGCTTTAGTCTGCATCAAAGCATGAAATTTTGAACTTCAAATGCACTAAAGCAATCAAATTTAGCATAATTTATGAAACTTTCATTATTGGGTTAGCCATAACTTTGCATGTATCACCTTCCACAGAAGTATCTAATCACTCAAGTTTCACACAATTAGAATTTATCTGTATCTTATAGTGATTCTTACAGCCAAAAACTGTTAAAGGACCAAAATTAAAAAATTTGAGATTTAGTCTTTGAATTGGTTAATATGGTCAAATCAAAGATAACCAAAGGAGGAAGTTGAAATCGCTCACTCTTTCTATTGTAAATCAATGACGAGTTGCATAAGTGACAAAAAAAAGATTCTTGGAATACTCAAAGCATGACCATTAACACTTCAATTGGCTATAGCAGAATTCAACAGGAAAAATTACTTAAAATGTGCACAGAATTGAAAGATAAGTAGTATTTCCAAGATCACTGAGTTTGACAGCTGGGAGACTGGCTGCCGTCAAGCAGATGCATTTGATTCACCAAGGAACAAACAACTTCCGCATGATATTTGATTTTTTTAATGAATCGGTTGAAAATGCATAACAACAACTACTTAGAATGGGATCACAAAAATAAATCTGCAGTCTGCTACAATTGATACCAAGACCAAAAGTGGATTACACCAGTAATTGTTAAAAAAAGAAGAAAGAAAAGAAAACCCTGAATTTGGTTCATTATATTCCTACATTGACATGAATAAGAGTATTTAAGCACAAAAAACTGTTCATGATTGTAAGGTCAAAACTGCTCAAACACATTTATCAATATACATAAACACATCCTTGAGGTTGAAACAATGAATATGATCAAAGTCAAAAAAATAAATAGAACAGCTAATCTACAACAGATTTTTCATGATGGAACTCTAACATACTAGCTGTGAATCAGAAAAAAAATCTCTCATAAATGTGAATTTGTTAAATTAGCATCACGAGCGGAAAAAATATTGATAAAAAAGATCAGATAATCCCTCAATATAAAGAAAACCTCTGCCACCACTTACTGTGAATCTGTAATTTCCATGCCTCCAAGAGAAACAACCTTCGTTACAACAGGTCTGCCAATTGTTAGGGTCCCTGTTTTGTCAAACACAACAGAATTCACCATTGAGAACTTCTCCAGAACATTTCCTCCACGCAAAAGCAGTCCTCTTGTAGCTCCCAATGAAGTTCCAACCTGGAAAGAATGAAAAAATATTGAAGCCCATGGTCAATCAAAGTCCAACAATTAAATGTGAAAATATGATGAAACTGGGGTACTTCAAGGAAGATACCAGTACAGCAGTGGGTGTGGCCAAGCCAAGTGCACATGGACAAGCAACAACCTGCATTCAGGATACACATGTCACTATTGCATGGAAAAGAACAGGCAGAAGAGCGAAGCATTCCAACACCATGGAATCAATAAGAGATTAAAAACTCTTTCTATTTTAAAGAAATAATCAAAAAGATTTTTCTATGGAAGCTCCTAGATTGCACGTTGAAATGAAAGACAAGGTTGGCAGTCAAAATGTTGACAAAAGTTGTGCTATGCCTTTATTGAGTATCCATAGTGCACAAATGTATCATGATATTTGACTACCAAAGTGATTTGAATCTACAGTCACAATCATCATATCCATAGTTTTATTTTATGTAAGCATTGAAAGCACAGTCCTTTGATCTTTTTGAAATCAAATCTTCGGATCTTGTCACCATCCTTGGCATCATGATAAATAATGTCTCCATCAGCGAAACAAGGAACACATTATGAACAATGTCTTCTCAGTTTTCATTGGGTAAAATAGTTTGCTCATTCTCCATGGCATAAATCATTGTTTTTTATTTGAGGAAGATTGTTGTAAAACTCAGGATAAAAAATTCAGACTCCAAGCATTTTCTTTGAAAGAGTTTGTTATGTATATGTCTGGAAAAATGCCCCATTCAAACCTTACTAACCAAAGCCATAATAAAATGCAAGGAAGTGACTTGAGAGGAAATTGAAACCAGTGGAAACCCCAAGAGAAGCGAAACAGAATTTGTTCAACCAAACAAAAAATAATTATAATACAAATGGGCCAAACATGGGTAAGTATGTTACGTGATAGCCATGAGAAGAATGTAGAGCTCTTATAAAGGGTTTATTGCTTACCAAAACACTGCAAGACAGCTGTAGAGCTAGAGAAACTGGATTTCCTTGGTTCAAAGCTGCAGGTAGAATATGTGTCCCAAACATGCTCCAGAACATAAATGTAGCTGCTGAAATTGCCATTACTCCATAAGTAAAGTGGCCAGACACCTGATGAAATGAAGAAAATAAAAGGAGAGTGAAGTTCCCGTGAATGCCTACATGCACACAAACACATCTCAAACTCCTGTATGCTTTTGGTACAAAAACTAAGGCAAGGATTAGGGGAAAGGGGGGCGGGGGTAAAGAAAAAGCATCACTACCAACAATAATCTTAGAATTGGATAATAGAGGATGGTTAATAAAAAGAACACATGGGACCTGGTATCAAGCTTAAAAATAATCATATTAATTAATCCGACATGTGCATGCATGTATCAAAAACCAAGTTTGTTTCTGACATCAGTTGGCCATAAAGATGAACTTCCCTCCAAAATTTGCAAACCATGAACGCATAAGCGTGAGTGTCAGCTTACCCAGAAACAGTGAATGCCATCATAGCAAAATATAACAAGAGTAACTTAAGATGCAGAAAAGAAACCTTGTCAGCTAACCGTTGTACTGGAGCTTCCCTGCTCTGTGCTTCTTCTACTAAACGGACAATGTCTCCCATGGCAGTCTCACCCCCTGGTCTTTTCACTTCAATTGTAAGAGTTCCATTGAGATTTATACTTCCAGCTGATACGTGACTCTAGAGCATACAAAAATACTCTGTTATTAGTAATATCAAAGCAGGTGCCACTGCTATAATTAATGTAGCACAGGAAGGGTGGGTGCATTTCTGAAACGAATGATCTTGCAAATGTGCAGCACTGCTACATGACACTGTCAGAGAATACACATTAGTTGCATATAGCTGGAGAATAATACCCCAGGTAGTTTGGTAACTGGCAATGGCTCCCCTGTGAAACTTGACTCATCAATGGTGCTTCGGCCAGCTCTGACTGTTCCATCTGCTGGAACACGATCCTAAAACAACAGAAGAATGCATGTCAGGGGGATCACATATAGCAAATATGTGACCACAAGTAACAAGTAACTCAAACTTTGCACCACCATTGAGAAGCCAGGGGAAATGGAGGGAAAAAGAAAAGGAAAAAAAGATTAATGAAAAGCAAGACGTGTCATAGAAATAGTATCTAGCGAGGCCAAATCTATGAAAGAGCAGGTTATTAAACAAGACTTTTAATGTGGTAACTCATTAAATAAGACAATTATTATTAATATTAAAGCTGCAGGTGATACATGAACAACAAATGGAGCCTTTACTTACTCCAGGTAGGACAACAATTTGGTCTCCAACAGAAAGGCTGCTGCAAGGAACTTCAACAATTGAGCCCAGATCTGTTGCATCACCATTGACCACAAGACGAGCTTTTGTAGGTAAAACACTTAGGAGTCCAGTCATATCACTGGCTGCTTTAATTTTAGCTCTCTGTTCAAGATTCCTTCCTAGCAAGACAAATGCTATTAACATAATTGGTTCCTCAAAGAATGCCTTCCAACCCTGTTTATCAAAGAAACCATTAACATGATTCAAGTGTCAGCAGATAGTTTCTTAATAGACTAATCATCCATTTTAAATACAAGTACGCTGTTTCTTAGAAAATAAAATAAATAATATGGACTTCAGTTATGCCCAGGAATAGAAAAATCAAAAGCTTGACAGAGGAATCAGTTAACAAACAGATCCCATGACTTGTAGTAATATCTAGCATCTACACAAGTTCAGTGAATATGCCTCTTAAAAGTATATCTTAAAACATGATTTAGATGCTCAACTGGACCATGCATCTAAAATCATTTCTTACTGTTTGTTTACATATATAAATCAGGTTTCTGTTGACTTGTGTGTTGATCCAAAATGAGAATATCAGAATGTACATGTTTGAGAACAAAATGCAAGATAGTAGTAAATTAATTCAAGAACAATCAACCAGCAATTTGAAGAGAATATAATGCAGAACAACTAACTGTGAATTTGAGTTTGAAAAATGCCCTACATTTCGGTCACAAGTTCACCATTTGGTAAGGAAAACAAAATATAGCAAGAACTTGTTTTGCACATATATTACACTCTATTTGAGATGCAATACGCAAAAGAACCTCAGCAACCCTTTGCGATCATGTGGGGATATGTGAAAACTGAGCTATCCCATTATTTGACCAGCTGACTGCCCATTTCTTATCAATGTTAAGGCTGTCTAGATAGTCTGCAACTCTACATTGTTATGATATGCTTTGTTATCCCTCATTAAACTTCTAGAGAAGAAATGTAGTGAAGAATGCTGTCTAGTTGCAAAAGACCCCCCTTTTTCTCCATTGAAACCGAGAGTGTGCAGAGAGAAGCAACATTGCACTGAGAAGTAGAAATGATGAACAAGCTCGCCAATGATGTCAGAACTTTTTATATTTGTATAAAATTTCTTAATCAATATGTTCTAGAACTGGATCCCCGAATGTAATATGTCCAAAAATTTAATTAATTACCTCACTCAAGGCACATCAAGTCCTAATGTCATCACGTTCATTATAGAGTTTTAGAAAAAACTATGACCCACGCTATGCCGCAGGGATCAAAAAAATTTTAAACATACAAAAAAAATCCAGGTATTGCCAACATTTTTCAAGTAAAAAAAAAATATTTAAACCGTATGGAGAGTGACCTGATGGGTCCAAAGATAATCTAGACAACCGGTAAATACGTAGTTTGATTCACAAAAATTCAAGAATCTTTTTTTAAAAAATAATATTGAAAAAGAAGCATATTAGATTGATCCAGGTCAACCCGGGTTAACCTGTCAAATCCATCACTCGGATCATAAGACCATGATAACCCCATATAAAGCAAATAAAAACAAATTATGAAACTCATTTCTTAATCAACTCAATGTTGAAGAATGAAATTGAAAAAAAAAATAATGAAATTTTTTTATCAGAGCTAACCTGCTAAAACCGTGACCCGAGTAATGAGATTAGGATAACCTCGTAAAAAGAAAACAAAAAAAAAAAACTAAGTCAACCCAATATTCTTCTTTCTTTATTTAGTTTCTTTCATAGCTGTATATCCCTTGATTATCTCTCTAAATTTTTCATTATTGTTCTATATATTCTTATTGTAATCCTTCCTATAATAGGCCTAGGATTAAAGGATCTGATTATGTTTAGTAAACCCTATAATTAAGGGATTTGATCATTCTTGATGTATATATATATTGTAACTCTCTTAGTGAAAGATACACAAAACATTTCAGAAATTCTTTTGTATTATATTGTCATGGTATCAGAGCCAAAACTCTGAAATCAATTCATCTTGTGTCTGGTTCCTTGTCTGGTTCCTTGTCTAGTTCTTCTATTTTGTTTTTCTTGGACTTGATCTCTTAGTTCTTGTTTCTGGTTAAATCATGTCTCTGGAACAATCTGAACATTTTCTTGTTCGATTTAATGGCAAGAACTATTCTCACCTTCTCCTTCACACAAAGTCAATATGATTCATCACTCTTCTTTTACAAGACCACCACTGGTATGGTCTTTCTCTTAGTCTATGTTGATGATATTATCATCAACAGTAATGACAATGGGCTGATCACTAAGCTTCAACATATGTTGCATAGTACATTTCAAATGAAAGATCTTAGGCATCTCACATATTTTTTTTGGGCTGGAAGTTCACTCTAGAGATCATGGTTCTTAAATCAACATAAATATATCCAAGATCTCATTGAGCTAGCTGGTTTAAAGGATGCTACTGTTGTTGATACGCCAATGGAGGTGAATGTGAAATACCAACGAGATGAAGGCGAGCTTTTGCTTGACCCTTTTTTATATAGGCAACTTGTTGGTAGTCTTACAAGGCCCGATATCTCCTATATTGTCCATCTAGTTAGCAAATTTATGCAATCACCTCGACATCTTCATCTTGCTGCAGTTCGTCGTATTGTTAGATATTTAATTAGGTCACCTACTCGTGGGTTGTTTTTTTCCTACACAATCTACTCCTAATTTGACTGCATATAGTGATGCAGATTGGGCTGGCAGCCCGGATACTAGGAAGTCTACCATAGGCTGGTGCATTTTTCTTGGAGATGCCTTGATTTCTTGTAAGTGTAAGAAGCAGGACTGTGTCTCTAAATCTTTTACAGAGGTCGAGTATAGAGCCATGTCTGTAGCTTGTTCTGAAATCGTGTGGTTACGTGGTCTTATTTTTTAACTTGGATTTCCTCCAACTGATCCTACTCCACTTCATGGTGATAATACTAGTACCATTCAAATAGCTACGAATCCGGTATATCATGAATGCACAAAACATATAGAGGTGGACTGTCATTACATTAGGGAGGCCTTTACTCGAGGTGTTATCACTCTTCCTCATCTTACTACTGATCTTCAAATAGCTGATGTCTTTACAAAGGCTTTGACACGCCAACGACACAAGTTTCTCAGTAGCAAATTGATGCTGATAGACTTACCCACATCAATTTAAGGGGGGATGTCAATATATTCTTATTTTCTTATTTAGTTTCTTTCATAGTTGTATATCCTTTGATTCTCTCTCTAAGATTTTCATTATTGTTCTATATATTCTTACTGTAATTCTTCCTATAATAGGCCTAGGATTAAGGGATCTGATTATATTTATTAGACCCTAGAATCAAAGGATTTGATCATTCTTGATGTGTATATATATATTGTAACTCTCTTAGTGAAAGATACAAAAAACATTTCAGAAATTCTTTTGTATTATCTTGTCATAATCTGCCAAACCCGTGACCAAGATCATGAGACTGCAATAACCTCATAAAAAATAAATAAAAA
>Ga0325402_1003521_pt1 | contig 14182 bp, 13 predicted proteins | sample PopdelMetagenome_22_FD_207212 | JGI IMG/M metagenome (GOLD analysis project Ga0325402, IMG submission 207212) | Populus deltoides microbial communities from Bellville, Georgia, United States - Xylem-PdKOR-R3 | ecosystem: Host-associated > Plants > Phyllosphere > Stem > Wood/Secondary xylem... | reverse complement strand
AAGGCAGTTTGAAAGTCTAAAGATGAGAGAAACCGATACCATCAAAGACTTCTCTTCTCAAATTTCAAAACTTGTGAATCAAGTGAGACTTTTGGGAGAAGATTTTCCAGATTCAAGAATAGTAGAGAAAGTTCTGGTAAGTCTACCAAAGAAATTTGAGCATAAAATTTGCTCTTTAGAAGATTTTAAAGATTTCTCTGAAATGAGTTTGCAAGAATTGGTAAATGCATTGCAAGCTGTGGAGCAAAGACAAGCTTATAGACAAGAAGGAACAAGTGAATGAGATCTTGTTGCAGTTTACAAGGAGAAGAGTCGGGCTAAGAATTTTTATAGAAACAATCAAGAAGAAAAAAGAGAAAAAGGGAGAGGCTGGTAATCTAATAACTGGCAACAGAATAACAACAACATCTTTACTGAAGGGAAAGAGAAGAAAGAATATTTTCCTACTTGCAAATTCTGTCAGAAAACAAATCATTTTGAAGCATGGTGTTGGCTTAAGAATGCATAATGCCGAAACTGCAAGCAATTTGGTCACATTCAAAGATTCTGCAAAAATAAAGCAGAATCAGAAAAACAAGCTCAAGTAGCCGAGAGTTCAGAAGTGAAGGAAGATCTTTTATTCATGGTTACAATATAGGAGATGTGTAACACAACCAAGGCAAATGACTCATCATGGCTTATGATAGTGGTTGCACTAATCACATGACTGCAGATATGAGCTTATTCAAAGATTTGGATAAAAGCTATCTATCTAGAGTCAGAATTGTCAATGGAGACTATGTGAAGGTTGAAGGAAAAGGAGCAATTGAAGTAGAAACAATGTCAGACAATAAATCAGTTCTTTGGCACAAACGGTTGGGGCACTTCAATTATGCAACTTTAAAGAGAATGGATGACCTGCAGATGACTCACGGTTTACCAGATATACGGGAACAAAAGAGTATTTGTGAAGCTTGTCAGTTAGGAAAACAAACTAAAGTTGTTTTTCCTGACAATGCATTCAGAGCACTGTCAAAACTCCAGCTTGTATACACAGATGTGTGTGGGCCGATGCATAATGAATCATTGAATGGTTCAAAGTATTTTCTTCTATTTGTTGATGATTATAGTAGATTTTGCTGGATTTACTTTTTGAAATCAAAATCTTATGTGTTTGCTGAGTTTGTTAAATTCAAAGCAACAGTTGAACTAGAAACAGGAAATAGGTTTGAAGATCTGAGGGGAAGAATTGGAATGTGTAGCTTTGGAACCAAGGAGGAGTGTTGGAGTTTGGTACCAAAGCTGGAACAAGATTACTTAGTAACAATCTACTGCATTACTATCTATCTGTTAGCTGATAGCATTATCTAGATTAGGATGTTTCTTTCAATTCATTTGTTTAATCTTATCTAGGATTAGACTAGCTTGTTATACAACTCTTTTGATAAAGGAGAACATAGCTGGTACGTTTCTTTAGTGTTTTATTTTTTTGTAATGTTTGTTTCCTTCTATAAATAAAACATTGGGGATGACAGTAACCAACTGAGATATTTTCTACTCATTGTTCTTTCAACTGTAAAGTTTTTGTTCTTTGTTCTTTTTCTCAGTTCATAAACATTAGTCTGTTCTTTATATATTAGTTTTTTACAACAAGTTGATTGTACTGAGATTTTGTCAAGAAACCCGGAAAGAAAAAATGAGAATGAAAATCTTTGAAAATAACAGCAAAGGCTCAACATATCAAATGGTGGAAAAGTAAAAAACATGGAAGAATTTTTTTACGTTTGTGATGGGATTGAAAGAAAAACATTTACAAATAGTGGAAGAAAGATGCTACTGCAAGTTGTTGGATTAGACAGTCTTGTATATACAAAGGGAAAGTGACATTAGCTTAATTTGTGCAAGCAAAAAAAGCAGAAGATGCAGATGTAGTTGTAGTCAAGGACAATAGAATGTCAACACGCACCGATATACCAAGGGACAAATTAGAAGAATGAAATATCTTAGTGTTTAAAGAAATTGCAAGCACCTAAAAAATGCATGAAAATTTATGGTATTGAGGAGCGTCGTTTCTTTATTGGCAGCTTTGATTCGTTGAGGGTTGGAGGCAAAGGCTTGTTTGCAGTTTCATCATGGGCTGATGAGATGAGCTCCATGTTTGTTACAGGGTGTTTGAACAAAGAAGAAAATAGATAGACAGAGAAAAGCGTAACACACCGTGTCCACTACAAAAGAAACATAGGTAATAGAACCTGCTTTGAATCCTGCATGTACATGCATCATCTGAAAAAACCATCAGAAAAACATTGTTTGAATAGGACCATTCAAACAATGTTGATCATGATTATAGGTGAAGAAACTCGAGCCTTAATAATATTGTTTTTAATGAAAAAGCCTAAATAAAGCTTTTAATAAAATAAAGGGCAAAACAATCTTGGATTTATTGAAATCCACATAAAATGAGTTTATATACATAATTCACTCTTAGGGTAAAAAGATGTGAGGATATGTTAGTGGAACTTGCAAACAATGCAAATATTATTACTTGGATCAACAATTCTGTTGAGCATTACGCAATTGGCGAAGCATGAGACAACAAAGAAGGTCTGAGATTATCTACAAAGGCAATTCACACAATCAAATTTTGTAAAGCAGTATCAATTAAAGAATGATATACAAGCTCTTCATAAGAAAAATATGAGTATTGAAGAGTTTTATTCTACTATGACAGATCTTTGAGTTCAATTGACTTTTACAGAATTTGTAGAATTAAAGGCATGTGAAGCCTATATTGATCGTAGAGAGTAGCAATGATTGTTATAATTTTTAACAGCACTTCACAGTGATTTTGAAGGACTTAGAGGTTCAATTTTGCATTGTTCTCCACTATCTTTTGTTGACTCTGCTGTTAGTGAGCTATTGGCTGAAAAAATTCATCTTTAGTCTTATTCTGAAAAAGGAATTTTTTCTGCTTCAAATCCTTCTGTACAAGCAGTATCCTTCAAATTATTCTCTAATCATCAAAATAAACCTTACACAAAGGTTGCCTTTGACAAGTGTAGTTTTTATAAGCAGTAAAAAGGTCATTGGAAGGCTTAGTATCCCAAGTTGAGACAACAAAATCAAGTTTGGAAGCCTGACAGTCAGTCACAATCTAATGCTCATGGACCACCTCAAGGTTATAAACCACAACACCACAATACTGACAGTAACTTTATCAGGCTCTATCACCGATCCTACTACTCTGGCTATGTAATTTCAAAAGTTTCTCCCCTTACAGCCACAAGCAATGTTCGCTTCTTCTTTTGTAGGTCAGTTGTCCTATAGTTCCTCAGATATGTTATATTTTGAATGGGTCATTGATTCTACTGCTTCACATTATGTCTCTAGATTCTTCACCTTTTACCTTTGTGTCACCTTCACCCTCTATTCCAGTTCTGACTATTGATGACACTCTTATGCCCTCAGCAAATATTGATTATGTTGTCACACCTCACCTGTCTCTTTTTAATATTTATCTTATTCTGAAACTCAGATTGAATCTTGCTTTTGTTGGTCAATTATGTGATTCTGGTGATTATTTAGTCATTTTTTTCTCTTTTTTTATTATGTACAAGATCTGCAGTCTCAAAAGCTGTTGAGGATAAGTCATAGGGAGAATGGACTATATATTTTGGATGAGTTAAAAGTGTCAGTTGTTGCTGCTACTACTACTACTGTTGATTTGTCTTTTTTTTTGTTTAAGTCTTTCCTCTTCTATTTTTTATTTATGGCATTCTCGTTTGGGTCATGTTTTGTCTTCTCGTTTGAGATTTTTAACATCCACGGGAGCTTTAGAAAATTTACAAACTTGTGATATTTCTGATTGTAATGAATGTAAACTGACAAATTTTCCATTTTACCTTTTAATTGAAGTATTTATATTTCTTCTTTTCTATTTGACTTGATTCATTCTGATGTATGAGGACCTTTTCCTATTGCCACAAAAGAAGGGTCTCAATATTATGTTTCTTTTATTGATGATCATACTCATTTTTATTGGGTTTATTTAATGAAACATCGTTCTAAATTCTTTGAGATATATACAACCTTTCAAGCTCATGTTAAAACTCAACATTCTACTGTTATCAAATGCTTTAGATGTGATTTGGGTGAGGAATACACCTCTAATAAATTTTGTAAGTTGCTTGCCTTAGATTGAACCATTCACCAAACTTCATGTACATATACTCTTGAGCAAAATAGAGTTGCTAAAAGAAAACATAGGTATATTATGAAAACTGTTCGTTCTCTCTTGTTGTCTGCTTTTGTTCCTAGTGAGTTTTGGAGAGAAGATGTCCTTACTGTTATAAGTTTAATTAAAACAATTCTATTTTTTTATATTTCAGGTATTTCTCCTTTCAAAAAGTTATATGGGTATGTCCCTGATTATTTCTCCTTTAGAGTTTTTTTATACTTGTTTTGTTTTTTATCCTCACATAGAATGCAATAAGTTGTCCTCTCAATCTGCTATTTGTGTCTTTCTGGGTTATGGTGAAGGTAAAAGGAGGTATCATTGTTTTGATCCAATAACTCAGAAACTTTATATGTCTCGTCATATTATCTTTCTCGAGCATATACTTTTCTTTTCTATTCCATCCACTACTCATAGCTTGACTAGATCTGATCTTATTCGTATAGATCTTTTTTTTCTGAGGATTCGGATAGTTTATCATCTTAGATTCCTTGTACCTCAGATACCCTTCCCCATGTTCGACCAATTTGTATTCATCATTCTGCAGGTACTGACACATTACTCTCTAGCACACCTAAAGCTCCATTCTCATCTATAAGCCCTCAAGCTTCATCTGAGATTGTGGATCCACCTCTATGTTAATTCATACGCATTTGTAAGTCCACAAAACTACCAGATGTTTCTTATTCTTGTTATTCTTTATCATTTACTTTATTTTTAGCTTCTATTCATTGTCTCTCTAAGCCTTCTTCATATAAAGAGGCAATTCTGATCCTCTTTGATAACAAGTTATAGATGAGGAACTTTCTGCTTTATATAAGACAGATATTTAGGATTTACTTCCTATATCTCATAGTAAGAATATTGTTCGTTGTCGTTTGGTGTATAAGATCAAGACTAATTCTGATGGGTCTATTGAGCAATACAAAGCTAGGTAGATTGCAAAAGGATACTCTCAACAGTATAGTATAGATTATGAGGAGACATTGCCCCTGTTGTAAAAATGACTACTATTCGTACTCTTATTGTCGTAGCTTTGGTTCGTCAGTGGCATATCTCTCACCTTGATGTTAAAAATGCCTTCTTGAATGGAGATATTCAAGAAAAAGTTTATATGACACCTCTTCCTGGTGTTTCACATGACTTTGGGTATGTTTGTAAGCTCAAGAAAGCATTATATGGTCTCAAACAAGCACTTCGTGCTTGATTTGAGAAATTTTCTATTGTGATCTCATCTTTTAGATTTGTTTCTAGTAGTCATGATTCTGCTCTTTTTATTAAGTGCACTGATGCAGGTCGTATCATTATGTCCTTAAATATTGATGACATGATTATTACTAGTGATGACATTGATGTTATTTTAGTTTTGAAAAGATATAGTTGGCTAGATATTTTATACCGTATTATTGTTAGGAGCTTGGTATATCTCAGTATTACTTGTCCAGATATTGCATATGTTATTCATGTTGTTAGTCAGTTTGTTGCTTCTCTTACTACTATTCATCAGGCAACTGTTCTTTGTATTTTGCGATATCTTCAGAGTACAGTCTTTCCGAGTCTTTTACTTTCATCCACCTCTTCTTTAGAGTTGCATGCATACTCTGATGCTAATCATGACAGTTATTCCATAGATCGCAAGTCTGTTACTGGTTTTTGTATTTGTAAGTGATTCTCTTATTTCTTGTAAGAGCAAATTGTTTCTCATCCTCAATTGAAGCAAAATATCGTGTTATGACATTTACTACCAAAGAGATTGTTTGGTTACGTTGATTACTTGCAGATATGGGAGTTTTCCTTTCTCATCCTACTCATATGTATTGTGACAATTAGAGTTCTATTCAGATTGCTCACAACTCAGTTTTTTATGAATGAACTAAGCACATTGAGATCGATTGTCATCTTACTTGTCATCATCTCAAACATGACACTATTACTTTGCTTTATATTTCCTATTCCTTATAGATTGTAGATTTCTTTATCAAGTCGTATTTCATTTCTCGTTTTTGTTTTCTAGTTGGCAAACTCTCAATACTTGTAACTGACGCATTATGAGTTTGAAGGGAGATGTTAAGAAATACATTTATCTTGTTTTATTTATTAAGGGTAGAATAATATTTTTAGTTTAACTTATAAATAATCTCTTTGTATTTAGGTTAAAAGCTATACTTTAAAATAAACAGATTAACAAAAACTCTAGCCTCATTCTCTTTTGTGTTTGTATTTTTTTGCGTGTTAATTTGGATTACTTTAATAGGTTGAACCATTTGGAACACAGGCTCCACGGTAATAGCTTTGATTGCTTGCGGTTCACCCATGTCGAAAGTGTTCAATATCATCCCCTTCAAATTGGGAGTGAAGTGCCAAGACTAAGGAATTCATAGCAGGCAGGATGGTCGCGATCAAGTAGGGGTACGGGCAAGTGAGAGATCTTTGTTGTGTGGCAGTCCAGGAAAGTGCAAACGGGAATCAGTTGAAAGGTCTTGGTAGTTGGTTATAGATGGTGGCAAGTAGAGGATGGCGGCAAAACCAGAAGCACCAGCAGTGAAGTATAAGTAAGCTGGGATGGATGTGTCATAAGTGATGCTGCTGGTGGAAGTTGTGAACAGAGGGGGTGAGACATGGTGTTCAGGCCATCGAGTACTTTAGGGATGTATAGCCGGATATAGTCAAATGCAGCTTTACCCAAGGTGGCTGCCGCCGCTGCTTCAGGAGGGGCTTCACTGGGTGGAGGGACGGAGAGGAATGAGATAAGAAGATTAGTTTGGGAGATGGAACTGACATACGAGGAAGTGTCGAAAGGCATGATCGCTACTAAGATCGTTATGGAAATGTTGGGATGGTGTTGCAGAATTAGCTTAGCTAACTTCACCATAGGGATCGTATGGTGGGAGCTAGCGGCTGGATACAAGACAGTGGCTTCTTTCATTGTTTAGCCCTCACAGGTTAAAAAGGGGGGAAAGAATCAGCAGATGAACTCCTGAAAATTGACGGAATGACTTCCAAAGGGTTTCAGATTCGGTCCATCTGCAAAAATGACTTTTCAAAACACAGAAGAGTCTCCAGACACTTCACAGGGATGGTTATTCAAACATGCACCATGGGAACTAGTTATTGCCTATGAGCTATATCTCATAAAATGATAATAACCAATAAGGAATAACATATAGAAAAACCTCCTGTATACAAACCCCTCCCAAGACAGAAACAGAGTTCCGGCTTGCTAAAAAGTGCAAACTTAGGTAGAACTCTTCAGGAACATAAGTAAAACTTAAATGTGTAGTCAAATGAGACAAGAAAATGACAAGTTCTGCATCTGTAACCTTCCTATACCCACTAATACCTGACTAACAAGAAAAACCACCCCCACAAACAGTGCATGAGAAACCACCTTAACATAGATCACTAAATACAGATTGATGAAAAACCATGAGTTGAAGTGAACATCACTCTAGTGCAAAGTCATTCACTAAAATCTATGCTTCCAGCACGGGAACTGCTGGCATTGTGAAAGTGTAATGAAAGACCCCTCATGTGGCTATCCACATCAGAACCATCAGCCTTCGTTTCCTGAAAGAATTTCTCCCTTTCAATGTGTTTTGCAGGTGGCGGTGGAATTACAACAGGTGCAGGATGTGCACAGGGTTCTTGTGGCTGCTCTGAAGGAAGTGGCCGTATAAGTGGACGGTTCAGCCTTTCTCCTGGAATGGTTGATCCAATTATGCCCAAAGGGAGACGCTCTTCTGAGTTGCCTTCATCTTCAGGTCTCGCACAGGCCTTTCCTTTTCTTAACCTGCCAAGTTTTGCAAGGATATGGCAATATGAACCAGGAATAAATGCATGTAGTTCTGGAAGTTAAATATAATGTAACATGCTTAAAGATGCATACAGCATTAACTCCTTGCAAAAGTAGATTGGATATTGGCTTGATTTGCAACTATAAGTTTCTTCTCGGGAGAGAAAATTTGCATGCTCAAATGATACATGCCAATTATTTTCACCAAATACAAGCCTAGCCCTAATGAAGATGACATGAACATACCTTCGGAAAAGCTGTTCAGGCTCCTCCTCTTCCTCTGATTCTTCATGATTAAAATGATTTGGGGCTGTGGTAGTTCTATTGGAAAAGGTATTCCTATCTGAAACTGTAGATCTCCCAGAAAGAAGGGCGTCATGTCTTGCCAGAACTTTCTGTAGCTGCTCATTCAATTCAATAGCTCGAGAGACCAACTTTTCATCCCTGACCCCAGAGAGAGAAAGAGAATCAATTCAAGAGCAATTACAAGTCTGGCCAATAATAAAATCTGCCATATTGACCAGAAAGTAGCCCTACCTAGAAGTCATCACAAGATGCATTACTCTCTGCTTTTGGAATGAACATTGTTCCACGAGATCAAGAGTAAACTCATTCTTTGCTCCCTGAAAGAAAAAATTCATAAGAGTAGAATAAGAAATGCTAACTCGTAATTCACTAATGCAGTTCACGACAAAAAAGAAAAAGAAAAAGAAAAAGAAGAAAAGGAATCAAGCAATAAGCAATTTATAAATGTTAACTATCCAAAAGTTTACATGTGTCATTTACTTCTGTATTATAAGCTACAGCCTTGTAATCAACAGGAAACATTATGACACAGCAAAATTTGGCATTGAAGCAAAACAGATGATGTTAACATGCCAGCGTTTTTACCATTAACAACCAAACCTTAATCCCAAACTAGTTGGGGTCATCATATTAAATTGCCTGCTCGCATCAAATTATAAGTTCACATGAAGTGTATTTTTATGCACAAACAAGAAAAACACATCGCACTTTAATGTAAAGCCCTAGAAAAAAGAAAGGATCTTTTACATCATGTAATAGAGGATGTTGTTGAGAATCGAAACAATCAAGCAGAATGCTTGGAAATACCACAGTTTAATAATCACATACTGCAGAAAATTAATGGTTTTGTGTTTAAAAGCTTCAAGCCCAAAAAGGAAATCAAATATGGAAGTTGATCCAATATGAATTGAAGTAGGATCATGAGAGACATGGAAATGTGATTGATACAAATAAGCAGAAAAGCATTCCAAGACCAAACTCAAAATTGCAGGAAAGAAAGGTACATTTTGAGAATCAACGGCATCAAGGACTTCTTTCAAAACCTCCAGAGCATTACTAGCCTTCTGAATAATACTGCGGACAATAAATGCAAGATTAGAAATGGTTATTCTTTTGCGGGCAAACAATTAAACCTCCTCTTCAGTGCGTGAATGATAGAAACTAGCACCTAGCCTACCTTAAGATCCGTGCATGATGCAACATACCTCAATACAAACAAAGGATTGAATTAGCAAAATATACCTGGATTCCGGAACAACTTGAGGCTCCACTGGTGCTGGCTGAGCAACCATTTCATGTCTAGAGGCAGCAGCAAGTTCCCCATTGAGTGTAATTTTCTTATTTTCTTGGGCAGTCTGATTATTTGACGGTCTTTCACTTGATGGTCTTTCATGAGGCCTCTGAGGAAATTGCACTCCGGCACTCTGGAAAACAATTTAAAACAAACTTACTTTCAAGAGTTAAAAAAATCCTGCACAGCAAAAGAACAATTCAAACTTTTTGGCTATTATACTGTGCAATTGTCACTGCTACTGGTAAAACACCCAAGCTGATAAACCCACATTACAATAGAAAGTTTCACGATGGCAAACAGTAAGAAGGGGAACAAGGGCTGGGACCATTGGCAAACAATTTCTAAAGATGGGTTACGCAAATTTCAGAACCTCACTATGGGAAAAGAAAACTCCTGAATGACAACTTTGCACGTAGAATTTTGTTGTTCTTATTTTTTGGACTTCCAATGAGCTTTTAAGTAGAAGCCGCTTGAGCTAGTAAGTTGTTCAAGTGACAAATTTTCTTCTAAATATGTAGACATGATGGCACAACAAGCTTGTTGTTTTTCTGTAAAGCCTGTCAACAGTTTAAATCATGTGGACAAAGAAAAAGAAACAGAACCCCTCAAACTATCAAATGTCAATGAATCTGCAGAAGTTGTAACCTAGCAGTGGTTAATCGGCATAAGAAGTAATTCTGACAAGCCACATGTTCCATACATTTTACCTACCACCAAATCATAATATGCAGTATAGTACTGTGGGAACTTTCCAGAAGCACCACCAAGAGATGTCTGTGTGGCATCTAGAAGAAGAAATACCCTTTCTCGTATAGGTAACTCTGTCTGTAATACAAGGAGAACAGGTACATTTTAGTTACAACTCTGGAAAATGAGCCAAGAATCAACTAATTTTGTACGAGTGAATGGTCTACCTTTTTCTTCACTATCTTGACAAGAATGGGCAGAATCCCTGTATCAATCACCTGTCTATGAACTTGCTCCCCAATATTGTTCATCAGCATCTCCAACAACTGCAAAAAGAAGAGGTAATACGTGTTTTAACCTATTTGTATTGTACCAAGCATATCTGCCATACAAAGCATGAACATCAACCCACCATTACTGCATGTAATTGAGTATTGGCATTCTTGCTCCCCAAACGCTTTTTAATAGCTTTAACAACATCTCTAGCTTGCCTGTGGATTAGAATCAACAGAACTGTTCCATGAATTCATCAATGATGACAAGCAAACAAATGAAGAACCAGTGTTCAAACTATCAGCTTGCTTTACCTACGCAGTATCTAGCAGCATCTTAAATACTGAAATTCTAAAAACATCATCGCAAAATCCAGTCTTGAACAAGAGAATATTCAATACTAGTGGTCATTCCCAAAAAATGATTTACCATGAACAACACATTTGCAATAACTAAAACACTGCAGACAATATGTTATACCTTTCATCATGTGCAACTAATTCACAGATTTCAATATTTTTGGTCCAATCTACTTCAGCCAGCTTATCATTGGTTGCAGAATTAACGAGCTCAGCTGCCATCTGCCTATTCAGGAATTCATAATGTAAAGAAAAATCAAAGATTGGAAACACTCTTATAGCTTGTGGTCTATAAGACAGGAGAAAGCTAAATAATACAAATGAAAAGTGGATTAAGAATTTGCAATAAAAATTACAAATAACCTCATATTGGCAATCACAGCTCAATTTCACATATAATCCCTACTCGTTACAATTTTACTAGTAGTTCATCAGTAACTCACTTCATGTCTGTGACTATATATGCATACAAGCCAGATTATTGATTACACTCACAACACCCCTGCACACAATAAACAAGTTACAAAACCAAAAGACAATAATGGAGTTTCAGGATGGCGACAGAAGTCCAACAATGTTAAACGGCCAAACAAAAGATAAGATCAATACAGAGGGAAGATAAGGGAAGACATCAACCATAAATCTAAAATAATTTGGACAGAAAAGGAGGGAAACATCCAGTCCTTTTTGAGATTGTAAAATGCAAGTCCAACTAAGGGGAAAAAAATTAAATGGTGCCAGGCCAGCTATAACATTAGGTGATAAAGAAATAACATGTTCATAAAATGAGTGTGGTCAAAATAAGAATGCTAACGTGGAAACTTTGGTGGTGGAAAACAACTGATGGAACAAGAATTAATGGACTGATAAAGGCAGGGGAGGCAACGATTATGAAAATTTTAATGGAAAGCCCTTTAAGATGGTCTGATCATATGAAACCAAAACCTTTAGACAAGAACAACATGGTGAGAGGTAGTCCAAAAAATAACGCATGTTGAGATTCGAATATTGCAGAAATGCCAAAAAGAACTTAGACTTACTTTCCCTCACAAAAAGCAAGAAACAAATCAAATGCGTGTCTTTAATATCCAGCAAACACCTTGAAATTGATTTAGCATCATTCACTATTCTGCAGACAACAAAAATAAAGCATAAATTAATTACAAACCTACTCGAAGACAAAAGGCTCGACACAGTCACTATGCATTAAAACTAGTAATGAAGTTTGCTTCATAGTCATCTTGGTTTCAAACTAATCAAAAAAACATAATACATTATCACTTTCAATTCAATAAACTCATAACCACAGAAATTCTTCTAATCGGAATTCTGTTCAAAATGGACACCAAGTAAAATATCAGATTATAAGAAATATTGTATATACAGCCAAAGCACAAACTTTATCACACTAGAGGCGACAGAACAAATTAAAACTAGACCACTGAGCTCCAAGATTCAAGCTTTCAGTTACTATTTGCATTCCTGCATTCTCGCAGCAACCAAACAGAAACTTTAATGCTAAATCACCTCTAGATCTCAATCAAACTTCCATGAAAGGAAAAGACAAACACGACCCAATTAATAAAACAATATATACAAACAACCCTGAAAATGAAAGGACATTTACTACCAAACCCAGTAAACCCCAACACACGAATAACGATTCCAGATCTTAAAACACAACCACAACAAAAAACATCATACCTGTGAGAAAAACAGCAAGGAATACAGAGAAAATGAGGAGGAAATCAACGAAGAGTTGATAAGCCCTGAAAATCTTCAACATTTCAAAAACCCAATAACAAGTTAATGAAGAAAGAAAGATCAAAATGAAGGCTTTCTTATTGTATACAGGGGAGTTTGAGCTTGTAACTGGCTTTTTCTTTATCTTGGTTGTTCTCTCTTTTTTAGCGTTTTCTTTTGTTTCTCTTATCTTTTGCTTACAACTATAATACAGTTAGCTGAACAAGAAACACTAGTTTATACGACACTATTAAAAAAAGTACGAGGGAAACATGAGTATGTTTCCCGGTTTATACGACACTAGTTTATTCGCCCATGCTTCGCCGTGACCAGATCAATTTTTTAAAAATGTAAAGATAATGTCAAGAGCATGAAAAGTTTCCTACAATGTCATTAAACATGTCCATGCGGATAAATTATAAATTTTAAAATCGCATTTCACATGTTTTTACCTAACTCAAGTTTATAATTAAATTACATAAGACTTAATTCAATTTAAATCAATTAATTTTATGAATCTAAAAATAACTGATGATTAATAAAAATATGGTTTAGCTTTAAAAAAAACCCTCAAAATGACAATTTTTTTTTAAAATATCAAAACAACAAGAGATTGGAATAACTCTGGTCTTCCCATTACCCGGATCATGGACTTTATTGGATTTAATAATCTGTTTTATAATTTTTTTATTTAATTATATAATAAAAATAGATACTTGCAAAATTAAACATCAACCATAAAATAGACATTTATTTAATATTGTGATAACCCTATAGAAAACAAATAAAAATAATTCATGCAAACTATTTCATAACTAATCTAATATTGAAGGACAAAATAAAAAAATAATAATTAAAAAAATAAATGACCAAAAATAAATAAAAAGCATATCTGATTGGTGGGTAAACTAATCAAACATTTGAATCGAGTAACCTGAGTTAACACGTCAAACCCATGAACCAGGTTATGGATTCCACTGAGATTATAATTTGGTTTTTTAACTATTTCTTATTTAATTATATGGTAAAGAAAATAGACGATCGCAAAATCGAACACAAACCCAATACTGAAACATTTTTTTTATATTGCAATAACCTTATAAAAAAACAAAACAAAACCAATTATGAAACTGAATTTTCAATTAACCTAATATCATAGATGAAATCGAAAAGAAAAAAAAGTTAAACTCGCTAGACTCGCAAACCATGTCAACTAGCCAAACTGGACTTTATAAAGTTTACTAACATGGTTTTTTTTTTAAATTTTTTTTAACTATATGAGAAAAAATAGACGATAACAAATTCAAGTTCAATTAAAAAAAAAACAACTTACCAAACTCATAAACCTGGACAACTTGGGTCACTCTGGTAAACCTGCTAACAACTTTAACCGTATAAAAAGACAAAATAAAAGAAAATTTTAAATAAAAAAAGAGTAGAAAACAAAGTTATAAATGGTTGTGAATTAAAAGACTAATAAGTTAATTAAGACCAAATTGACTAGAAAGGAAAAG
>Ga0325402_1003519_pt1 | contig 14183 bp, 14 predicted proteins | sample PopdelMetagenome_22_FD_207212 | JGI IMG/M metagenome (GOLD analysis project Ga0325402, IMG submission 207212) | Populus deltoides microbial communities from Bellville, Georgia, United States - Xylem-PdKOR-R3 | ecosystem: Host-associated > Plants > Phyllosphere > Stem > Wood/Secondary xylem... | reverse complement strand
GATGATAGCAGAGGACTCTAGATGATTCGGACAGACAGAGCGGGTTCAAGGTGTGTGTGTGTATATATATATATATATATATACTAGTCTTGAACATCCTTTCATTTGTATTTTAGGTTTTTTTTTAGCAGAGATAATTTTTATTTCATAAAATATAATCAATAAATAATATTTATTTATTGATTATATTTTATGAAATAAAAATTATCTCTGCTAAAAAAAAACTTATTTATTCTTGAAAGTTTTTATTAAACGTCAGTAGGACCTTAGATATGAAGGAGTTAATGAGGTTCTGAGTAGCTGCCTCCGTAGTTAGAAAATTATGGGCTAGTAGCTACCACCACTCAGATCTTGAATGACTCAATATACCCGTAGATTTTGGTTTATTGCATGCGGGCCTGAGAGTTTGTATCTTTATTACTTAATTTGTCGACGAATTACTTCATGGAGGTAAATTTTAAATCTTTGAACATCAATGTGCTGGTAAAAGAAATGAATGCAATTTCCCGAGGAATAATTACACCATCTAACCAGTACTGGTGTGCTAGAAGAGCTGACAAGATGAACAAACAGAATTCAGCGTTTTGAAACTGGTACCTACAAGGGAGAAGGTTCTTTTATTGTTTACTATTCATGCTTTGGCTGTTCTATATAAAGTTTTACAGAATCTTGGTGAAATTTTAGGTATAGTGATAATGTCTTGAAGAATTTATTGCTATAAAACACGTCAATCCAGTGTAATAAGAAGTGCGCTTTGATTATTAATTACAGTATGTTATATATTTTGACTCTGATTTAGTCCATGCAAGGATTATCAATCTAAGCTTTTCTTTTTTCCAGAGGCACAGCCTATTAATTAGCACTTCTAACCTGGATATTTTAAGTTCAAATTCATGGATGGATGGGTGGACTTAATTTTAGGTGATGAAACTCAAGGAGCAGTTACAAGGCTAGTGAATAGTGCCTAGAGTATAACTACATTCACTCTTTCATCTTCGGCAATATAGATATATGCTCGAGTTAATATGAATCCATTTCTTGGATCTCACCGAAAAGCTTAAGGTTTTTCGATAGGATACGCTGTCACTCCATCTCACCATACTGTATTTCGGAAGTTCTCAAGTTGTTCTTGCAACACAGTTTAATTTCTAATGCCTAGCTCCCATCATATATAGTTGTCAATAGGCTAATGAAGTATTCCTACAGTCGCTTCTGATCTTACATGTTAAGATTTCACAGTTGATGTATACCAATTTTTCCATCAAGAGTTTGAGATTGAACTTGAGATTTGGATTGTTTTAATGAGCATGAACAAGGTAGGAGCTTTTCTTGATGTCCTACCTTCTCCCTTGATTCTAGTTATCAAAACTGAGGCTGTCATTTTACTGATAGAGATAAAAATTAGCAGTTTCAAACAGAAAGAGCGACTATTCATTCAGAAGTTATTGAGAAATTCAACACAAAGTGAAACTAATGTTTGTTAATGAGAAAGCCAAGTAGTCTACAGTCTTCTAACGTTTCCTCAACAACAGATATGCAAAAGCCGGAGCAGATCTCTAGACAATTACAAAATAACTTACACCTTCGGGAATACTAGCCATAATTAACTCTAAAGATACAACGAAAGATGAAAGCGAGATTTTCTAGCATTTTTACCAAGTTCTGAGTTCACTTTCGTCTTTGTCAGGCAAAGTCAATACCCTAACCTATAACCCTTGCAGGGTGGTGAAAATGCCCTTTCACTACTAGCTAACTGCCTTGACAAACACCACCAGGCAAGGATGATCGGAGGTGCGTTCTTGACTTAAATATGATTAAAAGCAAACTTAATCTTTCTTCCTAGCTTCATGTCTTGCATCCTAACTCTTTTTCCTCTGCAACAAAAATTATTATTGAACACAAAAATATTAGCCCTTATGCAATTTTTGTTGCTTGTTTCGGAGTAATTTGGCCAAAAAATACATAGCATCTAGGATTTCCTAACCTTATGTGAGGCCTTTTATTCAAGGATTGTCACACATTACTGCAGCCTTAATCCTTTCAACTGTGCACTTAATTAGACTGTTTACAGTTGCTACTGATCCAAGCGAAAGTTTCACTGATGGGACTGAATCCACTAATATCTGAAATGCAACAGTCAACAGAGAGCCGCCAGACCCGACATCAAGAATTCCTGCAGGGCCATATCCTGGTCCATCAGGGAGAACAGCAAAACCTGATGGAAGCAGAGCAACATAATCTGGGTCTCCACCACTTAGGACTATATTCATGGCCGAAATGTCCACTGGTGCATAAATCACATATGAGCCTGTAGAATCAGTGCAGCTCTCTTGTAAGATCAGCATGTTGCTCTGGCTTGAATTTGTACTCTGCAATTTATTTTTTATGTCAGCAATGACATGATTCTAAAATAAGATATCTGAAGAGGGGACACGCGAGCGCGCACGCACAATCATGTTTTGGCAACTTACATTGACACGGAGCAATGAGACACAGTTTCCGGGATCACGTCCATTAGCAATATGAGCCATTTCTTGAACCTGGCCACCATTTGAAAGGATATCCCACTGTATGCAAAGATAAGAAGTTTACTTTGAGAAGAAACTAAAACCTTGAATTCTTTGAAATTATTTTAGCTACTGATAGGAAATTGGGCTTAAAATCTACATGAAACTAAAACCTTGATTTCATATACCTCACTTCGATGGTTCTCATCCTTAAGGAAATCAAACACCTTCTTGGATGGGACAGGAATCCAGAAGGAAGTCGCTGCGCTGAGCACAATACCTGGGGGCCTGCCTGGATCATCCATACTCTTTCGAGTCATTACTCTCACATCATCAGAACCAGTTGCAGACAATGTTGTCCAAGTATGTGCAGTAGAAGCACCAACTCCAGTGCAAAAGCTCATCACCATTCTCTCAGCCAGCTTCAGAATACTTTTCCTCCCTTCACGGGTTGTTATCACTATTGAGAAGAAAGATTGATAGGTGTTATGCCATCAGGATAAAATCCAAATGAGCACACCCCTTCAGCCCTATGAAACTAGCTAAAGGAGAAAGATGAAAATACATTACCACATAGATCTCCAGTTGGAATGTTAATGGCCATTGAACTTGCAAGACGTTCGCATTGTCGATCTAATGTTTCCACCCAACGCTTTGCTCCAAAAGCAAGACCAGAATTAACCAGGGGTCTGTATATATTGTGAACAGACCTGTCGTCCACTTCAGTGTGCTCAACCCAAACGACCTTCACAATCATGATCTATGGTCATATGATGATTTTGACAATTATATTTGAGGGTGGCAATGAAAGTAAGACCTTGAAAGTGATGTTCAAGTGAGAGTTATTACCTTGGAATAACCATTTGGCAATTCTTGGATCAAGCAACCTGATGACCTTCTTCTACATTTAGACATCAGACTAGGGCATAAACTGTCCAAAGAAACGTCTACCACTGCCCAAGTCCCATCGGTATGCTGTTTACAGTACCTCACAAAGTAATTTTCTCTAGTAGGAACAAGTGGGGAAGGGACCTGGAACTCAGCTGTCATCTGTGAAAGCAATGATAGGTATGTTGAGAAGTAGAACCAAATGGAAATGCTGATTATTATGCATGGAGAAGTTACCATTTCATTCACAAAAAAGATCAATAGATTCATAGCAGTAGATTACGGAATTTGAAAATTTGTTTATACCACTTGCAATGCTCCATTATAGTTCCCTGCCACTCCTGTTGATAGGACTTCCAGGGTCATTGCTCTTGATACAATACCACAGAAAATAGTTGACCATTGATTCTGCAACCAAAGTTTTCATCTCGTTATAGTTAGTTTGGAACTTCAAAACTTCCGACGCTCCAGAAGTGAGCTAAATTGCCTCAGTTAACTTCTATGTCTCATATTCAAATCAATAAATTCTTGTGTGATGATTTATAGACCTTATTTTGTTAGGTCCCAACCAATCTTCAAAAAACATCGCAAATATATACGGATCTATTTACTATGAACAAGAAAGAAACCTACCGCATCCATGAGAATTTCAACAAGATTAACATGACTCATGATAACAACTGCGGATTCCCTTGAAGCTTCAGATCTCATTCCTAAAGGTCTTGGTCCAATTCCCCTAGTGAAAGTTCTCAAATATTCCTCTTCATTGAGAACCTCGGTATTGTTCTCTCCTTGAATCCACAAGGGTTCTCCAGCCTGAGCCATTCTCATTAGTTCCTCCATTGCCGCAACCGCGATTTCAACTATCATTGGTTTGTCTGCCTCAGTAGGTCCAGTAACTGCTCCAAGGAGAGCAGTAGCTCCAAACATCTCCCCTACGAAGCCCGAATGTGCCCCATAATTGCTAACTCCGAGATCAAGAGATCGGGATGGTAAATGATGAGAAAGGTTGGAAAGAGAAGACAAAGGCTTGCCAACATACTTGGCAGCAATTCCAGATATCCTGTCAATCTGTAACCAAACAACACTTCTGTTAAAATATTGTTTCAAGGGAATATAATTTTTGATCTCGTGAGACTAATAGAAGTTTTGTTTTTGTAACCTCTTCTCTAAGACGAGCATTCTCAATCCTCAAATGCTGCTCATCAAAAGACATCTCACCAAGAGCAGCTGGACCACCACAGTTAGGGCATGAGGCACTGCTTAGGGCTTCCTTGTACCTATTGTTCTCCATACGAAGCTTTTCATTCTCAGCCTTGAGAATTGAATTCTCACTGCGTTCATGTTGCGCCTACAAAATGAAAAGAATGATTAACAATATCTATAAGCCTGTAAGCTATATTCTAGATTTTTATTTTTATTTTTTTGAAAAAGAGCTTATTGCAAACCAAAATTAAAATTGATTAATTTGATAAAAAAAAAAAATGGGACTTTACATTGCTGGAATATTGGGAAATGATTTTTTTTTCCTAAAGGGAAAAATAATATTTGTGATATTAATAAATGTGGGAAGTTACTGCTTACCTTGCAATAATATCTATGAAGATTAGAGACAATATAGAGGATGCCTGAAATGTAATAGAAGCGTTACCTTCATTTGAGTACGCTTGTTTTGGAACCAAAATTTGACTTGCAATGGCTCCAGCCCTAGCTCGCGGCTGAGCTCCTTCCGCTGCTTGTCGTCCGGATGAGGGCATTCCTGGAAGAAACTAAGTAAAAAAAAAGTTCATAAATTAATCACCAAAAATCTTAAATTGCAAAAAAAAAAAAAAAAGAAAAGAAAAAAAGAATCAAACAGCATGATCTATTTATCGTTGCGAAATCAATAGGAGTGAAGACGGATGCTGCTTACGCTTCCATTTCTTGGATTTGACGCTGCGTATGGCGATGATAACGCTTCTTTTTGGGGCGTTGGCCGCTGGGATCCTGATCATCACCGGAGGGAGCTTCCATGGTTTCGGTGCCGGATTTGGTCTCATAGTCATCATCTTTGAGCTTGCTCAAGTCATTTTCAGAGCTTTTGGTAGTCATATCAAGCATATGGTGGCTATCGAACATGTTTGGTTGGAACGTTTTTATAAATCCTTAAGAGTTCAAGCTAAGCTGTACTTGCAATCTGCCAAAAATAAAATCATAAATAAGTAAATAAAAAATGAACTCCTTGGATATGGCATGTTAAAAGAGCGAGTGAATCATAGAAGGAAAGAAAAGACTATATAAGGAAAGCTTTATTGATAAGAAACATTAATGAATTAAAAAAAAAAAGAGTACAAGGAGGGATAAAAGGAAAATCAGGTTGAATTCTCTGTATAATAAATGTTGAACTCCTTGGATATGGCATGTTAAAAGAGCGAGTGAATCATAGAAGGAAAGAAAAGACTATAAAAGGAATTAAGCTTTATTGATAAGAAACATTAATGAATTAGAAAAAAAAAGAGTACAAGGAGGGATAAAAGGAAAATCAGGTTGAATTCTCTGTGTAATAAATGTTATATAGACTTTCTAGGGCAAGGTGAACTGTATTCCACACGGTCATAGCTGTAATTATGCGTGTACATGCACCATTAGGAGAAGGCTAGTGACCAGAGAAGCGAGTTAACACCTCTCTCTCCCTCTCCCTCTCTCCAAAGAAAGTGTTTTGCGTTCATTCCAAGAAGGACGTTGCTTCAAACGTTTTCTTTAACCTTTGCTTAAGCATTCTTGAGTGAGTAAATCCCCGCCCCTTTTTAAGTATAAAAGTTAAAGATATTCGAATCACGCAGGTCTTTTTTCCCTTCAAAATCCATTTTAGAAGGCATGTATATCTTTCTCTCACATACAAACCCTCGGAAGCATCCTTCTCTCTCTCTTCTCTCTCTCTCTCTCTCTCTCTCTCTCTCTCTCTCTCCTGAGGAGATATACATGATATGCGGGGTTGGTTTCAGTAGTAGATTCTCTCAAGCTGTGTGAGCAAAAAAGGAAAAAACTATAAGATTATTACAAATAGTAATAGAGCAGGAGTGACCAGGGTGTTAAGGTCTGTCTATCCAAGAAAGTCTTGAGTCCTTTATAGATTATACGTGCCAAAAGATTGGAATTGATAAGAAAAGGAAAAAAATAAAAAGAAAAGAAACAAGACCTAAGCATAAAGAGTTGACACAAAGTGGACCTCTTTTGAGACTGATAAATTAACAAATTTCAACGCAAAAATTATCCAGGCTATAACCCCCACCAAGATCTAAGTCAATCGATAGCACTTGATCTTTTCCCTGCAAAAATGAAAACCAAGAACAAAAGAAAAGAAAGTTGAAGGAAAAACATTGGACATATAAAACTGAAAATGAGAGAATGTTATTGTGATGAGAAATGAAGTGTTTAGAAGACAAGGTGTGCATAAGCATATGATCATATTACTACTCACCAAAATATAGAAGCGTTTAATTGTTTTGAAGTTCTATATGGAAACGAGGGTTGGATTTGTATGTGAAGAGGTTTCGGGTCTCTACAAAACCAGGTTTGAGGGCTAGAGAAGTAGTTTTTTGGCTGGTTTTGGAAGACAAACCCTAAGTTCTAATGAGGGTTTTAAGATGACTGACTAACCATGTTGGGAGAGAAAAGGGCACACGGTGAGAGATAAATGGAATGGGAAAGGAGGAGATAAGTTCTAAGGCTTTGAAGAAGGTGAGAATGGGAAGAAGAAAGGGAATTGGATGGGTGAGGATGCGGCAACAGAGGAGTAATTGCAGAGCGTATGGAGAGGTGTACTAGCATTTATGGTGGGAGAGAGAGAGAAAGTTATGTATGTATTTCATGTTCAAATTTCCTCTCGATGTAGATGTATGGTAGGGTGTTGGAAGTGGGCGCGCGCAGTAAGTGATGTTGGGATCAAGGAGTCATAGAAAAGGTATTGATATTTTTAGTTTAGATGTATTCTATAATTTGGATTTGATTTAAAGATATTGACTGTTTTTGACTGATAATTTATCTATAATTTAGAATAAAGATTTATGTTCATAAATAAATCTGATATTTTGAATTTATTATGAGCTCGTATACTTATATAAATTCTTGTGGAAATAATTCATGTTGGAGCCCTAACAGAATTCATCTATCATGGAACATGAAAGAGTTTTCCACAATTCGTATTTTATGGTAAAAAATACTTTCAATTAAAATTAGTGAATATCTGAAATAATTCTGAGAATTTTATATTCAATTTCTGGTATTTAAATATCAGTCTACTTGTAGGTCCAATATTTATACCAGAATGTTGACTATTAATTCTCATAAATTAAAAAGTTTTAGGGGTTATTGAAATATTGGCCAAGTTCTCATAGATTCAATAAACTGATTATTAAATCTAAAAGTACATGCAAATGTATTTTTTGAATTTATTGTGTGTGTATGTATAATGCTAAATCATATAATTTATTTTTATATTTTTTAAGCAAAATATGATTCTTATTTTTTGAGAGACTTGGTCATATGCATGCAAATAATATATATTTTTGTACTTTTTAAAGAAAGAAATTACTTTGAATTTCTAGGATTTTTCTTAAGGCTTTGTTTGGCTAAGCACTAAAGTAACAACTAATTAAAAACTCTAGGAAAGGCATTGAGGTATGTTTGCCATGTTAAAGTAATTCAATTAACACAAACTAAATACGAACATGAAAGAAAAGGAGGCTAGAATTCTCCTTAATTTGTTTATGCTAAAGTATATTGTTTAACTTAAATACAAAGAGATTATATATAAGTTAGATTAAAAATAATATTATACCCTTAATGAATAAAACAAGATAAATATATTATTTAACTTCTTCCCTCAAACTCACAATGCGGCATTTACAAGCATCGAGAGTTTGTCAACTAGAAAATGAAAACAAGAAATGGAATGTGACTTGGTAAAAAAATATACAATCTGCAAGGAAGAAGAAACAAAAGACAAAGTAATAGTGCCCTGCTTGAGATGATGACGAGTAAGATGCCATAACATTATATTCTGCTTCGGTTGAGGATTGAGAAACAATAGATTGTTTCTTGCTCTTTTAAGAAATAAGAGAATCACCTAAAAAGATACAGAAACCAGTAACCAACTTGCGATCTCTAGGATCACTGTCATGATCAGCATCAGAGTATGCACACAGCTTCAAGGAAGAGGTGGATGAAAGTAAAAGACTTTGAAAGACTGTACCCTGAAGATATCGCAAAATATAAAGAATAGTTGCCTAGTGAACAGTGGTAGGAGAAACAACAAACTGACTAAAAACATGAACAATATATGCAATATCTGGACGAGTAATGGTGAGATATACCAATCTCCCAACAATAGTACAATATAAAGTAGGATTTGTCAAAGGTAAACCATCAGAAGAAGAAAACCTGGCGTTAACTTCAATGAGAGTATGTATAGTCTTGTTATTAGTAAGTCTAGCTCGCTTAAGAATATTTGCAACATATTTCGACTAAGAAAGAAGTTAACCTCTAGGTGAGCAAGCTACCTCAATACCTAGAAAATATCAAAGAGAACCCAAATCCTTCATTTCAAACTGTCTAGCCAACTCTGTCTTCAAAACTAAGATACCATCAATGTCATCACTAGTAATAATCATGCCATCAACATATAGGGAAAAAATGATACAACTTGCATCAATGCACTTAATAAAAAGAGCAGAATCATGACTACTAGAAACAAATCCAAGAGATGATATCATAACAGAAAATCTTTCAAACCAAGCACGGGGTGCTTGTTTGAGACCATATAGCACTTTCTTGAGCTTACAAACATACCTAGAGTCATGTGAAACACCAGGAGGAGGTGTCATATAAACTTCTTCTTGAAGATCTCCATTCAATAAGGCATTTTTAACGTCAAGTTAAGAGATATGCCATTGATGAATCGAAGCTATGATAATAATAGTACGAATAGTAGTCATTTTAACAACAGGGGCAAATGTCTCCTCATAATCCATACCATACTGTTGAGAGTATCCTTTTGCAACCAACCTAGCTTTGTATCGCTCAATAGACCCATCAAAATTAGTCTAGATCTTATACACCTAACGACAACCAACAACACTCTTACTAGGAGGTAGAGGAATCAAATCCCAAGTATCTGTCTAATATAAAGCAGACAGTTTCTCATCCATAGTTTGCTGCCAAAGCCAAAGAGGATCAAGAATTGCCTCTTTATAGGAAGAGGCAGCGTTTTGCAACCCTGCCCGGTGGTCGACCCAACCTAAGGCCCGGGTTATGGGTTTTGACCGGGTCACCCAGGTCAATTCTTTTTTAAGTCAAAACGATGTTGTTTGGGTAAAAAAATAAAAAAACAACTAAAGGGTTACACTTGAGTTTTTTAACCAGGTCTTGTCGGGTCATCCCTGGTCGTGACTTCCCCTATTTTTTTTGAAACCCGGCCTAATTCTAGCCCCGGGTTAGTCGGGTCCCGGGTCGACAAGCCGGGCTAGGCCGGGTTTCAAAACTATAGGAAGAAGGCTTAGAGAGACAATGAATAGAGGCTAAAAAGGAAGTAAATGATGAAGAATAAGCAAAATCTAGTAGTTTTGTGGACTTACGGTGCATGTAGATTGACATTGAGGTGGATCCATAATTTCAGATGAAGTTTGAGGAGCTGTAGATGAGAATGGAGCTTCAAATGTGCTAGAGAGTAAAGTGTCAGTACCTGCAGATTGATGAGTATAAATTGGTCGAACATGGGAAGGGGTATCTAAAGTACTCGGAACACAAGATGATAAGCTATCAGAATCCTTAGAAAAAGGATTTATAGGAATAATATAAGGTCTAGTCAGGCTATGAGTAGTGAATGGAATAAAAAAAAGGTATATGCTCAAAAAAGACAACATAACAAGATATATAAAGTTTCTGAGTTATTGGATCAAAACAACGATACCTCTTTTTACTTTCACCATAACTAAGAAGACACAAATAACATATTGAGTGGAAAATTTAGTGCGTTCTACACGAGGATGAAGAACAAAACAAGTACAATAAAAAACTGTAAAGGAGAAATTATCAGGTACATACCCATATAACTTTTCAAAAGGAGACAAACCCGAACTATGAGAAGATGAAATAATATTAATCAAACTTACAACAATAAGGACAACTTCTCCCTAAAACTCATTAGGGACAGAAGCAGACAACAAGAGAGAATGAGTAGTTTCAACAATGTGCCTATTTTTTCTTTCAGCAACTCCATTATGCTCAGAAGTATCTGTATGTGAAGTTTGGTGAATGGTTCCATCTAAGGCAAACAACTAGAAAAATTTATTAGAGGTGTATTCTCCACCCAAATCACACCTAAAACATTTGATTACAACAGAATATTGAGTTTTGACAAGAGCTCGAAAGGCTGTATATATCTCAAAAAATTCAGAGCAATATTTCATTAAATAAACCCAATAATAATGAGTATGATCATCAATAAATGAAACATAATATCAGGACCCTCCTTTTATGGCAATAGAAAAAGGTCCCCATACATCATAATGAATCAAGTGAAATCGTGAAGAAGAAATAGAAATACTTCGATTAAAAGGTAAAGTAGAAAATTTTGCCAGTTTACATCCACTACAATCAGAAATATTACAAGTTTTTAAATTTCTTAAAACTCCTGTGGATGCCAAAAATCTCAAATGAGAAGACGAAACATGACCTATATGAGAATGCCATAAATAAATACTAGAAGATGAAGGACTCAAACGAAAAGAAGACAAATCAACAGTAGTAGCAACAACGATAATTGAAACTTTTAACTCATCTAAAATATATAGTTCATTCTTCCTATGGCCTATCCCAATCAGCTTCTAAAACTGCAGATCTTGTATAAAACAAAAAGAAGGAGAAAAAATGACTAAATAATCATCAGAATCATATAATTGACCAATAGAAGTAAGATTCAATCTAAGTTTCAGAATAAGATAAATATTAGAGAGAGACAGGTGAGGTATAACAACAGAACCAACACCTACTAAGGGCATGAGAGTGCTATCAGCAGTCATAACGGGAATGGAAGGCGAAGGGGACGTGTAGGTAAAAGATGAAGAATATTCTGGAGACATATGATGTGAAGCACCGGAATCCAAGACTTATTCAGAATGTGACATACTTGAGGAACTATGAGGCAACTGACCTACAGAAGGAGAAACAGACATTGCTTGTGGCATTAAGGAGAGAAAATTCTGAAATTGCTCAGTTAGAGTACTAAGATCGGTGATAGAGCCTGATGAAGCTACAGTTGCAGTATTATGGTGTTGGTGGTTTAGAACCCTAAGGTGGTCTATGAGCATTAGATTGTGACTAAATGTCATGCTTCTAAGCTTGATTCTGTTGTCTCAAGTTGGGACACTAAGCCTTCTAATGACCTTTTTACTTACAGAAACTGTACTCGTCGAAGCTAACCTTGTGTAAGGCTTATTATGATGATTAGATAATGGCTTAGACGATACTGCTAGTACAAGAAGATTTAAAGCAGAGAGAATTCTCTTTTCAGAATAAGACTGAAGACGTATTTCTTCAGCCAATAACTCACTAACAACAGAGTCAATATAAGACAATGGAGAATGATGTATAATTGAACTTCTAAGTCCTTCAAAATCATTGTGAAGTGCTGTTAAAAACTGCACCAATCGTTATTGCTCTCTACGCTCAATATAGGCACCACATTCCTTTAGTTCTGCCGATTCTGTAAGAGTGAATTGATCCCAGAGATCTGCCATACTAGAATAAAACTCTTGAATACTCATATTATTCTGATGAAGAGCTCGTATGTCATTCTCTAATTGATATTGTTTAGCAAAATTTGACTGCGTGAATAACCTTTGCAGATGATCCCAAACCTCTTTTGCTGTCTCATACTTTGCCAATGCGTACCTATAGAATACTTAACAAAATCATTGATCCAAGTAATAATCTTTGCATTGTTTGCTTTCCATGTATCTATTGAAACATCATCCCCCTCCTCGGTATTCTTGGGTATCACATAAGTTTCATTAATATATCCCCACATCCTTTTACCTTTAAGAAAATGTCTCATTACATAACTCTAGTACGAATAATTCTTTCCATCCAACCTCACACTTACAGACTTAAGCGAATCATCTCTTTCATTAGCCATAATTAACAAACAAAGAGAACCAGACTCTAAAAGCAGCAGAAGACAAAGTACCAGATTGCAGAACCTAAACATATATCGTAGAAACTAAACAAATATCTTCTCAAAGTTATACGATTACTCCAAAACACAAACCAAATTGAAACTGAACACAAATACCAAATTACAGAAACTGAAAGGAAGATGAAATACCAAAACAATTACAGAAACATAACGTAAATACTAAATTGTAGAAGCTGAAGGAAAGATGAAATACAAAATATCACTAAATTTTTTTTTTGTTTATACTGTGTTTGAGATTAAGTCTCGTTCCATGCAACCTGCTCTGATACCATGTTAAAGTAATTCAATTAACACAAACTAAATATGAACATGAAAGAAAAGGAGACTAGAATTCTCCTTAATCTGTTTATGCTAAAGTACCTTGTTTAATCTAAATACAAAGAGATTATATATAGGTTAAACTAAAAATATTATTCTACCCTTAATGAATAAAATAAGATAAATATATTATTTAACATGTCAAACACACCCTTAGCCTGGAGATGAGCTGATTGGGCCCAAATCCCAAGTTCAGCCCAATGCTATTGAGTCTGACATGGCCGCCAGACCTAACTATATTGGGTCTGGCTTCGCCGACTGACCCAAGAGCATCGGGTTTGGCATGACCGTCAACTCAAGACACTTAAAATATTTTTTATACTCTTAATATTTTTTGATATTTTAAAAAATTATTATTAACCCCTGCGAAACGCAGATCAATATGTTAGTAACCTTTCATTGCTCATCTATATTCGTTGAGGTAATACCTCAATCTTTTGTTATAAATTGTGCACAGACTTTTAATTTATCTTCCATAAAAAATACATTTCTCTTAATATCTCATATCTCAAGAACTTTAGATAGATGCACCTTATTTACCTCTTTTGTGTAAGTACCAAATATATATTTAATCTTTTTATTTTGGTAGCATTAAGGGCAAGCCCTAATCCATATATCCTTTAACTCCAATATAACAGGAATCTAAAACATCAAAGTTATGAGTTATGTATAATTTACTGCTATAATTTCATTTAATCTAGACAGAACATTAATATTTCGTCATCACAAAGGACATAATAAATGCAATCAAACTTGCATGTTTAGACAATGTTTAATAATATAAAGATGCCTTTAGCTGATTTCTCGAATCATTGTTTCCATGCAAGGCTATGCACTATGCAAATTGTTTCTTCATGATCATAGCTTAGTTTGTGGCAGATGACACAGTATTAATTTTCAAATTAACATAAATTAATTTTATAGTGCCCTAATTCAGATCACATAAAGGTTGTGTTGTTGTCACAATCAATAGAAGATGCCGATTTTCCCATTACGAAGTATTTTTTTTTTGTATGAAATTGATACTGTATTGTTTTTATGCAGAAACTAATGAATGGAATAATAATCAATTAATATTTTGTAATTAATCAATTTTTCTTAGTTTTGTTCACAAGGGTGAAATCCGTTGCACCTCTTAATTAGACTCCGAGCTGTACTTACTTTTGTTTCTCTAACTGAGCCCAATTGGTCCGCCATTTCTTATTCACAATCCACCATTAACGTTAACGAAAAAA
>Ga0325402_1003517_pt1 | contig 14188 bp, 9 predicted proteins | sample PopdelMetagenome_22_FD_207212 | JGI IMG/M metagenome (GOLD analysis project Ga0325402, IMG submission 207212) | Populus deltoides microbial communities from Bellville, Georgia, United States - Xylem-PdKOR-R3 | ecosystem: Host-associated > Plants > Phyllosphere > Stem > Wood/Secondary xylem... | reverse complement strand
AAAAGAAGAAGCAAAAATGGTGGTACGAGGAAGAAGAAGATGTAGAAGTTAATTATAAGGGTACTTGGGGTATTAAAACCATTGTAGTGGCAATCCTGTAATATGTCAAACTTTTTTTGCTGGCTAAGTTAGCAAAATTTTAACCTGATATATAAAGTAAAATAACCATATAAACAGTAGAATGTAAAATGTATTTTTCAAAACTATAGTTGCAAAGTGTTACTGCGCTTAAAAAATAAGATTTTTTTTATCTAATTTTTCCTTTATTTTTTATTTGAGTGTCTCTATTTTGTATTTTTTTCTATTTTAGTACGAGATGTTTTAATTTTTTTTAAAAAAATATTTATGGAAGATTTTATCAAATGCATACTAATATAGTCATTAAATTGATACATTTGCCTATAGATGTGTATCAATTTAATGACTATATTAAGTATCTTTTTTTTTCCTTTCTATTTTATTGTAAGAATTCTTTTTTTTACTATTTGAGGTCTACAATTTTAAAACTCTGTCAATTTAGTGCCTCTACTTTTAAAAGCCAGTAAATGTTTACCTTGCAATCTAATGTAGGCTATATTTGACTAAAATTAAATAAAATTGAAAATTAAAACAAAAAAATAGTAATAAATAGGTAAGAAAATAAAACACACACACAAAAAAAAGAATATAAAAGGCCTAAAAAACATTATGTGGATCATAATTGACTACGTAATAAAATAAAGACAAAAAAAAAGTAAAAAAATGTGTGTGTGTGTTCAAATGAGATCAAAGATTTTATGGAAAAAATATTTTTGAATAAATTATTATTTATTTAATTTTTTAAGTTTATTTAACACAGACAAACTTGACCTACATAAAAATGAGAAGTGGATATTTATTAGCTTTTAAAATTAAAAGCAATCAAATGATAAATTCCTGAAAATATAAACACTCAAATAGCAAAAATATAAAAGTTTATGTACTATATAAAAAAAACGAAAGAACTTAATTAGAAATAAAATAAAAATTTGATATACACTTGGTTTTACACGTCAGCAAAATAACATAGAAATTTAAAGAACATGTCGGCATGTGTTTGATGGAACCTGATAAAAATAATTAGTTAAAAAATATAAAATTTCACACACTCAAATAACAAAAATAAAAAATTATAATACTTAAAAAAAAATTGCATACCAAATATATATGATAAACTTGATTTTTTATAATTGCTGTGTCACGTTTTTTTTGTGGTGGTAAAATTATTTTATAAGATTTTGAATTTTTTTAAATTAATTTTTTTAAATATTTTTAAATTATTTTGGTGTATTAATATTAAAAGTAAAAATAATTTTTTAAAATAATTTTTATTTTAAAACCATTATTATCCATTACTTTACGTGTTTTTCCTTTCTTATATATTATTCGACCACACGTACAAGATCACCAGCCTCCCATTGGGATCGCTGGCCCCCACTAATCCATGTGGCCTTCTCTTGTTTGCACAAGTGTCCAAAGCATTTTTAATGAAATTTTTTTGTGTAGTTAGTTTCATTCTCTTTCTTTCTCCACTTTTGTAGGATTATTAATCTTTCACTTCACAAACGAAGCGCCACCGAATTTGGATCCAATACGAGATCATCACATCACAGCAGCAGCAGCAGCAGCAGCACAAAATATTAAGAAAAGGGTACTATTTTACAATCTTTTCCTGCCATTTCATTCAGGTTTCTTTGATTCGGTTCCATAATAACAATCACTGCAATTTTGTATTAGTTCTAGTAATGATCATATTCTAAAGCTCTTGTCTTTTCATTTATTTGCTTATGTTTCTTTTAGATTTTTCAGATTCTCTTTTCTGGGTTCTCTTTGCTCTTCCATTTTGTGTATATTTAGTTTGGATAGGTTGCTTAGAAAGTGCGCTGAAGGGAAAAAAAAGGAGGTGAAGTTATGGAAGATGGGACTTTTATTTTCAGTTTCTACTGATGTGGGTTTTTTTTATATCAGAAATAGAATTTTATTTCTTTCAGTCATATTAGGGACCTTTGGTAATGGAAATGTTTATTGTTCCTATTATTGATTAGTATTTCTTTGATCCTAATTTCTGCTATTTTATTCATTCGCTGTCTCATGCTTTTTAATTAGTTTTTTTTTTTTTGGGATTTATCAGTTCGTTTACAGTGACTCTCTCTCTCTCTCTCTCTCTTTTAATTTTAAATTTTCAATATTATGTATCCATTCTATCCTTAAAATCATTGCCTAAGAAACAAATTTTAACTAGTTGCTATGCTAGTACTCGTGCAAATCTTATGGATAGCCGAAATTACGAAATTTTAGTATTCTTACAGTACCTTCAATAACAAACATTAGTGATTCTCTTAGAAGATCATTACCTTTGCATAATACCAAGTTAAGATTTTTTATTGGATATAATACCTAAGGCTTGAGTTGACAGTGAAGAATTGTTATTGATGCTTGTTGCTGTAGTTAAAATTGATTCATTTTTTGTATAGGGTTGAGGTTTCGAATAAGAAATGATGAAGAGGCTCAATGCTCCTGCTCGCCTCATGATAGTTTCTGATCTTGATCATACAATGGTGCGTCTCATAATTGTTTGGTTTCTGCTTGTTTCATTTATATTCTTGTGGCTGCGGTAATTACAATATGCTCTTGTTGCAGGTCGATCATCATGATCCGGAGAACATGTCTCTTCTTAGGTTCAATGCATTATGGGAGGCCTGTTATCGTCATGATTCTCTGCTAGTTTTCTCCACTGGAAGATCACGTACGCTTTACAAGCAGTTGAGAAAAGAGAAACCCATGTTAACACCTGATATAACCATAATGTCTGTGGGAACTGAGATCACGTATGGCACCTCTATGGTGCCTGATGATGGTTGGGTGGAAGTTTTGAATCAGAAATGGGATAGGAACACAGTCACCGAGGAAACGAGCAAGTTTTCAGAACTTACTCTTCAGGTATGATTAAAAACTTATGCCATTTGATTCTTTGATTGTGTGTTGCTTTGAAAATGAGCATATAGTTTGGTACATTGAAGAAAACAGTTTGGCTACTTGAAATCTCTGAATAAATGAAATCTATGGGGTAATGCAGTCAGAAACTGAGCAACGGCCTCACAAGGTCAGCTTTTATGTTGATAAAGACAAGGCTCAGGACGTGACAAAGGCCCTCTCAGAGATATTTGCAAAACGCGGGGTGAGTTTCAAGTTTTTTCAGGAATGAGTTGCACTTGAATATCATTTGTCTTTGCCTTAGTACATGCAATGCTTTTTTGAAACGTCATTATGGTGGTTTCGTATCTTTTTCCTTCCCCCTAATTCTGTGTTCTTTTTAGTACAGTTCAGCAGGTGCTACCTTATCTAACTTAATTTTCAAATCTCTTCTCTTCTTCCTTCTTTTTTTCTTTTTTATAGTTGGATGTCAAAATTATTTATAGTGGTGGAATGGACTTGGATATACTACCCCAAGGTGCTGGCAAAGGGCAAGCTCTTGCATACTTACACAAGAAATTTAAGGCTGAGGGAAAACTACCTATCAATACTCTTGTTTGTGGTGATTCTGGAAATGATGCTGAGCTGTTCAGCATTCCAGATGTACATGGAGTGATGGTGGGTATTTGCAGTCCGCTAGAGCACTTCATTGGGAAATTGAGATTGCCTTCATAAGTCGTTTATTTGTTAACTATTTATTCATTATTTATCTGTCTAGGTTAGCAATGCACAAGAAGAGTTGTTGCAGTGGCATGCTGAAAATGCTAAAGGCAATCCAAAAATAATTCATGCGACTGAGAGGTGTGCGGCTGGCATCATACAAGCCATTGGTCATTTTAACCTTGGTCCCAATACTTCTCCAAGAGATATAACCAACTTTTCAGACTCTGAGTTGGAAAATGTCAGTGCCAGTAGCGAAATAGTGAAGTTTTTCTTGTTCTATGAAAGATGGAGGCGTGCAGAGGTTGAGAACTGTGAGATATATTTGGCAAGCGTGAAAGCTGATTGTGTATGTTTACTATCCTCTTTTTCTTTCGATTCTACATGTTTCTCTAGAGGACTTCCTGATCTTAGTTTCTTTCCTTTTCCTTGCGGAGTATTTATAGAAGCAAGAAACAACCATGTCTACCCTTTTCCATTGGTATAGACAATAAACTATGTTCTTCTGTATTTCACATTCTTTGAGGATGATAATGTTCCAGCTAAGCATTAAATTGTCCAGGTGACTTTTTTTTGTTCGGTTCTCTTGCTTTTTTCAGTTGGGTAAATACATCGCTAAGACTGTTAAACTGTTACAAATGGAAGGTCTGTCTCATTGTGATTGATTATGAATTTTTTATACCTTTTCTCGACCAATAGCCTTGTGGTTGATGAACAGAAAAGTAAGCTTGTAGCTGATACCGTTTTTAATCTCTTCTGCTACACAATCGGAAGGGTTGAATTTGAATTGGTTAAAAACTGGAACAGAGGTTCACATTGACAGTACCAGCGCACCTGCTTACCTCCGGAATCAATGCCCTGGAGTGGATTATGTAAAAATATAAAGAGCTATAAAGCATATGTGATAAACTAGTATCCATATTAGTTGGGTCACCTGAATGTTGTCTCTTAGGAGGTGAATTTTTCAAAAAGAGCAGAGCTCAAACAATTCATAAGTCATTTACATCTGATAAAGTCTAACATATCCACCATCATCTTATTTGCTTGCGTCCATGAATGCACCAACCAGTTTTTTATATACATATATTTTGCTTTTCCAGATTCCCTGTCTTCCATTAGCATGATATAAGTTTTCCTTTTCTTGGCAGGATGCATCTGGTATTCTTGTCCATCCATCTGGTGCTGAACTTCCTCTTTGTGGTGCTATAACTGGAATGAGGAACTACTATGGTGACAAACAAGGCCAACAATTTCGGGTATGGGTGGATCGGGTACTATCTACACAGACTGGCCTGGATACATGGCTGGTAAAGTTCAACAAGTGGGAATTATCTGGTAAGACCGACTTCCTAGTGTTAATGATTGCATTAACAATAAAACTGATGATAAGATGTCCTCTCTCTCTCTCTCTTACATTTTATGACATTTTTCTATGCCAGTGAGACAGCAGTGCACTTTCCTCTTTTCTTTGACCTCATCTATTTAAATTTCTTCTGCTTTGTCCCATTACATGGTTTTTAAGTTTCAACCCATACTTCTGCTGTAATTGGTTTACCAAATGACCTTGAACTGATCAGGGATCTCTTTGCAACTGGTTTCTTTCTTTTTTGTTGGTTAGATCAGCACATGCCTTCACATGGTGCTGTAAACAGGACGAGCCTTTAGAACTTGACCTCTTCGTTGGCGAGTGACAAACACATCTAAAGCTACTGATATGCTTTATTCTAACTAGGTAGTTAGAATCCTATGGATGCTTTATGTTGCCAAAATCTGTGACCAGAGTGAACATTCCATCTGGTAGAAAAGAAACCATGCCCACAGCAATAATCATATCTGCTACGGACAGTAATAACATCTGAGAAATTTCAGCTATTTCTGGTTCACTATGCATAGCTACACATTGTTTCGCTTTTTCCTTTCTATGATTACATGGCTCAACAATTTCCTCATTTGTTTTTCTATTTGTAGAGCTTTATCTCCCAGATCTTTCAATTTCTCCTTGAAATAGCCTGTCCAATACTTGGACAGGATAAAGGTGTGGTTGCTAGACCCTCCACAGTAATGGATAATCTCGTGCACATGGACTAGCTTGATTTTTGAAACATGGGGAATACTAGCTGCAGTAATTGTGACAGATGCAAGGAACCCTTGCTCAATGCAAGAGTCCACGTTGCAAAAGAACAGAAAAAGATATTTGGCACCACCAGTTGAACAACCATCACCTTCTTATTCTAAAACAATAAAGCTTGTACTTGATTTTTTCCAGAAAGTAAAATAAGAAAATTGAAAAGGACCGACACTCTCTATCCGTTTCAACTAGCCATCCCCTATCCCTCACTTTTTTATTTTTCTTCCCCTTTCAGTTTGCTAGCAACCTGGTCTTCATCCAAATATGTAGCCCACTATTTAATAAGCATCCTTTACTTCTTCAGCTTTAAAATCAGAAGAGTTAAGTTGTAGTTCTTGCTTTCTTGATTACCCATGTGGAGACTCTTTGCTGGATCTATTCGAATGGTCAATCTTCATTGTGATTTCAGTTTTGAGCTCAACATCACAATATGATCTTAAGTTTCTCTTGTGAAGCTTGATGCATCTTAGCAGATTTGGGGGAATGTCAATTTAATAGCCAACAGTTATGTCTCAGAAGTCAGAAGAAAAGAGTAAAAATAAAAATGGTTAAGCTAGTTGCCAGTAACAAATTTATTGATTATTGGCTCGTGGCTTCTGATTTTTGGGGGGTGGGGGTGTGTCTAGTGGCTGTCAAAGTGACTGCCACTGAAGCATTCCCCTTGAAATATACTTGTGGAATCCATATTAACACACGGTGAAGTATCTGACGCAACCCTTTCAATGGACTGACAGTTTTTGGAGTTGGTGTTGGCAAATGTGCACTGCCAATCAGTTTTGCAAACGATTAATTTCTTGTAGTTATGCTTTTATTTGAAGAATAAAATATAAACATAGATTAGCTGCTTGCATATTTTAGTTTATGCCCTGCTTAGTAAAAGCTTCGATATGAGGGATCCCATGATCACGAATGGAGTTCTGTGTGCCACCTTCTCATTTCTTCTCACAAAACTATTTGTCAATTCCTGCAGGTGATGAGCAGCAAGGTTGTGTGATCACATGTATAATAAACATGAAGGTAAGCCTTGAGATCAATCAATGAGTTTCTGCTAAAACAAGACTTTCTTCATCTCATGATTTCTTTGTTTTTTGTGTGGTTTAGAAGGACGGTGTTTCCAGGGCAACTTATATGCATGTGCATGAAACATGGCTGGAAGGATCAGGAGCTAAAGATCAATCAACCTGGCTGTTCTAGATTTTGATTACAGCTCGAAGCTCAGAGGCGCTCATAACTGTCTTCGATCATAATAAAACTAATCAAATGATGACTTTTCATATTTGAATTTTGATCATTGCTGTATGAACATCAACTTTATGGTGATTTATTATTACATGATTAATGAATATACCATTTTAGCATGATCAATATCCCTAGTAGTGTTTCACTACCATCAAACGTTTTATTTCTAGTATTATTAATCACTAGGTAGGTGGGTGTGTTGGAGATTAATAGCTTGCTCCCCTTCAATAATAAGATCCAATTAGCCGCCCTACCATGCTCTATTGCTCGTCCACGCACAAAATTCTTGTGATGAAGAAATGGCTGATGCACACCGGTCACCACCACGGCATGGTTCCCCACCTAGAACGGCAAAATATCATAAAAAAAAGAAAAGAAAAAAAAGAACGGCAAAAAAAGGGCCCAACCGTTGTCCTCTGTAGACGAGACAACGTTGGCCCATTGTAAAAACAGGAGGCCACCCGGCTTCTAACAATTTTCCGTTTTGCATAAACACACACACACACACACACACAATCTTGACTCATCAAAATTAAATCTATCTCAAGATTTTTGTCTTCAAGATATAAAAGAAGTGTGTTGTAACCATAGTTATAAACTCTACGTGGGGTTGACCGGGTAAGTGGTTGGGTTATAGTCACACAAGTTGACCCGAGTAAACCTGGAAAAAAAAATATTTAAGATTTTAATATCCCACATGAAATTTAAAAAAAAAAAACAATCTATATAAATATATATTATAAAAAAATATGAGGTATATAATATAGTAAAATTTAAAACTAATCCATGTGAATGTAAATTATATAAAAAAATATGAGGCATGAAGTGTAACATAATTATCTCACATTGAAAAATTAAGAAACGATCCATGTGATTATAAGTTATATATAGTTATTTCATTTTGAAAAATTAAAAAACAATTCATGTAGATATAATAAGTTATAAAAAAATATGTGAAACTAAGTATTCATAAATTAATTTTATATATTTTGGGTTTATTAAAAAAATATAAAAAAAAGTTAGATCTCACCTGAATGATCCTAGGTTATCCAAGTTTAATCAGGTCAATTGCATCTTAAATTTTTTATGATTTGAAAACCGATCAAGACCTTAAATTACTTGAATTCTATGTAAACTTATTCGGTTTCATAACTATTATTGTAGGGCATGTTACATGCAAAATTTTTACAAAGTCCAAATTCTATTGCATGTCTACTGCACAAATAATTCATGGTTCTCTCTGTAGAAATTCAAAAAGTCATAATTATAAGTATCATTTGTTTTTCTAAAAATAAATTTTATGGATACCGATTTTCAAAAACATCAATTATTTTTCAATGTTAGTTATATGAGAAATGTGTTGGAAATTATTATTTAGTTTTTACCCTATCAACTAAAAAGATATTTTTGATTTATTAACTTTGTTTGAAGTAGTAAAATTTCTTAAAATAATTCTATAAAAAATTTTCTAATATTTATGTACATTGAAAATAATATTTTCTTTTTGAGATTTCATTCTTATAATACAATTTATATAATTTAATATGTATGGTTATTTCATAGTATTGTGTATTTGGAGATTACATAATAGAGATTATGTAATATACAATAATAAAATATACTAAAAAAATAGATGAGATCCACCGCTCATAATATTGTTGTAGCTCTACACTCATGTATATTGTGGATTATAATAGTAAACATATAATTTTACCCCTAGTGACATTAAATTCTAGCCTGGTTGTTGAAGGTAGTAGGGGTTTTTTTTTTTGAATAATAAAAATATAAAAATATCCTTGATACTAAAATATTTAGGCTTGGTGTCTATGAGCACTTTTATCTTTTCACCTTTAAATGCATAGTAAAGTTATTGAAATACCCTTAAGATAAGAGAAATCTTAGCTCTGATAAAGGGTTATTTTTATCATTTTAACCTTGGTATTAGGGGCAAACTTGTACTTTAATATTTAATAAATATTAAAAAAATTATTGATGTATGTCAATGCGTGAAGGGTGGTTTAGGGGCCCTTCATCCCTAATCAATGCATGTTCTAAACAAATCTCTAGTTTGGTGTTGACATCCTTTTTTTTTTCCTCTCCCATCTTCTGTTTTCACACCTCGTTATCCAAATTTTTAAAGTTTCCCCTCAATTTATTTTATCTTTGGATTTGGTACATATTATTTTGGTTTTTAATTTTTTTTCCCTCGCTGTTTTGTAGAGTTTTTTTTTATTTTATCTTTCAATTTCAATTTGTCATGTGTTGTTTTTTCCATTTTAGTTCTTATTCCTTTGATTTTTCTGATTTTTTTCTAATTCTTTTGTGAATTTTTTTTGTTTTTAATTTCATCATTCAATCGAAATTTATGATATTTTTTTTCAATTTAATCCTCATTATTTTGATTTTTTTTCTTTTGTTAAAGGTATTTTTCTTTTCAATTTTACAATTAAATTAAAAATTTAAAGTTGCCCTGTAATTTATTTTTTATCCTCATTCTTCTAATTATACTATAACAACGCATGCAGTTTCTTCCAAGCTCTCAAGACAACCTTCTTTGGTAATGTTGGAATTGTCGTGGTAGGGTTTTTTTTTTTTTGGTAGCACGTGATGACGATGAAACTCTAGTGTGGCTCCAACAACCCATTCTTTTATTTCTCTCCTTTATTTCTACATATGACTCTTTTTAAAATTTAAATATAAATTAATTTACATGAATAAATAAATAATTTACAAATATCCTTTTAGTTTAAAGGATTTGATTAATGTCATTAGATTATGTCAAAAGAAATAATTAAGGGTAAGTTGTGATTTGTCTTGTCAATTTCTCCTCTAAACTTCTTGCTTGTTTGTGTAAGAATTGTGTTTTAAAATGATTTTTATTTATAAATATATTAAAATAATAGTTTTTTTTTATAAGATCTATTTTTAACATTAGCATATGAAAATAATTAAAAAATATTAAAAAAATTAATTTTAAATAAAAATTTTTTTTCAAAATTTTACCTAACACGCTTTTCATTATCAATTACCTTGAACTTTCATCAAAGTTTAAATTCTTCATTTCCGCTAACTAAGTCAACAAAACTGATGATGTGACTATTTTCATGTTTTAATTGACCATCTAAGTTCTTAAAAAAGTCTAAATGACACATCAATCCTTCAATCATATTTAAAATTTAAAAAAAATAAATTTTATCACCATTTCATAAACATTTATTCTAATCCAAAAATAAGCACAAATTGAATATCAAATATATTTGTTTTCTTTGCATGATTGTCTTAAAATTATAATTAAAATTTAATAGTGTAGTAGTATTATTTAATTTTTATTATATTAAACATATACTGAAAATCACATACTAAACATGGTTTTTTTTTTTGTTTAGAACTAGAATAGGCAAAAATGATATATCAATATTTATTTTTAAGAGTTTATAAAATTGAAAAAAACGGGATCAAGAACATAAAATACAACCCTAATTAAAAAAAAAAAAACAAGGTAGTTATTAAGGAATATGTGCCTACTTGATATTTATTTTATTTTATTTTATTTTATTTTATACCTGAAGGGTCAATTATGATTTAATATTGTTTTGACTTTTGAGATGAATAAGTATATATAGGAGAATTAAATATTATACAACAACATGACTGAGAATATAGAGTGGCTTTGGATGTAGTTGAAACGGCCTCTTCTAGAAGCTGGAGCGGTGACGTGTGCATTTCATGGGGCCATCAGATTTTTAATGCTATTTATCAGTTGACGTTTTCGGTCTTGTAGAAAATGAATATTCATTCCCAAAACCGACTACTTAAATATCTTATCAATTTGGTTTTTTATGTTTTAAAAATATTTTAAAATTTTAAATTTATTTATTTATTTCATTTTAAATTAATATTTTTTAATATTTTTAGATCATTTTAATATATTAATATCAAAAATAATTAAAAAAAATTAAAAAAACATTACCCTGATGCATTTTCGAGTGAAAAAAACTTTAAAAAATAATAACTACTACACTAACAAATATCCATTTAACTTCCATGCCGTGACATTCACATTCTTGGCCATAAAACCTAAGCTGGAAACCTAGAGGGAGTAGATTCTTCATATGATATCAAATTCGAAGAGGGTTTGGACTTTTAAGGCAGTTAGCCTGCAAATTTTGGTAGTTAAAAGTGGTTGATTAATCATTATCCAACCATATTTACACACAAGAGGTCAACAATTCTAGTTCTTTTTTTATATTAGGAAAAAAACACTTAAATAAATAACATTATGGGAATTTGTGTTGAATTTAAGGCCATCCTCTTCCATTAAAAAAAAAAAAAAACATATAGTAAAAACCTTGAACATTTCCTGCCAAACTCTAATTAAAGAAAAAGACATTTCTGGTCACTATTGTTGTCAAGGAGAAACACCTCACAAATGAAGGTGTCAAATTCCCCCCGCTGAATAAATGGACATTGCTCACGAAATTACCTATTATTATATTTATCTAATGGTTTAATTTCGGCACAAGGGTGCTTGATAGTGTGATTAGAATGGTTTTTTAAAGTGTTTTTTTAATTAGAAATGTATTAAAATATTATTTTTAGTTTTTAAAATTTATTTTTAACATAAAAAAATAAAAATTAAATGAAATTTCTGGAACCTCCACCAATCTTGAGCTATTTTAATACTCAGGCAAAGGTCATTTTCCTTGACCGTCCAATTCCAGACTCATTCTTCTCTTTCACATAAATAACACCAAGTCACCAACTACTATCCATCCTTCCGTTCCCGACTACCAATGTTTATCATCGCGTCTCCCTCTCTTCTTTTCAGACCTTCGGCTTTTTCCAAGTCTTTGTCTATGAAAATCATGAAATTTTCCTTCTTATAGCGTTGGAGATCAAAAAGTTTTAGCCCAATAGAAAGAGTCACAAGGGAGAAAAATAAACCAAAAAAACATGCCAGGTTCGATGGGGCTTGGTTTCATGGCTGCCTTTGCCGTTTCAGGAAGTGTAGTTCTCATTGCACGTCAAGTCCACAAACGTCTCCTCTCTGATTTCATGAAGAAGATGGAAGTTGAATTAGCGGGTATGTGGTGATCTTTTTTCTCCTTTTCCTTTCAAGTTCTGTTTTTTGTTTTTTTTTACCCTGATAAAATAGAGAAACAAAAAACTAAAGGGTTGTCAACCGACAGGATCAAGGAGATCATGTCAAGACAAGAAGAGAGTGCGATTTGCAGAGGATGTCTTGGAGCCATCATCAAATAACAAAGAGTACCGTAAGAGACACACCAAAGGAGACAACGAGGTCTTGAAAATGGAGGATTTTGTCCTAGACCAGAGTTTGATGGCGCAAAATTGTTAGAGGCCATGCCACTTAATAGGCAAAATTAACTTGTATAAAGCAGTCGTTAAATATAAATCCCTTAAAGGGTACAATTTGTAAACCTGTTTATTGTCTTCAAAAACTGCTTCGATTATCCTGGAAGCTGGTTTTTCTTTCATCTTGTAGATTCTGGAGTTCTCTACTCTGCAGGAGGGGTAGATTTTCAAGCTGTACATCTTGAGATGTGAATTCAATATAACTACAAATTATCCTAAACAAAATTGAAAATCTAGTGATTAAAATCACCAGATTCTGTCGAAGTTTACGGTTTTTCCATCGAGTTGGTTGCCCTTGAAATTAATGAAGGGGGACAACCTTTCCGTTATGTATAATTACATTGATACAAGTAAGCATTAATTAAAGCAGCATTTTCAATTCTCAAAAAAAGAGGAGGAGATTCAAAACTCCTGTCTTTTCCTTTTCAGTGCCTCGAATTTCTTGATGGGTTAGGCTTTTCAGTTTTCACAACGATATAAGGGTGTTTCAGGGGACAAGGCTTAGAAGTTTACTGCCATATGGCGTTCATCCTGTGATTGACAAGCATTCATCTGGTGGATTAGGCACAGTATGCCATTGATTCTTTTTTCTTTTGAAAAAGTTCTCAACCGTTGTTTCCACGAAGAAGAAAATGTTTAAAACTGGTTTCAACTTTTAAGAACGTCAACTGTGCCAAAAATTTATAGTCCTCTTGATTACACCATGTCTCAACGTTTGACTAAATTACAGGAAACGAAAATTCATAGAGGTAAAAGCTTGCATGTTTCATGCAAATGAACTGTTTTCACTCTTTTTAGCAACCACAAAGAAACTTCATGAAAGAAAGTATATTCCTTGCATCATTTTTTCCCACATTCTTGCTGGTTAGTCAACTAGCTAATAATCTGCCTCTTTTTCTAGTAATAGACAATGCATTGCTGGTCAAAGAAGCTGCAATCCATGCCCAAATCTTCACAATACAAGAGCTTGTACAGTTGTTTTGAAATTCAAAGCCCAAGAGACTGCCCCTGTAGCAGTCCACATTATTTTTTACAGCTAAGTGCAGCCCATATGAGTGGTTGCAGAAATTATCCTCTTTGCTATTGGTTTGGGTAAAAATCATAGTTTCGAGCTCCAATGTTCGCAGCTTGTTAAAGAAAAACTAGTTTTGAGTCTTACTACCTTCTTTCCTATGCATTTCTTAGGGCTTTTGGGTCCAACACTTTAATTTTTATACCTAAATACTTACACTGATATTATTAACAAATTTACCATTTAATCTATATGATAATAATAGACTATGCCAAATTAAGTTTTACAAACTTTTATTGGTTTTGAGAATAAATTTTACTATATTTGAATAAATATAAAAAAATAGAATAGAATAATTAAATAACTAATTATTATTATATATGATAATAATATAAAAAACTTTGATTCTGATTAAATTTGTCCCATTTGACAATGAGTGTTACTGAAAATGCAAAATCTAACATGCTGAACCTTTCCAAAACTTTTTCAATATAAGCATTTTGAGATATTTCTAATATCATTTGAAACCTATCTCTGTGAATCTAAATGCCAATGACATAAAAGGCTTTTTCAAAATTATTTATATTAAATTTTTGAGAAATAAATTGTTTTATCTCATATAACAAACATAAGTCACTACTTGCAAGCAAAATATCATCTACACATAAGACAAGAAAAATATATTTTATCCCCACTAACTTTAAGATATGTACATTATTCTTAAATATTCTCAATAAAACCGCATGAGGCTATAACATTATAAAATTTAATATACCATTGTC
>Ga0325402_1003516_pt1 | contig 14190 bp, 8 predicted proteins | sample PopdelMetagenome_22_FD_207212 | JGI IMG/M metagenome (GOLD analysis project Ga0325402, IMG submission 207212) | Populus deltoides microbial communities from Bellville, Georgia, United States - Xylem-PdKOR-R3 | ecosystem: Host-associated > Plants > Phyllosphere > Stem > Wood/Secondary xylem... | reverse complement strand
AAGGCAAGGACAGGCTGATCCTCTTCATCTTCTACAAGGCTAGAATAGATAAAGGATAGGATAGTGATCTTCAATTTGAGGGTCTAGTCAGTGGAACCGATGAACCATGCGAGTTGGTTAGATGTGCTGGGGCAGACGGCTTATATATAGTACAGGGGAAAGAACTAGAAAGAAAGAAAAAGATATTGAGTAAGCTAAAAGCAACTATCAACGAAGACCATACCTGGAGTTTCAAACATGAAAACATACTATCCTAGTCGGGGAGGGATTTTCTCTAACTCCACTCCTTGTTATATATATATATAAGTGGAAAACTACTCTTAAAACTCAAGCCATGAAATTGAATTTTTGGATAATAAAACATTGGCCCGGGGACCTTTCCTAGGCCGGGCGAAGTCGAGATAGATTCACATGGATAGAAAGCCCATAGACGAGAGTTTGGAGGAAAATTTCCATTTTTTGTTTGGAGAAGACAATGAAAAATGAACCACCGTTTTAAAAGTACCAATACCACAAGCAGATTAAACTTATACTTATATTCTGCATCTTTAAAGAGATCTCGTAGGGAAAGAGGTATATTGAATTACTATAAATAGATTCATGTGTACTTCTATGGAAATCCTCTCTCACTTGAAGCTAAATGAAGATAAGAAGGGCCTAAAATCAATGCATTCCTTTCTTAGTGAAGGTTCCTTCCATCTGATCCCTCGAAGTCGCTCAATTACCTTCAAAGAGTGATTGATATATTTTACAAAACGTAGGCGCAAGGTCCTCTAGACACTGTATTACGTGCTGTAGTTTGAAATCTTGTGATGGGTTTATGAACGTTTGTAGGATATACTGTATTACGTGCTTTAGTTTGAAATCTTGTGATGGGTTTATGAACGTTTGTAGGATATACTGTATTACGTGCTGTAGTTTGAAATCTTGTGATGGGTTTATGAACGTTTGTAGGATATACTTTGAGGAACTCTAGGCCTCCTTAGATTGGTTGTTTAGTTCGAGATAATCATGTGATCCTTTTATTCATGGCCTTTAAGTTATTTAAATAGCTGAACCTCTTGATGTAATTTAGATTTTGGGGGTAAATCCAATTTATATGCCACAATGCCAATCTTAAATGAGATTTTAAATAGTCAAAAAAATTAGGGAGTAAGTTTTTAGGTATCCCATTTTACTCAAAGATTGAAAGATAATGTAAATTCAAGATTAAATTTAATGATTATCGGACGAATTTGCATAAAAATTAAGTCTGAAGACTTAAATAGGTATTCAATAGACCAATTTGATTTAATTATAAGTCCAATTAAATGTTTAATTAAATTCTAGAATTAATTTGAGATAAATTAAAAGAATTAATTCAATGCAAGGACTTAATTAGGCTTTTAATGGGTTAAATTAATTTTATTAGAGATTTAATTGGTGAAAAATTAAGTTTGAAACCTTAATTTGAGTTTGATTAAGAAGCTTGGAATTTTAAAGGATCATATTTAATTTTTCCAAACTCAATTAGATGAAATTAAGGATAAAGTTGCAAAAAAATCAAAGTTTTAGGGATAAATTATGGGCCAAATTTAAGAAATTCAAGGCTAAGGATCTTTTTGCAAAAAACGCATCAATTCAAGGATCCAGTTAGGTACAATTAAGGATAAAATTGAAGAAATTAGAAGTTTGAAAGTTAATCAAGGATGAAATTGAAAATATCCAAGACCATGGATCAAGTTGAAAAAAACGCTAAACTCAAAGGGTCATTTTAATAATTGGCAGGGATGAAATTGAATTGATTCTTAGAATCAAAATTCAAGGACTCAATTGAATAAATTGAAAGGTTGAGAGCTGAAATGGAAACATGAGTTTTAAACCTAAATTAACCCTAATCACCAAAACGACATTGTTTCATTTAAATGAAATGATGTGTTTTTGTATTTTTTTTGAAGGAAAAAACGATGTATTTTGGATAAAAATAATATCGTTTTGGTCAACAAAAGTAAAAAAATAATAGTGCAGATGACGCATTGTCTAGCATTGTTCATCATCTTCAACCTTTATACTAGAAAGGCTGCCCGAGTGACTATTTTTCAAAGGCATTTAATGCATCATCTCTCTACCAAACAAGACAAACAAGGCATCACTATCATGGACCAACATTGTACTATGCCCCAATGTTATTTTCATAAGGTGGTAACCTCTGTATCTACCACACCGACGCCCCAAAGATACTAACCCAGTCAGCCTGTGCAACCCAGTGAAAAAAAAAAGAGGAGGGAGAGAACCCAAAAGTAAACCCCTGTACCATTTTTTCTAAAAAAGAGAAGAAGGAACAAAGCCACCTTCCCTCTTTTCCTCGCCTCAAACAATATCCCCTCTGTTTTAGCTTAAAATCATGACCCTCTCTTTTCCTTCCCCACAGTGAAAGCCAAACAACACCATTTTCAACCTCTAGTAGCTTCACCATAAAAAACCAACCTCTCATTTCCTTCTCCTTTACTGTAAAAAATATATCCACACAATACCTCAGTATAACAAATTCTCTTCCCTTGGCGACACCACCACAGCTTGTCACTACCATCAACTTCACATGTACCACCGCCAACCTCAATTAGGACCACCACGCCATGATAACCTCCACTATTCACAGTAGGTTTCAGCAACACCCACACCAGCTCAACTTCCCTTAACAAAAAGACCATCATATTCCTCACTATTCAGCAATTCCAGCAAGCGACCTTTTCTCCTCACCATGACCAGCCTTGCATCAAACTCCTTTCAAGAGCAGCCCCACTAGCAACGAAAACAAACCTTTAACCTAAGAAACACCATATGCCTCCATCTCATTCCCTCAGTGCCAACAACTGTGGTCGTAGCTTCTTTCTCTAGTGCCACCAGTAGCGGCAACATGCTATGCCATGTAACTTTATCTTCCTCTTTTTTTTAGCAAGCTTTTGTTGCATGCAAGCCATAATTAATTCATGTCCTATAGTTGCTATTTTGTTTTTACTAGCAAAGGACAAGATGGGCTGGACCTTTAACCTATCCTATATGGCTAGGTTGGGTCCAACCCAATATATATATATATATAAAGGAAGAAATGTTTGGGCCTTCATTCAGCCCAACCCAACCAGCTTAGGCTTGGACCTCAAGCCCGACCATCCCAAACCCTCGGCTAAGGGTGTGTTTGCCAAACACACCCTAATGTCTTTCCCTTAGTTTTTAGATTTTTTTTTTTAATTTCAATACCTAGTCAAACAAAGTCTTAAAATCTTCAAAAAAATCTAAAAAATTCAGAGATTATTTAAAAAAGATTTTTAGGTCTCTCGTGCATTTTCCTAGCAATTTTATTTAATATTAGACTGTATACTTACACTGTAAGATACAAAACCAATATTAAAAATACTCAACTTTCTTTAAAAACTTTGCCAAAAATACCATAACAAATATTTTGTTTAATTGATATTCGATGTATTAAGATTTAGTTATAGACTTTAATATGTGAGGATATAAAATTAGATTGTAAAGTATACCCTCAGGTATTAAAGATACAAAGTAGAAAATAAATGTAATGCTAAAATTAAGACCTTAGAACGATTAGGATTTAACCTGAAAGATAGAGACTTTTCATGAAAAGAGATCTATTTCGAACTTTAGAAAAGACTAGCAGATAGAAACATGACTTAGAATAACAATCAATCAACAATGCAACTTACCCTAGGTAGGTTGCACTGGGGTGACACATCTTCCCCTTACACAACTAGTCTCATTACCCAGGCTCTCGCAGACTATATGGTTTCTAGTGACCATGATATTAGGTGTCGACTCCCTCAAATCATAACTTTAAGATTAAACCCTAAAACCCTTCATTCCAGGAGGCAACTCAGCCATTCAACGCAGTGCACGTCACGACACCAGCCATACTACCTATTCTTTGGGTTTAGAACTCATAAAACATTGAAAGTACATCTCCAACATCTTGTTGACCACCTCACTTTCACAATCAATTTGTGAGCAATAAGCTTAACTAAAATCAAATTTAGTTATATTTAAGTAGAATAATTCTAAAAAAAAAGAACTTGTGAACACCACGGTCACAATTACAAACAATAAACTCGGGCATGCAATGAAGCTTGAATATGTGGGGAAAAGATGTTTGAGTAGCTGTGGTGGCCATGTGAGGGTGTTTAATGGGAAAAAATAGCTATATTTGGATAATCGGTCAACTACCATAAAAATAGTAGAATTACCTCTAGATGTTGGCAAGCCATCCACAAAGTCCATGTAGATATTCATCTACATATGACATGGAATTGGAAGAGGGCTAAGTAGACTAATGATTTTAACTTGGTCCACCTTATTTCTTTAACAAACATCTCATTCTTGGATAAATTTTCATAAATCCCCCTTTATACCTTTCCAATAGAAAACTAATTTGATTTTATGGAGATATTTATGGAGCCTTTCATAATTGTTGGAATGGAATTCATTGATTATAAGAATAATCATTTCGGATGTAGGAAATAGGAAAATATGATCTTAATAGAAATCAATTATCTCTTAAATAACCATGGTCCCAATGATTCTCATTCCTTGATTTTCACCACCAAATCTTGCGAGTAAGGGTTGGAAAAAGTTTTGGATTTCATGGGACCCACCCAACTAGGAATAAGAGAAGATAACACATGCTTGAATTTTTAATTTTTGAGAAAAAACATTGGTAGCTAAATTTTCCCTATCTTTTTTTTAGTGAATTTGAAAATCAAACCTTAAGAGCTTCACCAATAATTTTTGTTGAGCAACCATAGTAATTGTTTATCTCAACAAAAATTGCAAACTCTTATGGTATGTTTGGACAATAAATTTAGCTTCTAAAAGATATGAATGTCATTTTTGGACCGCCTTAACGAAGGCCAACATTTTCTTCTTATATATGGACAAGTCAAGATTTTTTCCATGTAAAGCATGGCTAAAAAAGGAAATTGATCAGTCTTTTTACTTGAGCATTATACCTAAACCCATACCAGATGCATCGCATTCTATAATGAATGTTTGTGAAAAATCTAGAAGAGCTAACCTAAGTCTGGATGTTATGGACCTTTTTAATTCTTTAAAAGCTTGTTCTTCTTCAAGAGTCCACCTTAAGGAATCCTTCTTGAGCATATGGGTCAATGGTTGAGCAATGATGCCATAATGGTGGATGAATTTTCGGTAGTAACCAAAGAGCCCAAAAAACCTTTTAAGCATTTTAATGTGGTCGGCATGGGCCATGTCACCATGAATGATATTTTTTCAGAATATATGGCCACTACATGATAAGAAATAAAATGCCCTAAGTAGCCAAGTTCTTCTTATCTAAATTGGCATTATTCTCACTTGATAAAAAATTGGTTAACTTGTAAAATGTGTAGTATACGATGCACAAGTAATAAATGCCCTTTGCATGACTTGCTAAAATTATAAAATATTATAAAAAAATACCAAGATGAATTTACAAAGAAATGACTTGAATACGTCTTTCATCATGTTTTGAAAAGTTACATGTGTATTTGTAAGGCCAAATGTCATGACCATAAATTTATAATGGCTTTGGTGTATATGAAAAGCCAGTTTCTCTTTATCTTTAGGGTGCATACAAATTTGATGGTGTCCCGATCATAAAATAAACTTTGTAAAAAATCATGCCCTGTGTAATTCATTGAATAACTCGTCGATGATAGGTATCATGAATCTATCCTTGACTATAATGTTGTTGGCTGCTCAATTATCAACATACAGTTGTTATAAGTCATTATGTTTTTTGATTAATAATACAAGAAAGGAATAGAGACTTGTGTTTGGACACGTCATACTAGATGATAGGAGCCCCTTCACCATGTTTTTAATTTCTTTATTTTGGTAATATGGATAACAATAAAGCTTAATTAAAATTGGATTGACTCCATGTAGCAATGGAATCTTGTGATTTTAAGAGCGATGAGATGCCAAGCCTTAACCTCTTGGAAATGGCAAAATAGTGATTCAAAATGGTCACCAAATATGGATTTAATTGATTAATTGTAGCTCATTGTTCCCATCATAAATTCAAGGAATTTAGTTGCAATAAAAATCTCCTTTTCATTTTCTCAACTACTTTTTAAAATCATGACCTTTTCATCATATACAACTTTATTGTTTTTCCTTACCACCAAAACCACATCCATATCTCATTGGATTCCTAAATACTTGGACTTAATATTTTAGCCATTGAGTTCAAAAAATAGCATCATATCATATCCTTCCACGAGTAAAAGGAAAAAAACCCATGTGGAACTGAACCTTTTGAGCTGAAAATAGATAAATTCTCCAATCTTCATTTTATTTTCATTCGTCACTTGTACTGAAAACTCTTTGTTTTTTGTGGGATAAGTTCTCATTTTGATAGATAACTTTGAATTCAAAAAGTTATAGGTGCTACAGAATCCACTAATACTATAACCATAAAATCTCTAATTCCTAAAAAATACATGTCTAAGGTTTCATATTTCCTAAAATAACATGGAAAATAATTTCAGGAATCTCCTCTTTATGTTTCTCTTTTATGTTAGTTTCATCCAATGTCTCATTAATAGAAGGAAAAATTCATTATATTAAAAGTAACTTCTTACAATGATTGTTTGGAGAAAAGTTTTCATCATAAATGAAGCATAACCCACCTCTTTTCTTGTAACTTGACTGAGATCATTATTTTAATGGTGATGGTATGGGCACAGGTAAGAGATGTTGAGGGTAAGGGTGACTATCCTTTGATTAATGAGGCCTTTCAAGGTTCCATATACCTTTTTTTTTTTTTTCCAATACATACAAGACTTATAGAGCCATGCAATACCAATAACAATAGACAAGGAAACTATATTACATGTTTTCACATCAGCTCGTATTACTACCTTTAAATACTCATAAAACCACCTAACTTGTTATTTTTTATATAAATGGACAGCTCAATATAACAAACAATTAAACTCCATTTGCTAATAATATATGATTTCTATTTGTTTAAGCTTAGTGAGATCTCAAAAAAGTTTTGGTATTTTAGATTTTCATAACATAAATGCATCTTGTACTTGAAAACCTCCCAATTGATACCTTTCAATCTATGTTTGAAACATTAATACCACAATTAAACATCATCATCTAAGTGGTAACCGGTCATTAGAAGTTTCTTCACCTCTTTTGTGTATTGCAACTTAGAAAATCACTTTACCTGATAAATCTACCTAGTTAGATCTTCAAATTCATCATAGCGTGGAAAGTTCAACTTTGTGATTTTAGTCGTGAGAAAGCCTCCACCTAAAGGGATATGACGATGCCATGAGAAGGCTTGACTTTGTTGTCATATCCTCTGTTATGCATAAAAAAGCGAACATGTTCTCTATATGCTTCAAAAGGTTCTCTTCACTAAGCCCTTATGGCTTTTTATAGTTCTTTTTGGCCCATAACTAATGAGCAAAACTTATTCTCCACTTGTTTGAGGTGGTGGTCGGATATGCCGAGCTTTGATACTAAGTTGTTATATGTTATAGTTTGAGATCTCGTGATGGGTTTATGAATGGGTAGAGAACAAGAATCGTCCTTGCATTTTCTACCTTTGGTGGCAAGTTTATAGGATACTTTAAGAGAGACCTTCTTAGATTGGTTTAATTTAAGAAAAACCACAACTCCAAGTTAACTCTAGGTTAAAAGTAATAATAATATGATACTTTTATTCATGGCCTCAAACTATTTAAATAGCCAAATGACTTTTGATGTAATAGACAATAACCTATTATTAGGGAAAGAAAAATTACATTGTATAATTCTCGCACAAACTTATTAAAAGGAAATAACATTGATTTTAATTATTTAATGGTAAGCATCAATCACTCCCATCCTATGATGCTTGGTCTCTAACACTTTGTTTTTCCCTAATCTATACAAGGTACATGTCTCAATCTTGCTTAGTGATTCCTATTTTGATTATTGTTAACTCAGTATTGATTTTGTGTTTGAGTTAGAGGTCCCTCTCCCAATCTGTTGAGAAAAGTAATTTGTTAGCAAAACTTTTTTTCATCGTTTATCCCATGCCATGCTTTTTATAAATAAAGTATGACATTTTATGAAAATATATGTATTGAGATTGTGTCTTCTTCAAAGGTTCTATTATTGACCATCTATCTTGATAGATAATCTAATAGCTTTTCTAACCTAGATATTAGAAAGTTTCACATGTTTGATTTTATTATGGCTCTGGTAAGTTTTCAAAAAATAAAAAACCTTGATGTATTTTTGCATGCTTGAACATGCCCTATACGAATTGAAAAAAAATGATTAGGATGATTTAGATGTTGGGTAGTTTTGGATAGAGTCTCTCTCATAAATAGAGGAAGAGTATGCATGTTATGAGTAATTGATTAGATCCTATATCATTTTGGGCAATCAATAAAATATCAAGTTTTGATAAATAAATAAAAAAAAAAACCTTGAAGGGATGACTATGTGGTTTAAGGCATTAGCTTGCTAAATTAATGTACAATTTTTTTATATCATGAGTTTGTTCTCATTTCCAAATTTTTGCTTTATTATTCCCATTATTCAATAGAAAATGGTGGAATGTAGGGAGGAAACAATCTCATTCAATCATTTTTTAGGTTGGACGTTCATCGTTTCAATATAATATAGATTGAAAGTTAAGATGGAATAATTATCCATTTCTTATAGTTTTGGTTATTGCTATAAAGACCAAAGATAGATGAAAGACAAAGATTGGTGACCTTATTGAAATAAATCGGTTATTCAAACATCCTAAACACTAATATAGAAGTATTGATACACTATATCTGGAATTATAAGCTTCGATAACATGATCTAAACCCTTTTTAAGAAGCTAGAAAAGCATTTTATGGAAAAACAAAAATTAAAGATATGGATATAAAGTAGGAAAAAAGGTAAGGTGTTTCAGTTTGGAAATTAACAACTAAAAAAACTTGATTTGTGACACTGCACTGAACAAACAAAAATAAAAGAGAATGGCAAAGACCGATGTTAACACCATTTCATTTCTTCCTTGAAAAAAGTTATTAAAAGAATTTTGTAAGATGTAATTACACTATTGATCTCTCAAAGCATGAATCACAAGAATGATATTGTGAACATTTCTAGAATGCACAATATGATATTGTATTTTATTTCATAATAAAACTCTGCATAGGCATTTATTGATCAAAATTAAATCTCTTAAGTTCGCTAAACTTAGTATTAAAGGTTAGATTAGAAGCCTTAAAAATATGATTGCTATAATGAATAGAAAAGAGAGAAAGACTACCCATGCCTTCACTACTAGCTATATCCTAATTCAAGTGTAAATTTGCTTGGGTGTTTTCTTTGCATTTACTCACTTTCTCAATTTGGTCTTTATTGATGTGATCATTTTTGTTTTTTATAGTTTTATATATGGGGGAATAAATATATAAAATTATCTTTACTAAAATAATTATTACATATTAAATGAGAAATAGTTAGGAGATGAACGCAAATAGTAAGCCAACTCATCAGATTCTTATTAGGATTCCATTACCCAATATTAGAATTAGAAAAAGTGGGTTAGAGATAGTTATAATAAATTCTTTCAATCAAGTACCAATAACTATCCAGTTTGTTAATCAATGGCTAATGTTTGATTGCAAAGTGGTAGATGCACACATAAACAATTTAAAACCCTTATATGTTTTATTTAATCAAGTCCTATATAATGAGCAATTATGCTAACCAAATAGTTAGAGATGACCACCTAACCAATCTAAAGCCACCAAATAAGAGACCTTCCTTATTAGAGACATCATGCCATAATAAAAGGATGATTTCTTATATGTTTTATTTTATTTGAAAGAAAAAAAAGGACCCCCCCATTATAGTGGGGGTAGTGTTACAAGCCATTTTAAATGTTTAGTTTATAAGCAATTCTTTAGTGATTGTATTAAAGGGTATATATAATGTAGGTTGGTTAAAGATTATGTTAGACAATGTTTAGAAAGAGTATTAATAAAAGCTAATAGAGTTTGAGGCTATCTTTCCTCTAAGAAAGAATAAAATGGGTAACTTAGCTTTCCTAGCCCATTTAGACTAAGACACTTATTGAATGCAAAAAAGTATTCCTGAAATGAATCATAAAATAGATTCTATTGACTTAACTTGTGACCATTAACATATTCTCTAGACAAAAGGAGCCAAATAAAAGTGTGTTTTGGGCCAAGTCCTTACAATCCTACACCTCTTGACATAATAGGATGATAGGTAAGTTTTTTTTTTTTTTTTTACAAAGGCGTGGGGCGTTAAAGGTTATTGCCTCACAATTGAATCCCTCCCTCTATATTTTCTTATTTTTCTAATCTTCCCCTAATTAATTTCAAAACTAACAAGCCCATAAAAGCTTTAAAGTGATCTTTTAATGCTAATTTAAGATCTTAATTCGTTATGATCTCTACACCAGGTTAGTCAAATAATTGGATTTCATGTTTGAGAAATTTCCTTGGCTTGTTATGTTTGAGAAATTTCCTTGGCTTGTTTAGAACTCCCTGCCTGTTTTGACTCTATGTTTCCATTCTTATTTTATAATCTTAAATATCCATTCAACAAGAGCTATTTTAGACTATCATTAACAAAAACTAAAAGAGTTGGTGCTTTTATCGTCCACCACCTTACAAAATACTATTCATTGTAATATTGTTTTTTTTTCTTTGTTTTTTTTTAATATATGTTTCTTTTCTAAATTTCATCTTTAAACATTTTGTTTATTGGAGATTATGTTTCCTGATTTGTTACAATTCGCTTTCTACGTGATTATTTTAGTCTTATGACTTATGTCACGAGTTCAGCAAGTTAACCTATTTGACTTGATTTTTTTTTAAAATTTCATCCTTCAATATTAAGATGTTAGGAATTAAATTTCATAATTTTTTTTTTGGTTTGCTATCTATGAGGTGATTCTAATCTCATGATCCAAGTCATGTTTTTTTGCAAGTTAACCTAGATAGATTTGGGTCTTTTTACTGTGTTTTATTTTAGATTGACTTTTTTTTCATCCAATTTTTTCATTCAATAATGAGTTTATTGATAATTGAGCTTTATAATTTGTTTTAATTTTATCAATTATGGGGTTATCATAGTCTTATGACTTGAGTTGCAAGTTTGACAAGTTGACCTGAGTTGACTGGGGTTATTTTTTTAGTTTTTTTCTATAAGGTTATCCAGGTCTCATGACCCGGGTCATGAGTTTGGTAGGTTAACGTGGGTTGACTAATGTTGTTTTTTGTGTTTTTTTAATTGATTTTTTTTTAATTTCATCATTCAACATTAAGTTGATTGAGAATTATAATTTATAATTTGTATTTATTTACTTTCTATGAGGTTATCCTGATATCATGAGTCGTGTCATTAGTTTGGCTGGTTTACTCAAGAAATTTGTTTTGGGTTTTTTTAACTAATTTTTTTTTTCAATTTCATCATTCAACATTGAGTTGATTTTGAATTGGGCTTAATAATTTATTTCTATCTGCTTTATACGGGGTTATCATAGTCTCATGACTCAGATCATAGATTTAACAAGTTAACCCAAGTTAAACTGGGTCGATCCAATATGTTATCGTCTCAATGTTAAAAAAAAAGATGTCATCATGAATTTTTTTTAGTCAAACTATGTTTTTACCAGTAGTGCAAGTTGTTTTTAGACCCGCCAATAAATCATGTCATATCGGGTTAATCTCCACATGATTGTTTTCTATTAGAAAAATCTCATCAACGTAGGGATGTTTCTTTTTACATTTTTTTTTCTAATAGAAAAATGTTATGAATGTCTGAGTTTATTCTTATTCCTTTATGAGGCATATGTGATTCCCATCGACCACCATTGATAGCCTTTATAGATTCATCTCGTTGAGTTTTTTTCAATGATTCTGAGAGTGTCGTCATTAGAATTTAGATTTAACTCCAATATCTTTTACTTTCTTTTTTTTTCTTTTGTCTTTTATTTTTAATTTTTTTATCTCTTCTATCTCCCGTCTCATATTTATTGTTCGTGGAAACTAAAATACCATAGTTCCTAATTGAGATATTTTAAAATGAGCTATTTTTTTAATTTTTTTTAATATGTGCTAGTTTGTCAAAAAAAAATTAAATGTGTTAATTTTCAAAAAAATTCAAAGAAAAAGCTATCCACAGTGAACAATTATCATTGCCCAGTAGCTCTTAGTAGTTCAAAACCAAATTTTTTACCTTTAAAATTTACTCGAAACCTGTGTCCTGATGGGGTCTAAAATTTTGATATCCATTTGGGTTGATTCCACCTGTATTCATTGATTTAGTGAAATCGTCATCTCTGTACTTTCGCTCTTCTTCTTCTTCTCCCCCTCGTTGTCCTACAGTTTCACTGTGCTATGTGAAGTGGGGGAGCCCGCCTTAATTAATCTACCTTGACCTGCCTCTGTCATTTTCCTTGTATAAAACAAAATGACGCCATTTCCAAGGCTTGGATGAGTTAATTAAGAAACAGTGGCATTTAATTATTTAAATTAGAGCTCAGCTTACAATGATTCCTTCCCTTTCTCAGTAGCCGTTGAATAAAAGCATCGACGCCTTCCACAAGATTAAACAATGAAGGCAAAAAAATAAAAAATAATATAAAAACAAATCTACAATAAAAGCAATAAGATCCAACAACTATCCATATTCATTTTGATCGTAATTTAATTACTAATAATTTCAGAAGTGAAAAATCGTGGAGTACAATTACTAACACCGCCCTATTATTTTAAAGAGAAAAACAAATCATTTCATAAAAAAAAAACCATTTTAAGTAACTATGAAGTATTAATTTCTTTTTTGAGAAAATTATGAAGTGCAATTATATTGTTTTATTGTATCCTTATTACTTGTTGTAATTAACTAATTACTTTGAAATTATAGTATATTTAACATGTCAAAATACTACTCAATCTAAAACTTTAAATTATTATATAAGATTTTAATATATAATTTTATATTACTTTTTAGCATGGATCTTTAAGTAAAAGTTACTTGAATTTAAAATTTTTATAGATCCACACTGACTTGTGTTGTTAATTAGATTTAATTAAAAAATAGAATGAAAGTAATGAGATTTAAACTCATGACTATTTAATCATTAAATCTTTGATACCGTATTAAAAAAAACCATTTCAATTTAAAAATTTAAGTTATTAGAAAATCTTCAAAATATAATTTTATATTACTTTATAACAAAGTATAAGTAATTTTATTATAAAAAATAAAACTTTAAAATATATCTTTAATACTCTATTTTTATATTTTATTTTTATGATTTGGTTAAGGATTGTGTTTTTTTATTTAATTCTATTAGTTCGAGTGTTATATATCAATTAATCATTATTTGGATCATTAAAAACACTCTAGAATAGAAAATAAATGTATTCTCTTAAATTATCATAACCTAACCCATAAATTATATTTCACCTGTTTTTTTTTCTAATTTATTTTCTAGAATTTCATTTGTTATTTTTTTTAGTGGTTCAACAACGAAGTGAGACCATTCTTTAACAGAATAAAAATCATTAAAAAAGAGAGAAAGAATACGATGGCTGTCCAGTGCCATTTACCACCGACAGCGCAACGGGACACATGATAAGCTTCTGTACGCACTCAAGCGTCCGATCTTATTCTGCTACAAAAATAGTAGCAGAGAGGAGGACTTCAGTCTATAAATCACCTCGTACGTTATGACTGCCCACTCCCCAAATCACACGTGCTAAGCAGCACGCGCAATCCGTTTTTCGTCAAAAGTTGAGTCCAGACACCCCCACCCCCTCCCTCTCAGATCAGGCAGCTGTCCTTCGCGATAACTCAGCTACTGCCGGCTAATCATTAGCTCTCCCTTCCCTTCTCTCTGAAGAAACACACACTCTCTCTCTCTCTAAAAACTCTGTGTCAGCGACGTAGAGGATCTTCAAGCTCTCTCTCTAAAAGATCGAAAGTAATTCCTTCTCTCTTTCTCTGGATTCATTTATATTCTTCAATGCATGATAAGTTGCAGATGATGTGTTTTGGTTACTTTAAGTTGTGTTTGGTTGCTGAGAAAATAAATGAAAACTTATTTACTTGTACCTATACCAGTATCATTCTGTTTTAGAAGATTTT
>Ga0325402_1003515_pt1 | contig 14191 bp, 9 predicted proteins | sample PopdelMetagenome_22_FD_207212 | JGI IMG/M metagenome (GOLD analysis project Ga0325402, IMG submission 207212) | Populus deltoides microbial communities from Bellville, Georgia, United States - Xylem-PdKOR-R3 | ecosystem: Host-associated > Plants > Phyllosphere > Stem > Wood/Secondary xylem... | reverse complement strand
CCATATCATCCAGCTTTGGTTTCAACAGAGTCAAGCAGCAGCGTGCTGTGTAGTCACTCCTTGGGCATCCTCTGCAATATTAACTTTGTTTTAAATCTATTATCAAAGTCTGACATTCTACACCTGTTCAAATGTAGATGATTGCAAGAGATAACTTAGGAACCCTTGAAATTAGGAAATAACCATTTTTTTTTGTTTAGTAGAAAAACTTTATAGATTTAATCTGGTTTAGGTGCCACTTCCACTCACATATGTTGTAAATACTTGAGAATGATTCTTTCCTTTTTTTAAATATTGAACTGTAGAAAATATATCAATGCCAATTGTATTGCTCATGTTTTCTTCATGCTAACAGAAGGAAAAGAAAATAAAAGAATTCGGTCAATTATTTTACATGATGAAAACCTGCTGTACCAAGAAATGAAAGAAGGCAGAAAAACATTCATACCAAAACATTGTTCTATAATTAACACTTCATAAATAGATTTGATGTTTATAGTGAATCGTTTAGTTACAATACCAGCCCTATATATGTCTTGGTTAGGAAGTTTACCCGCATCTCAATGTTTGCAGGGACTTGCAGTGCTCCACAAGTACAGAAACACTAGAAGCAGTAATTTTGTTGCATCGACTGCACAAAATAGTGTCACATGATTGGCATTTCAACTAAAGCAACGGAAAACTGATAGCCCACTGAATTGGAATTAGACAAATTACTGCTTAAAAGAATGAAATAAATTATAGCAAGGAGTATTTTAATAAATATCATGGAGGTTTAATGATAGATGCAAAAGATGTCCTTGAAGAATAAATCCAGGAGACCTAGCATCATTTAGGATCCATCAATCTGTAACAATAGGCCAAAGAGAGAGTCTGTCCATAATCCAAATGCCTATGTAGTTTCCTACACTTTCTTCTTTTCTTTTTCTTTTTTTTAAGAACCATCTGAAGGTGTAGCTTGTATTACCAATACAAGGGCACTTCTTTCCCCTTGTTAGTCACCTGTCTACACATTCATACTTCCACATGATACCTTTTTTTTATGGCCAATGTTAATGCTAGAAATATGACCCATAAATATCTAGTTTTGAAGCTTTTCTACAAAGAAAACCAATTCAATTGGTCAGTCTTCCCCCACAAACTTTGATCCTCTTTACTTTTCAAGCATTGCAACAGAAGATCCACTTATCTAACTTGTTCACCAGCAGAGTATGGTAAAAAAAGTCAACAAAAATTCCTCCTAATTGCTCAATAAGTTATCAAACACGCTAAATGTTACATGGTATAGAAAAAACCATGAGATCACAAGCGTGCCTTTTGCAGTAAGAATCTAGAAACCAAGTTGACATAGTGGAAATACCTAAATATATTTAGAAAAGCTGCCCAGAGCACTGTGAGCCACACTAAAGGATCCATTATTTTTGGTTAGAGGGAATACTTTCCAGCTTCATTACTTATATCCAAACTTCCATACCTTATATCCACAGCTCGAAGAAATTTACAAGTTTTGGTCACTTCTATTAAACCAGAATCAGTAACTTCTGAGCCAGAAATGTCAAGTATCTCCCAGGAAGTATCAGCTAAAGGAATGATAACCTCATCACATAGCATTTTCCTTCTCCTGGCAATTGCTGCAATTGTCATCTGTGTTGCAATAATACATCCATTGCATGTTAGGATAAATGAGCACGAAGACCCACATGCCAGTGCACAATCATTAAAGCAGAAGATTGACACATGCTGGGGTGAGTGGAATGTAACCTCGACATGTTTTTTCGAATGCATAGATTCTTGGCATTGTATTAGCAAAGTTTGGATAAAATTAACGGATAACTAGTGTAATTTTCACGGTTGCAAATCCTTCATCATACCAAATGTTCTAAGGCCTCTCAACCTGCCTTTTGAGGTTGAGAAGGAAAAACAAACAGAGCCTAAGAGTACAAGGGAAGAAGAATTCTCTAAGCTCCCAGTATAGAGATTACTTTAATATTTTCAAGGATAAATGAAAGAGTTATCCGAACAAAGAGAGAGATAGAAAGGCCTCTAGTTTCTCTTCAATAGATTAGCCACTCTTTTACCTCAAAAAATCGAAATCATAAGGTAGTTTTTCCCTTCTTCTAGGAGAGTGCAGGGCTACACAAGATGCGATCAGGATTAGAAAGAGATGTGCGCGCCAAAATGAGAACAATTCAAAAGCTGTGCAAGCAACATTCTACGTTCTCATATTAGTGCGCATCAAATTCAATTGTCCTTTGTCTAGTTTAAACACTCTTACACACTACTACATCTGGGCATTCTCCACTACGGATGCGAACATCCAAAATCATGACTGGAGATAATAATTTACGTATAAGAATTCCTAAGACCTGTTGAGTTATTTATTATTGGGCAAAAAAAAAAAAAAAAAAAGAAGAGGGAAGAACTCGACAGTTGAAAATGTAATCCATCCTAACCACCACCTGGTAAGTTGATAAGAAAAAAGGTTCTAACAAATGAAGCGACATAGAGATGCAGACGGACAAGAAAGACGGCAAATTTGAGAATTTTTTGGGGGCGTAAGGAAATAAAGAGAGAAGCTTACCTTAATATGCGGAGGAAAGGCGATGGAAATGTCACTCAAGTGGGCAATAATATCTTGCAAATTCTTACCAACAACTCCGAGGCACAAGCTCAATAAACTTGGAGGTTTCGACTTGCCAGGACGACGGCGACGACAGCTTAACAATCCTATCATCAACCCAATCACATACATGAAAGGAAAAACAAACCCAAGAAATTATTGTAAGAGAGAGATGCGAATTGTGATTAAATTACCAGGGGATTGAAGGGCTGGGGAAAAGAGGGAAGACTTGGAAGGGGTAGATGTCATAATATTGGAATTCAAATCGAGTTTCTTCAAAGAGGTTGTAATTTCTTTCCCCTCTTCCATCACATCCCTTTCTTTAGTTCTTCCTCGACCGACCTTCCACACACACACAAACAAGAGTAAAGAGAGAGGAAAGGGAAAAAAATAAGAAAAGAGAGTGGTATAGGTTACGTCGTTTCTTTGATATTATATTTATTTTAAAAAATTATTTTTAATATTAACATTTGAAAAAATAAAATAAAATAGTGAAATCGCGTCCCATCCCAACTCAAAACAGGTCCTAAAAAGCCCCAAATCACTGGTTGGGGTATTTTGGTAACTTCAGAGAGGCAAATGATACTCAACAACAACTTTTTGGTTGCTTCCGATCCGTGGGTTTCAAATCCAAAGATTTGTTGAAGAAGAAGAAGAAGTGGGTGAGAAAGCAGCAATATCCTCAGCCATTCTCTTCTAATCGGCTGACTTGATAAACCACATCGAGAAGAACAAGAAAGACGACGGCTTTTTAATAAATCAATGGTGAAGGGAGGAGGAGTGCAAAACCCAGGATTAGCAGCGGATGTGAGCCAGGTGATTGATCAGTTGGAACGGCACTGTTTGGCGCCCGACGGATCTCTTGTCTCCAAATCCGCCTTCTCCGACCTCCAACTCGTCAGTGCTATTTACTATTACCACCACCACTACCATTTTTATTTCTGTGTTTAAATGGTTAATAATGATATGATAATTTTTCAGGCCAGAGAGGAGATGTCCAGGGAGAGATTGCGCTACTTAGAAGCTCTGGTACTTCCTCCTCCTCCACCTCCTCCTCCTCCTCTATTATATATATAGGTAACCGAGTGTTTTCGAGTGTTATACATATAATATTTAAAAGAAAAATGATGACAATGCAGGCAATTTATTGTGAAGCAATTGCCATGGTGGAAGAGTATCAACAGCAGGGTGTTTCCATGGCTAATCTTGGAGGAATTCGAGATGTCCAAGGCTCGAACAGCTCTCCTCAGGTTTTTTTAAAAATAAATTAATTTTCCCGATAATGACAAGTGATTTTCAGTTCAGAACCAAAAACACGTTGAAGTAGAAAAAACGCTGAAATAAATAATTTATCAAATTATTCTACTAAATGTTGATCCATGTGTCTTGGTTTTATTTTTTTTTAAATAATTGCTTACCGGGATATCCAATATAGATCGAATTCCGGGATAATTGATTTTTCACTCCTTTTAATTTACTTGTAATTGAAGGTGTATTTGAGGATCTGGATTCAATAAAAGAACCTTCTTCTGCCTACTTTTCATTCTTAGGTTTATGAGACTCTAGAGCACCGCTTAGTCGTTGCAGAAGCAGCTCAGAAATTGAGGCTTCCTCTTATATCGAAGGATGGTGAGATCCATGAGGAGGAAATTGAAAAATGGACTGTAATGTCTCGAAGTTCCCTTGATAGTACAAGTACCAGTGTTACCATCAGCTCAACCTCTAACTCCATCAATTATACCAACAGTTCTGCAAACAGCACTGCAAGTGCAGCAAACAATGCCGCTTTTCTTACTAATAATGACTCAACAGAACCTGGAGTTGGTGGCGTTCCTAATCGCTTTCTTGGCATAACACCTGCCTATTTGTGGCAAACTCATCTTCAACAAATGCCATTCATGATGGTATGTTCCCCCCCATGGAATGCAATCTATTATAATGCTTTAAGCACGTTCTCTTCACACATTTCACACACACAAACACACTCACACAGATATATTATCTTTCTGTATTATATCTATTTGATACTGTGCCAGCTCTTGTAGGACATTGCTGAATATCAGATGTCTCTTTCATGTGAGGTTGAGGCTCGCTTGAAAGCTAAATGCATTAAGTTAGCTGATGCTTTTGTTGATGATATCGGTAGGTTCTTGTGAATTGCCTCATCCTCCTCGCATAGTTTCACACTTCTCTTATCATCTACCATAAGCATGTTATCTAATACACAATCTATGACAAGTAGCTGTCTATCTACGAGTCATTGCTTGGGGAGAGGTAGCCCTCTTGATAATGCATAAGATGGAGTGTTGCCCTCTAATTCTTGCTTTTAACCATGATGATAATGCAAGTAGAATATAACCTGTTAGTTTGTATTGATGTATGAATTTGCACTGCATTTGGTCTGGGAGATATGTGAGGGCGTAGCAATTTTGTCAAGAAAGCAATGAACTAGGTGCTGTTTTTGGCTCTTGCTCAAGTTTAACGCGGTGGTACTTCAACATAATATTTATAATTTAGCAAAAGCAACCAACTAAGACTAAATTCACTGCATATTATCGTCCAAGCAAGGCTTATATTCATAATAAAAGTTTCTCATCATCATTATATGTGTGTTTTGATTGGTATCCTATCGCATGCACCATTTTAATGGTAGTATCATATTGGTATCATATTAAGTAATAAAACCCAATGCTCTTGTTCAATAAGCAAATGTAGCATACATCTTCCATGTGTATTACAGTCATTTAATTTGACTTAATATTTTACTGATGCAGATTCAATGCCTGTTAATCAAAATTCAACTGCTCGCCTTCCAGAGAGGTTTGGACACTCTCATCGCTAGTTCTTGAATTTTTTACCCTTCAATATGGAATGCAGAAAGTTATGTTATTTCTTGATAATGCAACGTTATGTTATGGAGCAGTCCAGTACGCGGGACCACGAATCTTAATAAAATTGTAAACTATTGCATGTTGCAATGAACTTACTTTTCACATTATCAGGGTCAAGTTGATAATTGAGGAAATTGAAAAGGAAGAAGCAGCCCTGCGAGAGGATCTTTATTCTGCAGATAGAAAATTTGCTGAATATTACAATGTAAGTTGATATGCAATTTTCATGGTTTTTTTTAAAATATTTTTTTCTCTTACTTTTCTTTTTAGTTTTGCTTACTAGCATAATAATTACATGATAATTTCGTCTTGGAAAGGTCTTAGAGCAGATACTTGGCGTCCTTATTAAGCTTGTCAAAGATTTGAAGCTGCAACATCAACATAAATATGTAAGTCTAATTTGAAAAATCAAGACTCTGTTTTGACTGTTGAATTTAAACAATGCTTCAATCAATTTATATGCTTTTGCTTAAAGATGTATTTGGTCACTATACTTAGGAGCAGGAACATATTGAACCTTGAACTTTCAAGATGCTCACTACCGACTTCAATTTTTGGGTGGTTTTGGTTCCCCTGTTTGCTTCTATCAGCATCACAACATTTTAGTATTGCTTTTGGTGACCTTAATGATACATGGACCTTTTAGTATTTATTATTGATGACCTGTAATCTTACATGGAAAAAATATCATCTGTGGCCAAGCACCAATTTAATGGGCCCTAGGAGCTGCTACTCCAATGACGTAAGGTCAGCTATATTAAGTTCAATCCAAACTAGTTTAGGGTTGGCTGCATGTGTTCATCTTTAATCAGTTTTGACATGGACAAATATTCCATAAGCTGGTAGAAATGCTGGATTATTCTTCAACATTTCATCATCATTTCTTTGGGTCCTCTTACCCTCCTTTTTCTTAGTACTTTAATTTGATTGCTATCACTGATGCAGCTTTTCTGTCAGAATTGGATATGGCAGAACCATCTTGGATGGCTTTCCCTTAACTTCTCATAAGTTAATCCCAGATAGGCATTAGGCACCAGTACGACCCTTCCTTGAAAGAACCTATTTCTTATTGGCCCTTTCCTATGCTATACAACCATCTGAACATCCTCATTTAATGCACATGTTGCTATTTCACTTTCCAACACTGATTATCAAAGAGTGTAGCTGTCAAATTTATTTTGTAAATTTGACCTTTTGCTTGGATTATTTTACTCACATGACACTTTATTTCCACTTAGAGGATAATTGCTTTCTTTAATTCTATAGGCACATCTTTCTCAATGTTCTCCTCTTTAGGGAAATCCATGGAAATGCTAGCATTTTAGTACCTTTACCCCATGTAGGTTAACAATTTGCTGCATATCTTTAGCACTGCTAAGGTTGTGAAACTAAGTGCTTGAAAAAAAAATGGTGATTTGAAAAAAAAAAATGTATCTCATTTTCATCATATAGAAAAGGAAAAAAAAATCACCTGCTTTCCTCTCACCTCTCTAGTCTAGAAAAACCAGAACTTATGTTTTCGTTTCCTTCCTTTTATTGGTAACAAGACTGACGAAAGCACAAAAAAAAAAGGTTTTTGACCCCACTCTCTTTCCCCAGAGACTCACTTTTGAACTAGTTCAAGGCTCTGCCAGTCTTGCCTCAGACAAAAATTGTTTCCAGCTTGTATAGTGGCACATCGGAACCTGCAGTCACCAATGTCTTCAATGGTGTATTAGTTATTACCATATCAACTTCCAAAATTAACCTCCGCTATTGTTTAGACTTGCAATTGTGGCTCATTTGTTGTTTCGTGGTGCTCACATATGGCAAAAGGTGGTTGAATCACTGGGTTGTTATTATCATATTCAAGCAGGTCCTGGCTGGCTTGTTTTTTTCAACATGCTTGCTTTTAGGATATCTGGAGTGGATCTAATTCTGAAATCTGGCGATAGATTTAAATGTGTGATCATCCTTGAGTTCCTTACCATGGAGGTTCCATTGGCTGGCATGACCAAGAGGATTATTATAGGAGTATTGATCAGCAATTGTTTACTTGCAATTTGATCTGGGTTTCTCCATTTGGATGATAGTCATGAGATTGTGGTTATGAGGTTAATTTTCTGTTTGATTTGGTTTTATTTTCGTAAGAAGAACATGGCCATGGAAATTGTGGGAGAGAGCACACATGCATGCCAACTGATCAAACCAAACATGTATTAAATCAATTATTTTCTCACTGTTTGGTTGTTGGATTCTTTCATTAAATGACTGTATCCGTGTTTCAGAATAACATGAAAAATTGTATCTAAGTAGACTCCCATATGTCTGCTAAGTGTAGCTGGCCATGTATGATGCCACAGCAGCATAAGAACAATTTTCAGTAGGATTAATCCTGAATTTTTATATTAGATTTTCTTGCTGATGGAAGCTAAATGAAGTCTTGGGGTAAGGGAAAAAAGGCTCCAAAAGCAGGTGGATGGGATAAGTTATCTAAAGTTCAGGGTCCAATTTGCTGCCGAAACTTTCATTGAATCAATTTGATTTCATTATAATTCATTCGTCTTCCTACTTAGATGCACTTCTAAATCCATTTTCTAACTTTTTTATAGGATGAACTACAGAAGACTTGGTTGTGTAAAAGGTGTGAGACCATGAGTGCAAAACTAAGGTTTGTTATGCTATCTGCTGTTTAGATTGCCATCCCATGAGTGCAAGAGGAGGAAATTAACAGATATGTACATGTCATACATAATACATACCAGAAATCAATGGCTATTTCTTGTTACCTTTTAGCTGTGATGCAATTCTGGGTGATGAAATGTTAACCTTTGAATTTTATAATTATCATCTCAGGGTTCTGGAGCATGTTCTCCTTCTTGAAACTTATACTCAGGAATCAATACCAGCTCTTCATAAAATAAGGTACTTGACAATGACACTCTTTATTGTCTGTGTGTTTTGTGTTTTAGTACTCTTTACTAGTTCATTACTGTTTTTTAATCTATCTTATTTATATTTCAGGAAATATCTTGTCGAGGCCACAGAAGAAGCTTCTATTGCATACAATAAAGCGGTTTGTTTCGTTACATCTCTAACAAAGTTGACCACATATTATCTTGATCATTGCTTGCTCTAAGACTGTCTGACATGAAATTTGTGCACTCCTTTTGTGTTTGTGCATGCTATGTAATCATCCTATGGAGATATCTAAATCACTTCTGTGACTTGTAACTTAAATTCATGTCCAACATGATTCTTATGATGACTTAAGAGATGCTGCGTAAGGATCTGCATTTTCCTAGTAGTGCATGAATTCAGAATGCCATTTCTGACCAAATACTTGGAAATGTTTTGTTCTGTTTCTGTCACCATCGTTTTGTGGGTTATTCCCCCGTTTTATCCTGGTCTTCATTTTGAAGTTGTGGCCAACTTTCTTACCAGGTTACACGCCTGCGTGAATATCAAGGTGTTGATCCTCACTTTGACACAATTGCAAGACAGTACCATGATATTGTAAAGGTAACACCAGTCTGCATACTGCCTTTGTTGTCAAAAATACTTTCATTGATCTCATGTTGGCCTCGTCCTGCAGAAATTGGAAAACATGCAATGGACAATCCATCAAGTTGAAATGGACCTGAAACGGTTACCAGATCATCCAAGAGCTTAAATTGGATTTATTTCTTGACTTTTTAGTGCTTTTATAGGCCAAGGACCGAACCAAGTAACAATGTTTGATACCTAGTCTTTTATTCCTTTTCGTTCTTGTCAAATTTGTTTTCCCTGGTCAGTTGCATTACCAGGATGTAGAATAACATGCTCAACAATTAGCTATAAAAAGATAATATTGGTTCACACTTTTCTTGGATAGAGATTTTTGGTTCCCCCCCCTAATAGTTTGTATTTGGATGGAACATATTGCTTGGATATCCAGCTGGGTGGGATTTTCTGTAGTTTGCTGCTTTAATTCGGTGGAGGCGTGTGGTTTGTGGTCAATTTTTTTCTCTCCCTTCCATCTACGGCAATGAATTTTGGGTTTGAGACGACGACGTGTTGTTTGCCACGTCAAACAAAACAACGTGTTCCAAAAGAAAAAGGTTTGTGTAAAATAAAAAGTTGGCAAACATCGATATGTCCAAGTGGCTAGGAAGGGAGGCATGAGAACTATGGAGCCATGTTGGCGCCGGTCCAGATCCTTCCTCCTTTTAACACGAGAATAATTGTAATGCTTTTGCTTTTTTTTTTTCATGAGCTCTTCCTTTTATGTGATGGTCTCGCAAGATCTTGCCATTCTTGCGATTGTGATTAGGGCAGTGTTCCTTGTTCTAACTCTAAGAAGAGGAAGAAGAAGTTGAAACGGGTAAAGGGAACAATACTCAGGTGGACGGCTGCGAATGCTTCTTCATTAAAGGGGTGGCGCGTGGCAGAGACATCTCTTTAGAGTAAAAAAGGCACAGTAGCATATCAGTTCAGGAGGGGTAAAAATTAACAAGTGGAGACCGCCACCATATTGGAGAAGAATTAGTCATATAACGCAGCAGCCCAGGATCCTTGCCAGCCAGTTACAATCTTTATTTCAAATTTAAACTCTAGGAATTCAGTTAATAAATTGGGAGGATGGATTAGTAGAGGAGATAAGAAATTGCTTTGAAGCAAATCACATTTACCTTACCCGAGGAGGCTCTGCTCTGGATATCTTGTAAAAAACTAGTTTAGGATTATTTACTAAAGGAGGCTCTGCTCTGGAATTTCCTGGTTTCGTTAGTTCTGTATTAAAACAGGGAAATTCCAGACAAGTTGACTTAAACCGGCTGAGGTTCATCTTGAGCAACCACCTCAAGCCCCTGGTTACCGTTGACAGACCTTATGGGAGAGTTTGATAGGGGATTCATGGGCCTTTTCCCTTGATCCTTAGATAACCAGTTCATCCTAGTTGTCATAATCCTTAACTACTGAACAATTTCCTCCAATGTATTTTGTTGGTTCTGTTGATTTTGTTGCTATAAATCTTGTTGTTGTTTCATTCTTGCTACTGCTTCTATTAATTGTGAAACTCTCGTGTCTTCTGTTATTGTTTTGTCCTAAGAACTCCTGCTCTGATATTATTGATAAAGAATCTGGATTTCTTTGGGTATAAACTCAAGAAAAATAGTTAATATATTGATGTGTTTTTATTGAATTGAAATTGGAACTGCGAAATGAGATTGGGAGTTCTTAATTGGGAAGAACAAAATTGAAAAGAGCAAATTAAGTTTCATTCCTGCTACTGCTTCTATTAGTTGTGAAACTCTTGTGTCTTCTGTCATTGTTTTGTCCTAAGAACTCCTGCTCTGATACTATTGGTAAAGAACCTGGATTCTTTTATTTTCTTTGGGTATAAACTCAAGAAAAATAGTTAATATATTGATGTGTTTTTATTGAATTGAAATTGGAACTGCGAAATGAGATTGGGAGTTCTTAATTGGGAAGAACAAAATTGAAAAGAGCAAATTAAATTAACAAATCCTAAACTAAAGGCTAACCAGTTCTTCAACTTCCACAATACACCACCACAACAAGCTATTTATAGATAGCCTGTTTTCAGATGGAAAGAAAGGCTATAACATGGTATCAAGTATAGATATTAAACCCAAATTGTCCCGGCAGGTCGATCCGGGACTCGGTAGTTGGACCGGTCCGAGTTTGTTAAAAAACAGGCCATGCAACGACCCAGCCAAACCCGGTCGACCCATGACCTGGACGAGACCTTTTTTTTTTTTTAAATGTGGTTTTTCTCCTATACCCTTTTTTTTCATATTTTTTCGGTTGGTTATTTACACTTTTTAAAGTTCACTATATAAATATTAGAAAAATGTTTTATTTTTTCAATATGAGATTTAGAACCCTTTATATATATACTTTATGTTTCCAAGAAAAAAGTTATTTTTTCAATGTGGGATTTGAAACTCTTTAGTATATATACTCTATGTTCACAAGAAAAAAGTTATGTTTTTTCAATGTGGGATAAATTTTTTTTGTTTTAATATTTCAACTTAAAATGATAATATAATATATTTTCAATGTGAGATTTGAAACCTTTTAGTATATATACTCTATGTTCACAAGAAAAAAGTTATGTTTTTTTAATATGAGATTTGAAACCCATTAGTATTTATACTCCTATGTTCCTAAGAAAAAATTATTTTTTCAATATGGGATTTGAAGCAATTTTGTATATATATACTTTATGTTCCCTAGAAAAAAGTTAAGTTTTTTCAATGTGGGATAAAAAACTTTTTGGTTTAAATACTTCAACTTAAAAGGATAACATAATATCTTTTTAATGTGAGATTTGAAATTCTTTAGTATATATACTCTATATTCACAAGAAAAAAGTTATGTTTTTTCAATGTGCGATAAAAAAACTTTTTTTGTTTAAATACTTAAACTTAAAAACATAACATAGTATTTTTTCAATGTGGGATAAATTTTTTTTTAAATATTCTTTTAAACGTCATTATTTACAACATGTACAGTCTATATTCACATGGATTTTTTCTTAATTTTTTCATATGAAATATTAAAACTTTAAATATATATTTTAAAATTTTCCGGGTTGACCAATGAAACCCGGGACCCGACCCTTTGGCTAAGTCAGCTTCTTAGCCAGGTTAACCCCCGGGCCAGGTTTGATAACCATGGTTTCAAGAACTAACAAAAACAAATGTTCTCACAAGTTAGGACTTTTATTAAAGCTCTTCAGATTTGTTTTAGAGTAACATCTTATGATGACCCAATGGAAGGCCTCATTAATATCAAACAGACTTCAACAGTAAAGATCTATAAAACTCAAGAATTCTTTCAAATCGGGGTAGAGAATTGTCTAATTCTCATTGACTCAACTATCTTTTAGAAGGATTAAAGGAGAAGATTAAGATCAGAGTATAATTGTTGAATCCCTAGAACTTAACAGCTGCTTACAGGTTGGCCAGAATACAAGAGGACAACTTGAAAGTTACGAGAAGATCTTGGAAACCTAGCTTTACTAGTTTTTAGGTTCGGGATATAACACAAGCCCAAACTTAAGGTTGAAAACAAATCAGTTGTTCTTATACAAAAGCTCACTCCAGCTCAAATCAAGGGAAATAAGAGATAAAAGAGGCTTTGCTTTAAATGCGATGGTAAGTGGGGGTCGGGGCACAAGTGTGGAGATTTAAAGTTTCATGATAGAGGAAATGAAGGAGAAGGCTGAAAAAAAATCTACTGGTATGATAAGAGATCTTATTGATTTGAGGGACCTAAAGGAGGAAAGCATAAAATAAGTAGGCATATCCCTTCATGCTATCATTAGGAATCCGCATCCTAAAACTATGAGGGTGGAAGTTAAATCAAATGGCTATAATTTTATGGCCTTAATAGACACAAGGAGTACATATAACTTCTTACATCCAAGAGTGTTTAAAAGGGTTGGGCTAAATGTTTCTAGACATAGGCTCATTGGAGTGAACATTACTGATGGTTCAAGGATATAAAGTAAGGGAAGTTGTTCAGATGTTAAATTATTAATTTAGGATGGTCAGTTCATTACATAAGTCTACATTATTCAATTGGGTGTTTGTGATATCATTTTGAGAATCCAATGGCTTAAAAGTCGTGGGCCAATTCTTTAGGACTTCACGAACTTGATAATGGAATTCCAACATTGTGGTAAACAGGTTTAGATTAAAGGTATGAGAGTTGAGGTTGAGGGGTCAAAGATAGACTATTGACCAATATTTTTATAAGAGATGAGAAGGGTAGCACGAGGCTTGTTTTTGCAGGTTCGGGAGACAAGTTCGGTTCAGAGTGAGATTCCAAAACAATTTGAAGACATGTTGCTAAAGTTTGAGGGAGTGTTTCAGGAACTAATGGGGTTTCCATTAAGCAGGTCACATGGCAATTTTACCAGGTTTTTTGGCTTGTTCAATTCTCTTAGCCACTATCACCATGTCAGTGAAGTACTAGGTTGGAGCACCTATTAGATGATCAAAATAAGGGTCTTTAAAAGTATTAGAAATAGATTGATTATTTCTTTCTCAAGTAGATATGGATTAACTTGAACAACCTTTTCTCTCCACTGTTGAGCATACTCTTAAACTTATTTATGACTTCCTTTCTCCAACACTAATAAACTAGATTTGTCTAGAGCCATGCCCATGTTAAATTTACATTTCTTAATGAAAGCATGTAAAAGATCCTTCCAACTCTAGGTTTGCATTTCATTTAGCTTTATATACTAGCTTAATGCAGCCTCACTCAAGCTATCTTAAAAGAAGTGCATTAACAACTTTTCATCATGCATAACTTCTGCCTTTCTGTTGAAATAGAACTTGAGGTGAGTGGTAGGGTAGTGAGTTCCGGTGTACTTTATAAACTCAGGTATATAGAACTTCTTTGGTACAACCATATTTGGGACTAGACACATCTCGACGGTTTGAACAGGATCATACAAATCAATGCCTTCGATAACCCTTACTTTTGCTTTCTAATGCTGCTATCTTATCATGATCAATATCCTTAGAGGATTTGTCTAGTGAGATTCATTAGCGAATTCATCCATAACTATTGGGGTCGATGCAAGTATTGTTTACTACCCAAATGCTATATTACATCGAGGTTCCTAACTCTGTCCACCCATCCTTTCTTTAGGCTGAATTGTTGCCTGAGTCTGGACAAAATT
>Ga0325402_1003513_pt1 | contig 14193 bp, 11 predicted proteins | sample PopdelMetagenome_22_FD_207212 | JGI IMG/M metagenome (GOLD analysis project Ga0325402, IMG submission 207212) | Populus deltoides microbial communities from Bellville, Georgia, United States - Xylem-PdKOR-R3 | ecosystem: Host-associated > Plants > Phyllosphere > Stem > Wood/Secondary xylem... | reverse complement strand
ATTAAAATAATAATAATTAACATTTCATAAATTATTTCAAATAAAATAAGTAACAATCAAAAGAATGAGGACCAAATTTGATAGATAAAAAATTTCAATAAAAAAATGATAAGGAAAAAGCAAATAACAATTATAAAAATAAGGACCAAAATTAATATAAAAATTAAATTTTAAGAGATGGAATTGAAAAATAAATATTCAAAACAAATTATATATAGCAATCAAAAGTTTGAGGATCAAATTTGATATAATCAACAAATAATGACATTTCTAAATTTTTCACAACTTCCGGAAAGTGTTTTCCGCTCAAATTTTCCAGGAAAACACTTTTCTGAAAACCAAGCTAAATTTTTCTTTGACTGGAAAGTGTTTTCCGTTAACCAACTTTTCTTAAGGCAAACAAACACAGGAAAGTTTGGAAAGTGGTTTTCCGGAAACAACTTTCTGGAAAACAAACACAACCAAAAGGGAAAACACTTTCTTGGAAACCAAACCAAATTTTTCTTTGACTGGAAAGTGTTTTCCGTTGACCGAAAAGTGTTTTCGTTAATTGGAAAGTATTTTTCTGTTGACCGGAAAGTGTTTTCCGTTGACCAACTTTTCTAATGGCAAACAAACATAGGAAAGTTTGGAAAATGGTTTCCCGGAAAGTGAATTCCGGGAAACAAACATGGCCAAAATAAGAAAACCGAGCAACTCAACTTGCAAATGGAGGCATTGACAAATCATATTCAATCATTCTTGGCTATTCAGAGAGTTAGAAGGGAGGCTGATGCTAAATCCAAGGGCTTCATGACTAACCAAGTGATTGGAAGGGAGATGGGGGTTAATGTGACGTGGGGAAATTTGTTTCATATATTTGGCATAGTAATGTTTGTTGTATTATTTCATTAATGGTTAATACATTTTAGGTTTTAAAGAGTCTAATATGTAATTTCATAAATTAAATATAATTTTTAATTTGATAGTTGAATCAAGTTGAATATTTGATAAAAAATTCTAAATATTTTGTTTTTTATTGGGTTAAAATTTTATAATGATTGAAGATCATAAAGATCTTCAAACAAAGTTTATAAGTTAACATTCATGATTGTCATTATTTACCTTATTGTATTTAGATTCTTTTTCATATTTAGGTTAGAACTTTTAATTTATTTAGTATTTTACTATTTAGAAATCCTAATGATATATGGATTCTATTAATTAGATAAGTTTTAATTAAAAATTATTTTCCATAAAGGATTTTAGTTTTAATTAGGAATCCTTTCCCATAAAAGATTTTAAAACTAATATAAATAAGAAAATCTAGTTTATTTTGAGAATAAGATTATTATTAAGACTTTTAATAAAACACCAGAGAGTTTTTTTTTTCTAAATTTCTCTACAATTTAGGTCTGTAACCTTAAGACTTGAGAACCCTAGCTTTTAACCATACTTTACACCGTGTTAATTGATATCACAGCAGGTTGGCTTCTTTGATGGACAAAGATGGTAGCAACCCACTCTGCAATGTAGGAGTATAGGCTCTTTGCGGCGCTGTGTGGACTCAGGAGCAGACACTAGATCGTTTGGAGCAAACCATAATAGATCTAGATTGGCTAATAGATAACACAAATAAAAATCATGAAAAGGAGAAGAACTTGCCTAGAGACTCACCTCAAGGCGGACCAAACCTATTCTTAAATTTGATGAGATTTCATTCTATGATGGGAGATTTTTTTAAGAAAAGATTTATTAAGTGATTGACAAAGTTGAAAACTTATTTTTATTTCAACAAAGTTCCTTATCATTAAAAAGTAGGAATTGTCGCACAAAAACTTTTTTGAGGTGCTAGAGAATGGTAGTTTGAATTTCTAGACTTTAGGAATCATATTAGTATGCCTTTAATTTTTTCTTGGCAAAATTTTAGACAATCATTAATTTTGGAGTTTATACAAGATGATTATGAAAAGATTTTATATTGGGTAGAAAGTAAATAGATTATTGTTATTTACCTTATGTTCAACTTTCTCGAAAGGCAAGGAGGAAAAACATGGAGGAGTTTGGTGAAAGCAAAAGTTCAAAGTTATCTAATCATGTTGAAGATAACATGACCAAAGAGGGTGTTGATAAATAATAGTCTTTTAACATTAAGTTGAAGAAATCAATGGCAAACAATGATGTTTCTGTCATGGATAAAGATCTTGCAAATAAAAACATGGAAGACATGATGATTTCTAACAATTATCCTAAAGGTATTATCAAAGATTATCTTGAAGTTTCTTTATATTCAATGATTAAAGTATTGGAGGTAATAGATGATGATGAAGTTAAGTTTGAAGTAACAAAATGCGGAAATGAACTACAGGTGAACTTCATAGGAATAAAAAATATAACATTAAATATAATTTTTTCTTTTGTATGTACACATCATAAACTAAATCTTCAAGTTTACATGTAAAAAACAAGCAACTTCGTGACTATGTTGGCTACAATATTATATTCTAAATATCTTTTCATTTGGAGTGGTCGAGTTCAATTTCTGACAAATAACTCGAGAGAGAGTTTTTCAAAAGTAAAAGAGATTGATGTTAGGAATTTTCTTCCATATTCTTGAAATAATAATGTTTATTGTATTATTTTATTAATGATTAAGATTTTTAGGTTTTGAAGAGTGCAAGATGTTGTTTGGTAAATCAAACATAACTTTTAATTCAACCATTGGATTGAGTTAAAATTTTGACAAAAAATTTTAAAGGCTCTGTTTCTTATTAGGGTAAAATTTCATGATGATCATAGATCAATAAAACCTTAAAATAAAGCTCCAAATTTACTTTGTGGGATTCTCTTTATTTACCTTATTGTTTTTGAATTCTTTTTCGTATTTAACTTAAGACTTTTAATCTAACTAATATTTCACTATTTAGGAATTATAATGCCAGATGGATTATACTAATTAGGTAAGTTTTAATTAGGAATATTTTCCCATTAAGGATTTAAAGATTATTATAAATATGAGTGTCTAGTTTATTTTGAGAAGAAGATTATTATTAAGACTTTTAATAAAACACCATATAGTTTTCTCTAAATTTCTCTACAGCTTAAATCTGTAACCTTAGAGCTTGAGAACCCTAACTTTTAACCACATTATACGTCCCGCCATAATGTTAGCTTAGATGGAATTTTACCTGGCTATAAAGGTCATTTTTTAAGAGAGATGTCAGGGAATCAAGATCATCATAAAACTAGTTACAATTTAGCTTTGCCAAGAATAGACTATCAACATTATATGGTGAGAATCTTAGGGGATGGTTAAGAAAATGTAAGAAGTACTTCAATTTTAACTTTGTTCTTGTTCATCAATGGGTGAAGTTGGCTTCTTTACACTTAGATGGCAAAGCAAAATTTGGTTTGAAGGTTTTATAAGTGGAAATGAATATTTAGCTATTTGGAAAGATTTATCACAAGCTATTTGTAAAAGATTTGGAAGTAGGGATGACATAGTAGAAGAGTTCAATAAATTATGCAAGAACAAAGTGTAAAAGATTATGTGAAGAACTTTGAGGAGTTGAAATCACTGATGAATGCATCTCTTCTTGAATCCTACTATGTCTCTGGTTTCATTAGTGGCTTAAAAGATGATATTAAATTGATGCTTAAGATTCGTAGGCTAATAACACTAATATAGGTTTTTGAACAACAATGTCATGGCTAGGAATAAAAAATTCATGCAAAGGATCACTCTTATTATTACAATGGGAAGATCAACACATAATCTTTCATCTAGATCTTTTAATCAATCCAAGAATAAGGTGTCATAAGGATCAAAACTGTCTTTGAATTCCTTATATGAACAACAAAAAGGTTAGATCAATACTTTAAATGTGGTGATAAATACATGCTTGGTGATTATTATATCGTTAAGGGATTGTATATAATAAAATGAATAAATGATGATAAGGAGGAATTTATGGAAGTAAATGAAAAGCTTAATAATGTAGAATTGATAAAAAATGAAAAGGTTGATGATATGGATTGTCTTTAAATGCAATGGTAGAAAGTTATGCTCATAATATAATTAGAATTAAAGGCAATTGCCAAGGAAAAGAATTGGTTATTTTAATTGATAGTGAGAGTACCCACTGTTTCATAGATGAATATGTTGTTAGAGGGATTAAGGTTTTCATTGATAAAAGTCATTATGTTAGTAGTTATAGTGGCTAATAAAAATGTTATGTTATATGATGCATAAAGTCCTGGATGTACTTGGTTCATACAAGGGTATGAGTTTAAAGCAAATATGAAGGCACTTAAAGTTTTGGGGGTGGATTGGCTAATAAATTATTCTCCAATTCTTTTTTATTTCAACAAAAGAAAAATATCCTTTAGGAAGAAGGGAAGAACGATGGAACTAAAGGGCATTATAGATAAAGCAAGTTCACAAATAATAATAGTAGTAAAAAAGGTTTAAAAAAGCTTGAAAGAAGCTGTGATGGGATTTGTTGGACAATTTGTCATGATAGAGGTTATGGATGAACCAAAAATCTTCATAAAAACTATCAAGGTTAAGAAAGTATTAGAAGACTTTGCTACTATATTTAAGGAGCCAAAGAATATACAACTAATGAGAAGATTTGATCCTAAAATTTCTCTTAAGCTAGGAGCACAACTAATTACTAGTAGACCTTACAAGAGTACTTTTATGCATAAATGAGGGATGAAGAAGTTGGCCTGAGAGATGATGAAAAGTAAAATAATTTAGCATAATATTAGCCTTTTTACATCACCTGTATTACTTGTGAAGAAGAAAGATAACACTTGAAGGTTTTGCATATATTACCAACTTAATGAGTTAACCATCAAAAACAAGTTTCTAATTCTCTTGATTAATGACTTGTTGGATGACATGTTGTAAATATTAGGGTTCTTTTCAGATTAGCCTATATATAATCTCTTTGTATTTAGATTAAATCTATTCCTTTATATTATTGTGATTACATCATGCAGCATCAATGAAACCTTAGCCTCCTCCTCTTTTATTTTTGTACTTCTCTTTATTTTTTTGGATTATTTAACATAGTATCAGAGCATGGTTTCATGAAACGAGACTTAATCTCAAACACAACTTTCATGGATCTAATTTCGGGGGTTTTGTAGGGGTAGCACGCCCCTGTAAGGGTTTGGAAGGGAGCCCTGAATTTTTTTTAGAGTGATTGTATAGCTTCAAGAAGATATTTGTTTAGTTTCTGCAATATGATATTTCATTTTCCTTTCTTTTGCATTCTGGTTTTCTTTGTTTGTTGATTATAGTTACTAAAAAAGATGATTCGCTTCAATCTGTAAGTGTGAGGTTTGATAGAAAGAATTATTTGTATTGGAGTTATGTGATGAAAAATTTTCTTAAAGGTAAAAAGATTTGGGGATACTCACATGCCCTTACCAAGTGTTGGTTTTGTTGTCACACTTCACTTGTTTCTCTCTAATGTTTATCTTATTTCAAAAATCATATTGAATCTTGCTTATGTTGGTCAGTTATGTGATTCTGGTGATTATTTAATCATCTTTTCTTTTCTTTTTTTGTTGTGTACAAGATTTGCAGTCTTAGAGGCTGATTAGAACATATCGTAAGAAGAAGGGACTGTATATTTTTGATGAGTTAAAAGTTTCAGTTACTGTTACTACTGCTGTTACTAGAGTTGATTTGTCTTATTTTCATTTGAGTCCTTCTTCTTTTAGTTCTTATGTATGGAATTCTCATTTAGATCATGTTTTGCCTTCTCATTTGAGATTTTTAATATCCATAAAAGCTTTAGAAAATTTACAAACTTGTGATATTTCTGATTGTAGTAGATGTAAACTAGTAAAATTTTCTTCTTTACCTTTAAATCGAAGTATTTATGTTTCTTCTTCTCTATTTAATTTGATTTATTTTGATGTATAGGGACCTTCTCTCGTTGCCATAAAAGAAGGGTCTCGATATTGTATTTCTTTTTATTGATGATCATATTCGTTATTGTTGGGTTTATTTAATGAAACGTCATTTTGAATTCTCTAAGATATATACAGCATTTCGAGCTCTTGTCAAAACTCAACATTCTGATGTTATCAAATGTTTTAGTTATGATTTGGGTGGGGAATACACCTCTAATAAAGTTTATGAGTTGCTTGCCTTAGATGAAACCATTCACCAAACTTCGTATACAAATACTCCTATGCAAAATGGCATTACTAAAAGAAAACATAGGCATATTATTGAAGCTACTTGTTCTCTCTTGTAATATGCTTCTATTCCTAGTGTGTTTTTAGGAGAAGTTGTTCTTACGGCTGTAGGTTTGATTAATACAATTCTATTTTCTTATATTTCATGTTTTTCTCATTTTGAAAAATTATATGAGTATGCCCATGATTATTCCTTCTTTAGAGTTTTATGTTGTATTTTTTAGTTCTTCATCCTCATATAGAACGTAGTAATTTGTCATATCCTCATATAGAACGTAGTAAGTTGTCATCTTGATATACTATTTATGTGTTTCTTGGTTATGGTGAAGGTAAAAAGAGATATCGTTATTTTAATTCAATAACTCAGAAACTTTATAGGTTTCATCATGTTATCTTTCTCGAGCATATATCTTTCTTTTTTATTTCATCCACTACTCATAGCTTGACTAGATCTAATTTTATTCATATAGATTTTTTTTCTAAGGATTCTGATAGTTTATTATCTTAAGTTCCTAGTACTTCAAATACCACTTCTCATGTTTGACCAATTCGTACTGATCATTCTGCAAATACTGGTACTTTACTCTCTGATACACTTGAAGCTCCTTTTTTTTATGGTCCTTCAAACTTTGTCTGATATATACATCAATCTAATAAATATTTGAGATTTGGTTCCTCTACCTCCTAGTAAGAATGTTGTTGGTTGTCATTGGATGTATAAAATCAAGACTAATTCTGATGGATCTATTGAGCAATACGAAGCTAGGTTGGTTGCAAAATGATACTCTCAACAGTATGGTATGGATTATGAGGAGACATTTGTTTATATTGCAAAAATGACTACTAGTTGTACTTTTATTGCAGTAGCTTTGGTTTGTCAGTGACTTATCTCTCAACTTGATGTTAAAAATGCCTTCTTGAATGGAGATCTTCAAGAAGAAATTTATATAGAGCTCTCTCCTAGTGTTTCACATGACTCTGGGTATGTTTGTAAGCTTAAGAAAGCGTTACATGGTCTCAAACAAGCACCTTATACTTGGTTTGAGAATTTTTGTTGTTGTGATCTCTTCTCTTGAATTTGTTTCTAGTAGTCATGATTTTACTCCTTTTGTTATGTGCACTGATGTAGGTCATATCGTTTTATCATAAAAACACCAAAGAGAGGTAAATTAAGAAATCAAAGTGTGTTAGGGAGATAATTGAACAAGAAATTGATTAGTTTTAAGGCCCAATACCTTAAAACAATTTGGTTAAGGGTTCTTAAAGGGGAGAAAGAAAAGTGAAGAGAAAGGGGTATTTTCAAGCTTTCAACCTTTCTTTTCTTTGAGTTGGGAGGTAAGAAACTCTCCAAAAATAATTGATTTAAATGGTTTTGTATGTAATGTTGAATGTGAAGTGTTAGGGTATAGGGATTCTTGAAATTGAATGTTAGATGATGTATTTTTTTAATTATCAATTAATGTTTAATTATGTAAAAAATGATTGGATAATAACTAAATTTGAAAGAATTGAAGAAAATTTATTCCTCCTCTTAGGCAAAGCTTTTGGCCACATAGAAAAAATAAATTGGTGTTTGGATTTTTTAATGCAAATGATAGATTAATTGTGTAGAATTGTGTAATTGAATGAAAAATGGAGGGTGAAGTGATTGAAAAACAAAATATATGCCTATGGAAGGAGGCAATTTCAGCTCAGACAAAATTAGTTAAAATGGTTAAATTACCATGGAGTGTGATTATTAATTTGTAAACTAAATTATTGATGGATGAATAACAGATTTATATTAAGAAAAATTGAAATGAAATATTATTCTGTATTTATGCATAAATGTTTTGCTAGGAAAAAGAAGATGAGAAATTTACGGGTTCCTATTTTTTAAAAACATATTGGAAAATTTGTTTGTGATGTGAGAATGAAAATTTTAATTATGTATGGATAAGGATTCAAAATTTATAAAATATGTGTTGGTACAAGTGAGATTGTGGGTATGACTTAACAACAGGGACAACTAGCAAAGCTTAGGTTCGAGGTTGATATTAGACATCACGACTTTTTATTATTTATTTAAAGTTAAGCATGTTATTGAAATTTTGTTTAAGTTATAATTTATAGTATCTTATAATATGTCGAGCTAGTTATCCTAGAATATGAACTAGCTCCCGAGCATATTAAGCTAGTTATCCTGGAATATGAATTAGCGCCTGATTTGGATATGGTGAGCTAGTTATTTCTAAATAGAGGGTAGCGTCTAGATTGGACATGTTAAGTTAGTTATTCTAGATTTGAGATTTACATTTATATTTGAAAAATACAGATAATTATTCTGGATAAAGTTAGATTCATTATGAAAATGAAAAGTTGTCCAAGAAAGGATTGGAATTATTAATGACTTAGAGCATGTGAAGTCTATAAATGATTGACTTATTTAAGTTGAATTAATGAATTTTTACTTAATATATATTTTATCTCATTATATTTAAATGTGAATAACTTTATATGAAATAAATTTTAGGTGTCTTGTAGCAACACATTGATCCATCATTTATTTTCAGGGATTCTGCTTTTGTATTAAAAAAAGTGCAATGTAACAAGTTCTTAAATCATTTTGCAGTGCTTGGTAGCTTTATTTTCTTGCCTAGTCAAATTCTCAACGTGGTGGATAATGATAAAGGGCAAGGAGTAGGAAATGGTGACACAAGATACTCGTCGGCTAGACTGAAGTACAAATATTATGAAAATGAAAAATTGTCGAAGAGAGGATTGTAATTATTAATGACTTAGAGCATGTGAAGTATGATTGATATATTTAAGTTGAATTAAGGAAATTTTACTTAATATATATTTTATCTCATTATATTTAAGTGTTAATAACTTTATATGAAATAAATTTCAGGTATCTTGCAACAACACATTGCCCATCGATTATTTTTAGGGATTTTGTTTTTGTATTAAAAAAATTACAATGTAAGAAATTCTTAAATCATTTTGTATGTAAATAGTTCTAAAATGATGTTTTTGGATTTATTTTGGAATATTAGAAATTATCATACATGATTTAATTTTAATTAGTTTGATACCTGAATGATTTAAATTATGTTTTTATTTTAAATTTACTTTAAATCCTTAAATAAAATATTTCCATAATTAATGCTTAAATTATATATAGTGATAGGAACCATAATAAGTATCGACAATATAATTTTTCTTTTAAATTGAATCATTAATTAAAAATGCTAGAAATTATTATCGGATGATGCTTAGGTTGTTTAGAATCTTGGATAAAGAGTGGTTCCGATTTAATGATTTAAGTTATAAGTTTGAAAAGTTAATGTTGGTTGACGTCCTCTTTTTTTGTTATACTTATTGTTTTTTAAGTTCTTATCATTCGACATTGTTTTTTTTAAAAGGTTTTTTAATTTTTTTTATATCAAATTATTTTAATCTCATGACCTAAACCATGAATTTGAGTGGAGGGTTAACCTGAGTTGACTTGGCCTTGATTACCCAAGTTACAAATTTATTATACTAATTTAAGTTGAGTTTGACCAATTTTTTTGTCATCCTTTTATATTTAATGAGCTTAGAATTTAGTTACATTGTTTTTTTTCATTTGAAAAAAAAAAGATCTTTTCTCAAGTTATAATGATATATTTTTTTGTTTATTTGTTGTGGTTGTTTATTTTTTTATTATCTAATTAAAATAAAATAAACTTATTTAATTTAATTGGATATATGATGGAGTCACAAGTTTTTTTTCCTTTTTTAAAATGTATTTATGATTCTTGAATATTATTTTTTAAGAAAACAAATAATAATCCAGTACTCATGCGTGAATCCATGTCTAGTTGTTTTCCTATTCTAAATAATTCACACGATTTATTTGATTACTTGAAGAGAACCCTTTAATAAATTAGTGTATGAACTAAATAGAATTTTTTTTAAGCGAAGAAAAAATAATGCTTAAAAATTATAAGTGTATTTTTTAAAAAAGAAAAAAACTAACGATTCAATATTAGAATGAAAATTAAAAAAATAACGACCATTAATTCCTAAAAATTAAAATATTAAAGGATAAAATAAATAAAAAATCAATGAATCAAAAAAAATTTAAAAAATACCAACAAACCTGGGTAATGAAATTGAAAAAAATAAAAATTATGAATCCAATAATGAAATAGAAAATGAATTAAAATTTGATAAAATGGATAAAAATCAAAATAAAAAATCCAAACATTGAGGGTCAAACATCAAATATCATTAAAATATTGAATTGAAGGGTACAATTAAAAATTCATGAGACCATAAATTCATAAAAAAATTTCATCACCCAAAGGACCCGAGGTTTAAAGCTCTGCTCGACCAGATGGGTTGAGTCATGACCTAGGGGATCCGAGGTTTAAGCCAGGCTAGGTTTCAAATGAAATTGAAACAAAGCCCGAAAAATATTTGATGCTTATATTTAATCAATTAATTTAATTTAATTTCAAAAGCAAAAAACCTTATAGAAAAACTAAATTGAACAAAGCCCAAAAAAGGTAACTCGGGTTTATTTAAAAACAAATGGAAAATCCTATAGGAAGTGGAAAAAAAATAAGAAAATGTTTGAGGATGAAATTGAAAAAAACAATATCTAAAAAAGAGAAAAAAAACCCAAACGAATCTGGGTGAACCTTTTAAACCCAGGTTTATCTCTCAAAGCTGCAACCCGTTAAATTCCACACTTGGACTCATCTAAGAAGCTCAATATCAAAGAAAACAAATTCTTTTAAGAGAGCAAGATCTAACAAAGAGCATAAAAAAACCAAGGCAATACCAAATCAATTTAATATCAAATGATGAAATAAATTAATTTAATCTAGTTTAAAAAAATATTATGTTTGAAAGAGGTAGATCTAGTAAAAAAAATAAAAAATCCTCGAGGCAATCTGTGTTACTCTTAAAAAGTCAGAAAAATCCCCTTGAAAGTGGAAATAGATACCGGATGATGAAACAAAAAAAAAAAAAGGAATGAAAAAAATCAGGCTGACTTGGGCAAACCTCCTAACATCGAATTCATATCTTAAATTCACAACTCGTTAAGGTCTAGAGCCAGGCTCAATAAAAAAGGTCAACACTCAACAAATTTAATGTTGAAGGATAAAATCGCAAAATAAAATCAAACTAAAAAAAATTAATGTTAAAAATTTTGATAGGAGAAAAAATCCAAGGAGGATGAAATAAAAAACAAACTAATTCTATAAACCATTTTAAATAGAATAAATATAAATTAAAAGAATGGAGGCCAAATTAAACATATGAAAAAAATCCATGGGAAATGGAATTAAAAAACAAAATTTTAATTTTACAAATTATTTCTAATAAAACAAATACTAATCAAAAGATCATAGACTAAATCTAGAAGAAAAAATAATTGAAGGGTTGCATTGAATTTTTAAAGGACCAAATTTAAAAGATAAAAAAATCAATGTAGGATAAAATGGAAAACAAATTATTTTTTTATATAAACTATTTCAAATAAAACAAATACTAATCAAAAGACCAATGACCAAATCTGAAGACAAAACTAATTAAAGGTCTACATTGCATTCTTTCCTAGGACGAGAGAGAAACGAAAAAATAAAAAGAAATGGAGGTTGATAGTGATCTAGAGACGCAGAAGAAACATGCACCACTGGGTTAGGTAGGAACCGTTAAGAGGATTCCATCACCACCTTGAAAACCACAACTTAGCCATGTAAATTAGCCGGCGCTGCCATAAATTTGTTAGACCTCGTGCGCCTCTGAATTAATTATTTAAAATAATATTATATAACTAGTAAAAAACATAACAACCCCCTCAATTCAATAATTATGCCATGAAACCAAAAGAAAAATACATAAATACCTTTGCATATCCATCTTTGTTTTTTCTAATTTGAAGAGTAAGTTCAATAATTCATTATCAGATTAAATATGAAACATTAAAAATATCTTCAAATAATAAATATATGTTATTTTGCTTTTAAGTATCAAAATATCTTTACATTTTGAAAAAAAATATATGAATACAAATTTATCCCAATTAATTAAGCAATTCTCTTAAAAGCAATAATTTTCAGTTTTGGAAAGAAATGTGTAGATGGATAATAGGGTTTCAATCTATAATGTTGCGAGTCCAAGACCACATTAACTTTGAGTTTTTTTTTTTTTTAATAAACCCGGAAACGGATGAAGATACTTTTCAAAAGGACTTCCATGTAAAAAGCAGTCACCGTCAACCTCAGCTTCAGATAAATCGTAAAAAGTAAGATAATTGACATAAAATAAAGAACAAAAAGGGTACGGCGCAATTACCGATACCATCCCCTTGGACGCATTCAACAAAGGAATCCAACATGAGGCCAAAATAAAATAAAATAAAATAAAAGTAAAAATAGTATTGCCACCACGGTTTACGCAAATTATAGAAACTGCGTCCCCTTGGACGTCGGGAACGTTTGGTACTGTGTTTGTACCTGCGTTTCGTGTAAATTTAATTTTTTTTTTTGTTAAAATTAAGTGCGGTTTGTATTTTTTGGATTGTTTTGATGTGCTGATGTCAAAAATGATTTTTAAAAAATAAAAAAACATCATTGGCATGCATTTCGGCACGAAAAGCTATTTGAAAAGCACCCGCAATCACACTGCCAAACACGCTGGAAGTGGAGTTTTTCTAGGAGTTTGTTTCTCTTACTTTTTTTAGAATGTTTTTTATTTAAAATATGGTTTTTTATTTTTTAAAATTTATGTTTGATATTATCTGAAAATATAAAAAATTAATTTAAAATAAAAAAAGTAATTTCTTTTTTGAATTTTTTCAAAAACGTTACTGCCAATGTCTTGCTACTTTTTGTCATAAACTTTTTTCATGCTGCTTATCATCATCTCATCATCATTCAGACAGGGAGAAAGAAAGAGATGGCTACAGGCACAGAAGTGGTGAGTGATAACGGACATGGATGCTGCAAGAAAGGACCAGGTTATGCGACACCACTTGAAGCAATGTCTGGTCCGGGGGAGTCACTTATCTATGTCACTTGTGTTTACTCTGGTAATTAATTATTATTAATAACTTGCTTTATTTCTTTCTCTTTCCCATTATGTTCTTTTTACTTATTTGATGAGGAATATATTTATATGATTTGTTTATATAGGCTTTTTAGGATGGAGTAGGCTTGACCGTTGTGTTTGTGTTGTGATTTGATTCTTGGAGCTTCTTGAGATTTCTGCCTTGGTTTCTTTCTGATGAAAAACTTTTTGTGACTTCAGATCTTTATTGCCAGTGTTTATCTTCAAAATTTCTGTTCTTTGGGATTTTTTTGTCAACTTTCTGGTTACATTCACGATTTGAAAAAAGAAAGAAAGAACTTTCTGGCGATGTGATCTCTGAATCTCTGATCTTTAATTTGAGGAGTTCATGTATAACTGGTGCAGCTGCTTAAAGTTTAAATTTGGTGGGGCTAAAAGAGTGCTATTGTGAGCCTTTCTTTTTCACGGGTGCTTGACTATTCATAGACAGAGGATTTGGCAATAGAAATACTAGGAATTCATGTGCTGCTTTTTCATTTTGATCAAAGCATCCAGTTGGATTCCCTGACATGTGTTGTTTCCAAGCAAGTAGTACCTAGGTAATATGCTGGGCCATCATAAAATGGAGTCATAAATGTGTTCAACTTGCCTTCCCCTGCTGTTTTAAGGAAACATGGTCATGGTTTTTCCTTCTTTTGTTTTTTTGGTATAGGGAAGAAATATCTCCTATTAATGAAAATGATACTGTTTAGTGCATGCATTCCACATTTTCTTTTAAAGAAATATGGGAACAAAACAGTTTGTGATTGACTTGAATTTTAAGAAAACACTTCAAGTTCCTTCCTTCGTTGATGGACTAATTTCAAATGAGTAGATGTTCTTGAATTATATCCTGACTCCTAGATATCATCACTTTGGACAAGCTTATGAAAATTAAGTGATGAGAAG
>Ga0325402_1003511_pt1 | contig 14195 bp, 9 predicted proteins | sample PopdelMetagenome_22_FD_207212 | JGI IMG/M metagenome (GOLD analysis project Ga0325402, IMG submission 207212) | Populus deltoides microbial communities from Bellville, Georgia, United States - Xylem-PdKOR-R3 | ecosystem: Host-associated > Plants > Phyllosphere > Stem > Wood/Secondary xylem... | reverse complement strand
TATACTATTCCTATTGTAATTCATATTCCTAATATAGCGTAGGACAATTGTAGGGAAATACTTGTATATAAGAGGCAGAGTATCATTGAATAACAAAAGGCAAATATTTTCTCTTCTCTGTTTTACACTTTCAAAGGTCACTTCTTCCATTTCCAATCGGTCCCCTCTATATGTTGCCTCATAACGTGCATCAGGTGTTCACATGAAACATGTAAATGCCTTTGATATTCCATTTTTCACGCCGGAGTGGGCATCCTATTTTAAAAATTGACCTTTTATTTTTTGTTCAATTCTGCATTATTCTTAATTTCCCTTTCACTACCTACCTGTTTATACTTAATATGAAATAAAAAATAATAATAATTAGCCAACTCGAAGCATGGTTGACGCAGGCAAGAACTATAAGAATAAATTTAAGCATGGAAAAAGAATCCAGATATGAACCATAAATTTATAATTTATTTATTTGAAAATAAAACTAATGAAGTCTTTTTTTTTAGATGTTAACAAGACTTATAAATAAATTAAAAAAAAACCCTACATCTACTAGAAAGAAACTAGTAATCCAAAAGCACAAATAAAATTAAAATAAAAAACCAAATGAAATAATAAATCCAAAAAAACATAGAAAAAATAACAAAATTGAACCAAACAGAAGCTTCCAGGCTTGATTCCTAATTCCGGAAGATCCAACAGTCTGATAAGAGATGTAGTTTTAATGTGTTAACCCAATTTGACGCGACAAGACCTCTTTTTAAATCTAAACATGTCTCAGTGGTTCATAAAAATATATATTAGGTTATCTACATAGTATATCTAGGTCAAATTTCTATCTAGTTATATAAAATTCTAGTTTAATTATATATTATATTCACCCGAATGCTCGCAACCTTTAATTACTTTCGACTGCATCAATCGTTTGAATCACTCTCTTCATATTAAAAAGTATCTGATTAATCTCCTCTCCTCTCGATATATCTCTTTTACCACTTCTAGCAACAACAAAAAAAGGTTTGTGCTGTCCCCAAAAAAAAAAAAGGATTTCTAATCTCTTCCAAGATTTTAGCTTTTTTTTTTTTTTGAGTGGATGAATGACATCAAAATTTATGTAATATTATATAACTAAATAATAATATTTAAATTAATCTAATTTTGTACTTTTAAATTAAATAACTAAACTTACTTTTGAACTCCAATATATATATATATATATATATGCATGACAAATAAAAGAATTTGGTACTCATTTCTCTCTTTTATTTTACTACTATGTTGACCCACGCTACATCATAGATGAAAAAAAAATTTAGGCGATTATAACCTTAGTCGAGTTAGGTTAATTTGACTAACTCATGATCCAAGATAAAAGTTTAGGATAATGCTATAGAAAAGCAAGCGAAAAAATAATAAAACTCGAGGCCCAATAATCTAATGTCAAAAAATGAAATTGGAAAAATAAAATTTAAAAATAGAAACGTTGAAGAAAAAATATGAGTTAACCTGGGCTCACCCAAATATCCGCTACCCTCGATATGAGATCAGAATAAAAAAATAATTTAAAAAAAATTTAAGAAAGAACCGAAGTTAAATCAATAAATAAAATGCCAGGAAAACAATTAAGTCTACCCGGGTTAACTTGACAAACTCGTGACTCGGGTCAACCACATCTAAAGAAAAGTTGAAAAATCACTAAGATCACAGCCCAACAATCTAATGTCAAAGAATTAAATTGAAATAAAAAATCATTTTTTAAAAAAACAAATGTAAAAAACAAATTGAGTCAGCCGAGGTTCACTTGACTAACTCGCAACCCGCAAAATGTGATCGGGATAAAAAAATAAAAACCCAAGTAAAATAAAAGGAATATCAACAAAAACCAAAGTCAACTCATGTTAACTTGACAAACCTGCGACCCAGAATAACACTATAGAAAGAAAAATGAAAAAAATCATAAAGCTCAAGGTCCAATAATATAATTTCAAATGATGAAATAAAAAAGAATAAAAAAAACCATAAAAAAGTCTAAGACCTGTGATATGAGATAGAGAGAAACCCATATAAAGGAATGTGGAAAATATCAGAAGCTCAAGACTCAATAACTTAATGTCAAAGGATAACATAAAATAAATAAATAAATAAGAAAAAAACTCGAATGAACCTGGGTTCACCCAACAAACCTATAACCGAGGATAAGAGACCGAGAAAACTCTATAAAAAAGAAGTGGAAACAACCATGAAACTCAAGACCCAATAACTTAAAGTTAAATGATGAAATTGAAAAATAATCAATTTTAAAAAAAGGGCATAAAAAATATCAAAATTAAATCTGGCTAATCCTCAAAACTAGTGACCTGAGTCATGTGACCAGGATTAAACCATAGAATGGAAACTCTAAAAAATACCAAGCAAAATCTCTAATCATCCAAAATTAGAAAAACAAAACAAATAACAATAAAAAAAATAAGAACCGAATCTGGCATAAAAATTAAATGAAAGAAAACAATGAGGGACTAAATTGAAAATTAAAATAAATTAAGAAAATAAAAAAAATAGCAATCACATAATAAGGACCAAAATTGGATATAAAAATTAAATGAAATAAAATTATTAGGGAATAAATTGAAAAAAATAAAGTTTAAAAAGCATTAAAAGCAAAAAAAATAGAAATAAATAAAAATAATGACTAAAATTGATAAAAATATAACCTGTTGGTGCAAATTTTGACGTCAGGAGAGAGGAAAAAAAGGAGAAGAAAAAGATTCATCGGAGCCCAACCTCACCTCCATCGTGAACACGTGCCCCACCATTGCGAAAAAAAATGATGCTCTGCTTCAGACGCTGTAATGGACGACAACATTTGACCACTAGGAGGTGCCACACGCGCCGCCTAAAGAACGTGAATGCCTCCCAATTAGTGGTGCGTGCGTGACATTGATCGACATGGTCATGATTCATTCTCATCGCATCTATAACCATTGTCCTTTAAGGATTATTGTTGTCATCTACAACTCCATGCATGTTGCTAAAACTAGAAATTGACTCAACCATCCTTTCTATCATAGTCTCTTAAGGAACAATTGGTTTTCCGTGTGCATATCAACACAAGTATTCTCCATGAACTATTTTTATAGAAAATGCATCGTTACAACATTTGGATCGATAAACTTTTTATTTTTACACCTCTTGCTTAGACATCTAATAACGCCTCCATTATTATTTTTCAGATTAGATATTGCGTGATTAATAAGCTTATTACAATGAACAACCAAATATTTATAACTTAGACACCTAATACCGCCTCTATTATTATTTTTCAGATTAGATATTGCGTGAATAATAAGCTTATTACAATGAACAACCAAATATTTATATAAAACATGAGAGGATTGATATTTATAAAATGTAAACATGTGAGAGAATGTGCGAGAATATATTTTCTATTAATATTAATGTTATTTCAAGATCTTGTCGATGTCAACCAAAAAATGACCATCACTGTAGAATCTAATTTTTAACCCATTTTTGTTAATTTAATTTTAGGGGTTAAAAGATCAGGGACCTGTTTAGAAAATTTCGAAACTCCAAGGACCAAATTGAAAATGGTCATTCCCAGTCCAAAACGACGGTGTTTCCACACGCATTGTTTCTTCTTCTTCCTATGGAACTGGAAGCCCGTCTGCAACAAAAAAAAAAAGGGGGAAAGAAGGGAGAAATGAGGGTGTCCCCATCCTACCAGAAAACACACCCAAGCTTACTCAGTGTTTCGGTTTTCTTTCGTCCCACACGACTCCATTAAAACGCCGAGGAAACCGCCACCAACAGTCCGGCATGGGCGGGACTGTTGGTGCCCCAATCCGACTGAAACACAATGTCCCCAGGCCTCATCATGGTCCTGGGGAGATAAGCAGCAGGCAACCCTATAAAAGGTAAAGGAAAGAACGAAAAAGGGACGGAAAAAAAGACGAAGCGAAAACCGACAAAACAGGCGACCTTTTGGGTTCCCTTTCAGAATACTAACAAAGGATTGCCCATGGTCTTTTAAACAATAAAATCACTGAACCTACAGACGGAGAAAAAAAGAAGACAGGGAGACCAAGAGAGAATAGGGGAGAACAACACAGCACAGAAAAAAAAAAAAAAAGCAGCACAGAGAACTAAGGACCAAAAGAGGAAAAGGGACAGACAGGAAGCGAACGCAAGGGAAAAAACAGAGGACACAAATATAACGAGCAGACACAGAGGAGAGGGACCAAAGCAAGCCAAGGTACTTCTCCCTCTGCACCAGGTAAGTCATTCTCTTCTCACTTTGCATTATAAATCCCTAGCACTGTTGCTGTGAATTATAATCAACTCTTTGCTGTGCTGCACGCGTCATGCATGCTGCTGCCTAAGCCAACCGGGTCACTGGCTTGGGCCAGTGGCCGGGCTGGGTTGCTGGGTCTTGCCCAGCCTGTACGGCTGGGCTAGATCCAGCCCAGTAAAAAAAAGAGTGGGCCAGGTTTAGGCCTTAGGCTCATCTAACCCAAGCTACTTTGGGCTAAGGGTGTGATTGACAAAACACATCCTTGTGTCTTTTCCATGTATTTTATTTATTTGTTGTTTTGATATTTGGTAAAAACGAGCCTCTTTTTTATAGTAAAAAATTCCATAAAAATTTAGGGATCTTTGTTGATTTATTTATGAGCTCCTCGCACTTTATTTTATTTTTTTTCTTTGCGTATTTTGTTTTTCATTGCATGTTCAATATATGGACCTTTACTGCTAACGGAAACCTGTTATGCAATGCAATTTTTTCTTCTTGTCTAAAAAAGAGCAACAATAAAAAAATAGAAAAAAGGTAAAAAAAAAGGCATGAAAAATTATTTTTTCTTCATTTAAATTCAAATTTTACATATTTATTTACTAGCGTTAGAGTAAGGAGTACCACACTTTTTGGGTTGTGCAATATTTACCAATGCCAAAGTTGAAAATATTTGTAAGTAAATGTCCACGGACGCTAGAGTCAGGAACACAGTAGGAAGACCAAAAAAAAAAAAAACAAATAGGAAAAAAAATTCTTAACAATTTTAAACAAAACCAGCAATGCAGCTTGCCTCAGGTAGGACGATTAAGGGGTGAGAGTATCTTCCCTTTTGTGTAACCAGTTTTGTACTATAGAATCTCTGTTAACCAATTAGGGTTCCTAGTGACCATAATATTAGGTAACGACTTCTTGAACTAGACCTTTTTCTCAAAAGAACAAGATGTCAAATATCTATTCTTTTTTCATGACAATTTTTTAATCGGTCGCCATGATGTCCAGGTATGACAATCACAATCAAAGGATAAGAATAATTTAGAATGAGATTATTTGGCTATGTAACAAAAATTATAGATAATAAAAATTAGGTTTGGAGAGGTTATGAATATGATGGCTGGATTGAGAACTAAAGTAGTTAGCCTTTAAAATGGAACAATTTATAGAGGAATCCAGGGTAGAAGACCAGCGAGATGAGCTATTTCACCTTCAAGGAAGTCTATAGCAAAAAATATAGATGAGAAAGTTGAGAATTTTGATAATGGGCATGTGCTAGGTTTTGGCAATATAAGACTCACAAACATGGGGTCGTTAGACCATATGATTATTCCAACCATAGGAAAGCAGATAAGAAGGATGGTTTTCATGATGATTTGAATTAAAATGAAGATTTTGAGTTTTCAGGGCAAAAACAATTTTGAAACACATTTGTAATAGGAGAAAAAAACATAGTTGAATTTGTATTATTGCCATTACTATAAGAAAATGAAGGTAAAACTTATTGTTATTGAATTTATTGACTATGCTATTATGTTGTGGATCAAATTGTTTTAGGTAGAAGAAGGAGTTGAGAGAGACTCGTAGAGACTTGGGATGAGATAAAAACAATCATGAAAAAAATATTTGTTCTTGGATATTATTATAAATAATTCTAGAGATTCTAGAGTTTAACTCAAGGGCATAAAAGTATAAAGGATTACCACAAGAAGATGAACATTGTCTTATTAGAGATAATGTTGTGGAGGATAAAAAGTTTACAATGATAAGATTTTTGAATGGTTTGTGTCACAACTCAATTTTAGGTACCTTAAAAATTATCTTTTATTTTATACAAATATAAAAAAGAGGGATCTAGATGTATACATAAGAGATGGAGGGACCAAACTGGATCTTTGAAATTTTTTAGAAACTCAATTTTACCCTTTAAAGACCTAAATATGAAAAGTAATGCAAATTCAAGGCTAACTTAAATGAATATTGGACAAATTTGCATAAAAATTAAATCTGAGGACCTAATTAGATTTTTAATAAGTTGATTTGATTTAATCATAGTTCTAATTAAAGGTTGAATTAACTTTATAAATTAATTTAGACCAAAATTAAAAGGATTAATTAAGTGCAAGGACTTAATTAGTTTTTTAATGGGTCATCTAATTTTACTAAGGACTTAATTGGTGAAAAACTAAGCTTGAAAACTTAATTGAAAAGATTGGAATTTTGAAGGACCAGATTTAATTTTTACAAGATTAATTGGATGAAATCAGATGTGAAATTGCAAACAAATCAAAGTTTAGAGGTCAATTAAAGGTGAAATTAAAAAAAATTTAAAACCAAGAACTTGTCCGCAAAAGAAACGCAAAATTAGGGGTTGTACCAAACATTTATGGGGACGAGAATGAAGAGAATCAAAGTTTAATGTTTAATTGGAAATTAAATGGGGTTCCTTTAGTGGCCATGGCCCCCTCTGTCTCCCTAGACTCTGCAAAGGTTTGTGTGTGATTATCTCCTCTCTATGACAATACTTTTCTATGATTCAATTTATATATATTGAATTTTCTATTAGTTAGTGGAGACAAACAATGTCCCATCATATGCAAGTGGGAATATCTAATCTCCCACTTGGCACATGGTGGAGGACACAAACGGTTGGCATAAATCATGTAATGATTTATGCCATTCACTCCTAGCTTAATATATATGTATGCTCAGTGAAGAGCTGGAGTGTTGGTGTGTGAAGAAAACACAGAGAGAAAAAATGTGAGAGAGAAAGCTTGAGTTGAGTAGAGAAGATTTTCTCCTCCTCCTTGTTTTGTTGTTTGTATTGTTTCTAAGCTTGATTAATACAAACCAGTAGCTCCGTGGAGTAAGCAAGTTGCCGAACCACGTAAATTTATGTGTGTTTGAGTTCTGGAATTACCCAACATTTTCAACTACAAGTAACGTAATTTAAAGTTTAACGCAATTTAAAGTTTAACGCAAATTTATTCTACCATGAGAGTTATATGATTCAATTCAAGACCCACTCGATCCAACAGATAATAGAAACAGTAGTAGAAGGGAATTTAACAACCTCCCTAAAAAAAGAGTACATATTAGAGAGAGATCTACCTCCATCACGCATGGGCATGGAATAACTGCAAGTAGATTAATGAAACTAGCAGGTGCGTTTGTACACCGACAAGCAGTCCTTTTTAAAACGACCCTTAGGCACGCAATATCGTTTGCCTCGGCCGCAACCATACAATGCTGCATCACGATTAGTAGCACCTTCAGTTTGTCCGGCAGCGCGCGAGCGAGTCAGAATCCTGTTAATTTCAGAATCCATCATGAACTCCAAATCGAAGTTGGAATCAGCTATGGAGTACAAGGGGACGTCACCGTCCATTTCCGGCAGTGAAATACTAGCACCGCAACTTTTTGTGTTGAGCAGCATCATCATCAACAACAACGACAATGTTAGAGAAGACAAGGAAAGACTCTTCATAGTATCCCTCTTATGTTTCGCCAGCTCTTTCAATGCTAATCTATGATAAAAGCGAGCAGCTAACTCCGTATATATGGGATAGGGTGGCAGTGGTCGGCGGTGTTGAAGGTGATAAGATGAGGAATGTGGCAACGCTGGATTGGTTAGCTCATATATCAAAAATGACATCACAGGAGATCCCTTTCATGCTCGAATGAATTGAGTGGACCAACAGCACTCTACAATTAATTTCTCTTCACAAAACGAAAGGCACTGTACTGTGTTCTAGATCAGCTATTAATATTTTTATTTTTTATAAAAAAATATTTATGTAGATTTTTTTAATATATTTTTGTAGTTTAAAAAATATAACAAATAAAAAAAAATTATGTATACATATAATCAAATAAATTAAGAATTATATATATTAATAAATTAATAAAAAATTATTAATGACATCTCAAAATAAAATTTGAAAGACCGAGAGATTGAATATTAAAATATAGAACATTAAATTGATTTACTAAAAAAAAAATTGTTAGGCCGGGCTAGGAGGCAGAACCTAAGAAATCCAAAAACTGTTGGGTAAGGCTAGGTGGCAGGACCCAACGCTAGTGGGTCCTGCTAGAGAGCATGACCCAACACTATAGAGCTAAATATAATTATTGTGGAAAACATTATGCATTATATGGAGTCATTTGAAAGTATGCAAAAAGTTTTCTTCTGTGGTTCATATGAATCAAAAGGCTATGGTATTAGAACTTAATGTATATTTGTTTTTGCAACTGCTTTTGCTTTTAGTGGTGCTTTGCTTTCAGTGATGGGGTCCACCACTAAAAACAAAAACACAGAAGCAAATGCATGAATTTGTTGCTTTGTTGTTATGTTTTTTTGCTGTGGAGGGTTGTACCCCCACAACAAACACAAAAGCATAATAAAAAACAAACACACCCTTAAAAAACAGAAGAGTAAACTAGGAGATCAAAATGTGAAAATTCTTAAAGCAATAGGTTAAAATTATGATGAATGTAGACAAACACTAGAAAAATGGTTATACTTAATAAGTTGCCTTTTTATTTTATGAAGGGTTAGGGATTTAGATTATTTTCTAGGATAAGACAACCTAGATTTGATGTTCCTTCTCGTTTCACTATTATGAGAGATTATTTAAAATTTTATGTTGAAGAGAAGGAAATATTAAGGACAACTCTTAGGGGTCAATGATTGTGCTAACAACTGATATATGAACACCAGTCCAAAACATTAATTATATTTGCTTAACAGCTCATTGGATTGATAATAAATGTAATTTGCATAAAAATATTCAATTTGCTCAACAAGTGTGCTAATTAATTATGTTGCATGCATAACGAATTTTCATTCTGTATGCAGCAACCCAGTTGCAGCAATTGATGGGCTACGCTATATAGCATCGGAGTGCCTAGCTGGTCTTGACGGGGAGGGGCTGACGTGAGGTTGGTGGCGGCATTGATAGAGGAGTTGGTGGTCGGAGGTAGAGGGAGAAAAAAGAAGAAACAACTCTGCAGGAGAGAGAGAGAGAGAGAGAGGAAGCGAGCGGCGGTGGCTCTCGGTGGGCAGCAAGTGGTTGGGCTAGCGGCCTATGGTGGTGATTGTGACGAACAAGTTTATGGTGGTGTCGGTCGGCAGCTAGAGCAACAAAGAGAGAGGGAGAGAAAAAATGTGCAGAAACCGAGGAAGGGGCTGATTTTTGGCCAACTTTGTACCCAATTTTCTTCTTTTTTAGGCCATGAAATCCACCCTTATTTATAAGGGGTGGAAGATGGATATTTTGTATTTAATTGTGCCAAATCGTGGCATTTGGTTCGGCTGGAATGGATCTCAACCGTTGGTTCAAAGTGAGCTGTCAAATCTGCAAGAAAATAGCTGGTTGGGTTGGACACTTTGGGCCGACGCCACAGTCATTGTGGTGTCAATTAGCTTGAAGGGACCATTCCAGGTTAAAGAGAAATGTCAGGTGATTATTTGCATGCATGTTTTGTCAAATTTGGTGAATGTTAGAGGCATTAAATGCACCTGCAAAAGAGGTAACCTGAGCAACTTTTATGTGTAAAAAGAAGAAGATAATGAATAGTGCACCAGATGACACGTTGTTTGACTCCTTTTTTGCTGAAGTTCAATGTAGTCCTCCATCTTTTAATTTAGTTTAATTGCACCCCCAATTGACCCTAAATTTTTAATTTAGTACAATTTAGTTCCTGCTGAACTTCAATTTGAACCCCAAATTTCAGCGGCTTTTGCACTTTGGTCCTTAGTCTTGGATTTATGAAATTTGACCCTCAATTGACATTAAACTTTTAATTTTTTTCAACTTCACCCTCAGTTTTTGTCAATTAAGCCCCTATAGTTCAACGTCTTTTGCAAAATTTTCAATTAGACCCCTAATTGACTATAAAATTTTAATTTTCTTGCAATTTTGCCCTTAATTTCAATCAATTAACTTGGTAAAAATTAAATATGGTCTTTTAAATTTCAATATTCTCAATTAAGCCCAAATTGGGCTTCCAAACTTAATTTTTAATCAATTAAGCTCCTAATAAAATTAATTTGACCCATTTAAAGTATAATTAAGTCATTGCACTTAATTAAATCCTTCAATTGGATCCAAATTAATTTTTAAACATAATTAAACTTCAATTTGGTCTATAATTAAATTAAATTGACCTATTAAAAATTTAATTGTGTTCTTGGACTTTAGTTTTATGCAAATCCTTCCAATAATTATTTAATTCAAGCTTAAAGCTCCAGGCAACATCAGACTCGTGATAAACTAAAAATGATAACTTTAAACATTCTTACATATGGTAATGCCAGATTAATATCTTAAGTTTATACACGACAATGGACATCATCATTATTCAAAATGACACTTGAAGTGAAAGGCAGTGATAAAGATTATACCTAGATTGGAGAGCAAAATATGGTTGAAGTAGCTTTGAATCAATGGATTCCTAATGGTTGTTTACCCTCGTTGTCTTTCTCTTATCCAAGATATAGAGAAAATAGACACACAAACCGTAATTTTTCTTCTTTTTCTCAATATCACAATCAGTCTCTAGTGGTAGTAATATTATCCAATTCCTTTTTCCCTCTTTTTATAGAAAAAATGACTGACTTACTAAAAGGCATCAAGGCCATTGGATTTTCAAGCAACAAATAAAACCATCCTAAGGGAATTTCTCAAGTTCACCAAAGAATGGTCCATGACTTTTACTCAAGAAGCTCATTTACCTTGCATTATTGTTGTTGTTATAAATATTGAATTTTATTATCACTCTAATATATAATCAAATATAAAATAATCAAAATATCAACCTAATAACAAATTTACGTACCTCAAAAGATAAATTATTCGGGAATATACAGGACAAAATATAAAAAACTATATATATATTGGATTTGGGTTTTTCACAGGCGGAAGAAGAGGTTTCCGTCACTAATTTGAATGGTTAAAGAAGGGTTTTTTTTTTTTTTAAACGCATGAGATGGGAGAAGGTTTTTATCTTTACAAATTAATTATGCATTAAATATATATATTTTATTTAATTGAAACATAAAAGGAAATAAATTTAGTTAAGCAGGAGAAGATTGTCCGTTAAAATCCTAGCCCTCGATTTAAGTTGAAGGGCTAAAATTAAACTAACATGATATATCATGTTAATACTAACTTGAATGAAGCTCCCTCCATATAAACATTTATTAACAATTAATTATATTAAATAAAAAAGAATATTAAAGGGGAATAAAATATAAATATTACCCATTGTAGAGAAACTTACAGTAAGTTGGTATTAGCGATCGAGCAATGAAAATTGTTTTAAATGAGAGAAACCTTGGGTATAACAGATTTTTTAAGCTTCAGGGGTGGCCATGGCCCCCATCTGTCTCCCTAGCCTCTGCAAGGGTTTGTGTGTGATTCTCTCTTCTCTATGACAATACTTTTCTTTATATATATATATATATTGAATTCTCAACCACAAGTAACGTAATTTGAAGTTCAACGCAAAATATAATCTACCATGAGTATTATTTGATTCAATTCGACACCCACTCGATTCCAATAGATAATAATGACAGTAGTAGAAAGGGAATTAACAAGCTCCCTAAAAATAGGTACATATCATGGGCATGGAATAAACCAAATACTGGTTTATGAGGAATGAGAGCACCACCTCCGCCATGGCGAGAGCCAAGAATCCTGTTGATTTCAGAATCCATCATGAACTCCAAATCTATGTTGGAATCAGATATGGAGTACAAGGGGACGTCACCGTCCATTTCCGGCAGTGAAATACTGGCACTGCAACATTTTGTGTTGAGCAGCATCATCGTCAACAACGACGACGACAATGTGAGAGCTGACAAGGAAAGACTCTTCATGGTATCTCTCTTACTTTTAGCTAGCTCTTTTTAATGCTGTATATCTAATCAAATATAAAAGCAAGCAGCTACGAAAGATGAGGAATGTGGCAATGATTGACTGGTTAGCTCATATTTTCCTATATATAAAAAGGACATCACAAGAGATCAATTTCGTGCTAGCGTGGATCAACAGCACTATACTTGGATGGCTGTTGACATGTAGATGCTTAGATCACTCTCATATCGGGAATCTACACTATGCTGTGGATCAATTTAATTTGTTTTTACAAACAAAAAATGAATGGTTAGACAACGATAGTGTTTTTTTTTCAAAAAAAACAAGGAAAACTGATATTTATGTTTTTGTTTTTATTTTCAAAATTGCATATAGTCAATACCTATAGAATAGTTTTCATCTTGTATTTTGATGTGTTTTTAATAATTACTAGTGTTGTTTTAGCTTGACAACATCTTATTTCCTCCTATATTTCATTCTTGCTTTTGAATCTACGTATTGTCTCATTCATTTTTTCAATAAAAATAATCAAGACCAGTATATATATATTTTTAGGCTTTAGAACTAGTTTGCAAATTCCAATTGGTCTCAATCCACTTCAAAAAGACTTATTGAGATGACATTTCATATCAAAACAATAAACTCTCATTTATTTTTAAACTGTATCTGAATATTAAATATATTTAGTTATTTATTCGTAGTGTTTTGGGTGGAATAGACTCAATATGAGTCATTGTCTTGAACACTAATAAAGAGTAACACCTCTTATCTTGGCTTTTAAAAATAAAAAATAAGTTGCCCAAGTCAATACGTCTAATATTAATCAGTGGCACTCAAGTCTTAATTGAGAGCATTGTTTAGTAAACCTAAATGCATAAACCAAGATAGACTCATTTAAAATGTGTGCACAATATCTAACATGTAAAGAAAAAATATAACAGAGAATATTTGTGAGAAAGCTTCTCATACAAAGCGTGAGTGGAGAGTTCTTGATTACTAATGTATATATAGACTTTACAACGTAGAAGAAATATTCAGAAGGAAAGTTACAAATAAAGTAGTAAATTTGTACAGATTGTAATTTCTATCTTAGTGCTGTTACATAGCTATTTTACAAGAGTAAATTGCTGGAGTAGATTGCTGGACTGATTTCCTATTATGCAGTGATTGGATTCAACAAGACTCCTTGAATTACTCTTCATGATTCTTCTATTTCTGGAAAGACAACCACATCTTGGTCAACTGCCTTATCACTCCATGCTGTAGACTCAAGATGGTTGTTGGTGGGTGGATTATGTTTAATATCCTCCCTCAAACTATGCCGAGGCTGAAGGCAAAGTTTGTTGCGAAAGTGGTGTAAGACAGCTTTACAAAGGGGTTTAGTAAAGATATCCGCAATCTGTAGACTAGAAGAAACATGGCGAGTAACAAGAAGACCCATGGAGACCCTTTCACGAACAAAATGGTAGTCCAATTCAATGTGCTTACTTCGAGCATGAAAAACTGGATTAATAGTCATATGTAATGCACTTAAGTTATCGCAAAATAAAATTGGCGGTTGTGATTGAGGAACACGAAGATCACGTAAGAGAAAAGTGAGCCAAGTTAATTCTACAGCAGTGTTGGCCATAGCACGATACTCGGCCTCAGTGCTTGATCGAGAAATGGTTGGTTGTTTCTTGGCACATCATGATATAATATTCCGCCCGAAGAATGTACAAAAGCCAGTTGTGGATCGTCGGGTAGTTGGACAACCTGCCCAATCTGCATCAGAGAAACCACAAAGATCAAGTGTAGTATCACCAGTTAAATGTAAACCAAAATGGATGGAGCCTTTGACGTATCTTAAAATACGACGAACCATTTTCATGCTAGCAACAGATGGGGCTTATAGAAATTGAGAAACATAATTGACACAAAAGGAAAGGTCAGGTCTTGTAAGGGTCAAATATTGTAGGGCACCGACAATGCTACGATAAAAGGAAGGATCTGAATAAGGTGTGTTATCATGAAGACCC
>Ga0325402_1003510_pt1 | contig 14197 bp, 10 predicted proteins | sample PopdelMetagenome_22_FD_207212 | JGI IMG/M metagenome (GOLD analysis project Ga0325402, IMG submission 207212) | Populus deltoides microbial communities from Bellville, Georgia, United States - Xylem-PdKOR-R3 | ecosystem: Host-associated > Plants > Phyllosphere > Stem > Wood/Secondary xylem... | reverse complement strand
CACCGCTAATGTTTGGATAAAGAAATCCTTAAAGGACGAATATCCAAAATATTATTGGGAGTAATAAATCCGCACACATCCTTGAAAGAAGCCTTGATTATAATCGAGGACATTTCAAATTTTTTTTACTCCACGATTTATGAGCCGTGAGAGCATAAAACACTAAGACAAAAAATAGGTTTTTAAAGCACCCTAGATTTCTAAATTTTTGTCCCTCCTCCTTGCGATTTACGAGTCGCAAACTCTTGAAAAACTAAGAGGAAAATGAGCTTTTAAAGCACATGGAACTTCCTTGGATTTCTATCCTAATAAATTTAGTTTGAATCAAAACCTAGAAAACTGATGGGATTAGAAAACACCAACACCATAGCAATTATAAGACAAACCAAACACTAAGCAACTTACCTTAGGTAGGGCGTACTAGGGGTGCTAATACCTTCCCTTTACACAACCAGTCCCTTACCTTAGAATCTCTGAAAGACCAGTTAGGTTTCCTAGTGACCATAATACTAGGTGGCGACTCCTTTACACAAAAAAGACCCCGAAATAAATCGATGGTCACCGCGACGCCGCGAGGGTGCGACACACGCCTTTAATAGGTCTTCCAAAACTTGAATGACTCTTTCTAACTGACCATTGGTCTGGGGGTGAAACGCAGTGCTCATATCCAATCTTGTCCCTAAGGCGTGTTGTATGCTTGGCCAAAGTAAGAAGGTGAACCTAGAATCTCAATCCAAGACAATGGATACAGAAATCTCTTGGAGTCGTATCACCTTGTTTATGTAAATCTTGGCAAGCTTGTCTATCGAATTGGTCATCTTTATGACCAGGAATAGTGCAGATTTCATCAAGCGGTCTACTATGACCCATATTGCATCATTCCTTTTCCTTCTTTTGGGAAATCCCGACACATGATCCATGGTGATCATCTCCCACTTCCATTCAGGAATTTGTAATGGTTGTAATGGTCTTGCTAATCTTTGGTGTTTAATTTTGACTTGTTGACATACTCCGTACTTTGACACATACTCGGCTATTTCTGTTTTCATATTTGGTCACCAATAGAGATGATTCAGGTCCTAATACATCTTAGTGCTGCCAGGATGTATAGAGAATGTGGACTTGTGTGCTTCTCGTAGGATCATTTCTTTAACCATCTTATTATCAAGCACGTACAAACATTGTCCCATCATCAATGATCCATCATCCGCTACTCGAAACGGAGTTTCCATCCCAGCCTCCATTTTCTTCCTAATCTTGGACCTCTCAATGTCACTGAATTGGACTCGTGGTATTTGTTCCCGATACGTTGGTCGCACTATTAGTTGAGTTAATAATCCACCTCCTGAATTAATACCTAATTTTACAGCCATCTCTTTCAACTTTGCTAACTATCGTTCCTTCCACAATATTGGCTTACTTAAGATGGTTTTATTCTTGCGACTGAGAGCACCCGCCACTACGTTTACCTTCCTAAGGTGGTATTCTATGGTGCAATAATAGTCCCTAATAAGTTTTATCCACCTTCTTTGTCCCATATTCAACTCCTTTTATGACATCAAATACTTCAAACTTTTGTGATCGGTAAAGATTTGGGTTCGAAACCCATACAAATAGTGTCTCCATATCCTTAAGGTGAATACCACAACGGTTAACTCTAGGTCGTGCACCGGCTAATTCACCTCATGAGTCTTGTTGTAACCCATTTTTGGGTCCCCGCATAAAAAAGGACACAAAAAAAATCAAAACATTATATTCGGAACAAAAAAAAATAATAAGTAGTGAGAACAGGATATCAAAGCGCCTAGAAAATGGCTAAAAATTCGTTGAGGAGGTTCAAAAATACAAAAATTAAAATTTGACAGTATATATTTGACTAATGAGAGCCCTGTTGAAAATTAAAATTCAATTTGAGGAAAAAAGTCTAAAATCATATGTTTATGGACTCAATTGAATTTTATTGAAGGTTTAATTGAATTCATAAAGGGTTTGATTGCAAGAAAAATTAATTTTAAGTCAATTTAGGCTTTAATTGAAAGAAATTAAAGTTTTGGGGTCAAATTATAATTTTTGAGAGTTGATTTGGTCAAATCAGGGGCTTAATTGCATAAATATTGAAGTTTGATGGCCAATTAGGGACTTAATTGAAGAAATCCAAAATCAAGGACCAAACAAAAAAAAGCACGCAAATAGAGGGATTGATTTGAAAAATTAATGTTTTGGTGCCTTTTCTCTTTTAAATGAAACGGGGCGTTTTGTCCAAAATGGCATTGTTTCATCCACTGTTCAAAAAAAAAAAGCTAAAACAATGTCGTTTTGAATGACACTGTGGGTCTTCTTCTTCCTCTGGATGAACGAGGCAGGAGAAGAAGAAGCATTTGTTCCTTTGCTTTTCTCCTCTCCCTCTTTCCTAAAACCCGAAAACAAAACCGACAAAACCCCCCTACTTGCCTAAACTCTGACTCGAGGCCTACCACGAGACGAAGAAACATAGGGGACAAGCCCCTCGGGTGGCCCTGAGGTGGCTTCCCAGTGGCCTTCCCGACTGGGAAAGAACAGAGAGAGACTCAAATTGAGAGAAGAGGGGAGATTATAGAAAAATATTACAATAAAGACTTGAAACAGAAGAGAAATAAAAGGGAAGAAAAACAAGGGAGAATAGAGGAAGAGAAGGAAAGAAGAAAGAAAGAAAAAGAACAAGGGACCGAGAAGACGAACAAAGAAACAAAGAAAAACTATTTTTGGTTCTTCTTGTGGTGCATGGCCTTGCATGGCTTGCTGAGGTGGGGGCTTACTCCCTGGGCAGGTTCTTCTTGTAAAATTATTCTTTATTCTCAGGATGCCTCTATGTCCTGTCTTTTACTTTGTGTTAGTTTGGGAACCCTATCTAGGTTCCTCTCATAACCATTGTGTGCTTATTTGGTATTTGTTAATTTGTTGTATAGGTCTCAAAGGGAGCCTGTTCACCTTTTTGATATTCTTGTATCTGAACTTGCTGGTACATCAGCAATGTATATATTTTTTCGATCCTTTATACACTTACATTTTTATCAAAAAAAACAAAGAAAAACAGAGAAAGAAGGTGAGGAGAAGGAGAAAACAGAGGCAGAAAGGAAAGAAATGAAAAACAGAAATACAGAGAAACAGAAGGGAGAAGAAGAAGAAGAATTTCCACCTGGAGTCATCTCCAAGTCGCCATCATCTGCAGCCGACAGCGCCACCGCAAACCATCGTTCAGTCAGCTGGCCCTCTCCCTTTCTCCTCCTCCTCCTCCTCCTCCTCCAGCCATGTGACCTCCACTGTTATACAAAATGAACAGTGGATTCACTCTCCACTATTTGCTTTTCATTTTCTAGGCCGGACAACACTAGCCCAACCTAAAATGACTGAGCTAGGTTTAGCCAAATCCAAAACAAATTTCAAATTTTTTTCAAAAATTTGTGATTTTCTCGCGTATTTTTCTACTAAATTTTGCTTAATATTGGTCTGTATTTTCATACCATAAAGATACAAATCCGATATTAAAATACTCAGTTTTCGTAAAAAAAAAAAATTGTTTCATGCATATGGCCAAGTCACGAGAAAGCTAAAAAAGAAAATCATATTGTATTTTCATACAACAAAGAAAACTTCAAAAAATATATTTTAGCATGTATTTTGGTTTTAATAACCAGTTTATTAAAGTCACGAGAACTTGGCCAATATTTCAAAAAATCCAAAAAATATATTTTGCTTTGTTTTAGTATCAGGGATTACAAATTTTATGTAAAACATATTATCGATATTAAAAAGGTAGTTCTTTTGTTTATGTTAGAACAGTTAGGTTTTACTCGATAAGATAAGGATCTCCTTACCGAAAAGGATTTTTCTTAAACCTTAGACAGACCAACAATTAAAAATACGATAAAATTGTTGCATATATCAGACAATAAAACAATGCAGCTTACCTTAGGTAGGGCATATTTAAGGTGCTAATACCTTCTCTTTACGCAACCAGTCCCCGTACTTAATCTCTAAGACTGGTTACGGTTCCTAGTGATCAAAATACTAGGTGGCGACTCCCATTCCATTTTTCCACTGATAAAAGATAAGAATTCCTTGTCTCCTCACATTTGCCAGATAGACACTATACGAGAGAGTGGACGATCATCGCGACGCCTCACACGTGTCACAGAATGACGACTCCATTAGGGACCTTGTGGACTAAGCTTTGTTTTTGTCTGATAATTGTGTTTTGTTTGGTTTTCGTGTTTTTTGTTAATATACTTATTTTATTTATTTTCTTACACGTTTTAATTTATGTACATATTTATTCATGCATTATATAAAACTGCCTCATGCATAACACACTTTAATTTTAGGAAGCATACACAAGCTTCTAAGTTAGGTGGGGGATTAGTGATCTGCCCGATGACTATTGGTCAGGGTTCAGATGCGTGAAACAAACTCATGTCTGAGTGCCTGCTTGGTAATGGTGGGCATACGTGCCTTAACTGTTTCTCGCAACGACCTCATACTGTCTTTACAAAGACCGTCACTGGGCAGATATGAAACCCCTTTGAGACTAGATAGTCAACCTGCCTTTTATCTCACATAATGAATAAAACATGCCCTCAGGTTGTATGTGCTCCTTTGATTTTGTATCAAAGCAAGTCCTTCTTGAAGCATCTTGAACTCAAGACTTGTGGTTGACACAATGGTCATTACTCAGGAAATTTTCGCTGCAAAGTAGTGAACAGGAATCAAAATTCTTGTCTCATCATACAAGAGTTACGACCATGTGTCAACCCTTGAAAGGCAAGCTCATCATATAAAACATCCTCATACATTTAAACATACATATACGCAGTTTGAAATAAAGATCCCCCAATTCTATTCTCTTCTCCAGAGTTAAAAGTTGCCAACATCTGACAGTGGCAAAAAAGATTCGCTCAAGCCTCCAATCCAGAGACACAGTTTTGGTAATAAGATTCTCTGCTTCAAATGGACTCAGCTGGTGGCTTGTGCCGGGATGCCATCTATGAAGTGCTGACACGCTCATCAATGGAGATTGTGGGAAATGTAGGCTTCTTTCTAAGGAATACAACAAGTTGACCTACGAATCCCTTTTCATAAGGCTACATAGCCAAAGAACCAACATTGTCTCCTATTTTCTTATCCCAAGCATGATCAGGAATGAATATCAAGTTTCCTTTGTTTCAACTAACGCTGTTAAGACCCCCATACGTAAATACCCCTTGATTTTCTTCCAAAACACGTGGAGATTGTGTCATTAACAAATCAAGTTCTACTTTGTCGCACACATAATAAATCATGTTATTATGTGTGTATCCCTTCGATCCAACAATGGAAAAAAATCCCTAACCCAAAAACACGATATGATACTATAGAATCTGGCCTAATGATTGAAAGGTCAATGCATTTACGATACAAGATTGTAAAGAGATCTCAAGTTAACCACATACGTATATTTTACCTTTGGTTAAAGGGAGTCGTCAAATGAGATTTTAGGTTGACCAAGCTGCACACATAATTATGTTTTATCCACCTTCTTTGTCGCATATTCAACTCCTTTTATGATATCAAATACTTCAAACTTTTGTGATCGGTAAAGATTTGGGTTTGAGACCCATACAAATAGTGTCTTCATATCCTTAAAGCGAATACCACAGCAGCTAACTCTAGGTCGTGCACCGGCTGATTCACCTCATGAGTCTTGTTGTAACCTATTTTTGGGTCCCTGCACAAAAAGGGAGAACATACAAAAACAATCAAAAAAAATTATATTCGGAACAAAAACCAAAAAATAATAAGCAGTAAGAAGAGGATGTCAAAGCGCCCAGAAAATGTTTAAAAATTGGTTGAGGAGGTTCAAAAATACAATAATTGATATTTGACAGTATATACTTGACTAATGAGAGCCCTGTTGAAAAATAAAATTCAATTTGAGGAGAAAAGTCCAAAATCAGATGTTTATGGACTCAATTGAATTTTATTTAAGGTTTAATTGAATTTATGAAGGGTTTGATTGCAAGAAAAATTGATTTTAAGTCAATTTACGCTTTAATTGAAAAAAATTAAAGTTTTGGGTCAAATTATAATTTTTTAGAGTTGATTTGGTCAAATCAGGGGCTTATAATTGTATAAATATTGAAGTTTGATGGTCAATTAAGGACTTGATTGAAGAAATTCAAAACCAAGGACCAAACAAAAAAAGCACGCAAATAGAGGGATTGATTTGAAAAATTAATGTTTTGGCGCCTTTTCTATTTTAAATGAAACGACACGTTTTGTCCAAGATAGCGTCGTTTCATCCATTGTTAAAAAAACAAAGAGCCAAAATAGTGTTGTTTTGAATGGCTCTATGGGTCTTATTTTTCTCCTGGACGCGCGAGGCAAGGGAAGAAGAAGCATTTGTTCCCTTGATTTTCTCCTCTCCATCTCTTTCCCAAAACCCGAAAACAAAACTAACAAAACCCCCCTTGCCTAAACTCTGACCCGTGGACTACCACGAGAAGAAGAAACAGAGGGGACAAGCCCCTTGGGCAGCCCTGAGGCGGCTGCCTAGTGGTCGTCCCAACCACTCTACCCCTGTGCCATGACTGGACAGGGGTAGTAACCCTTTCTCCCCCCGTTTTTCACCTATAAATACGGGGGAAGAGAGAGCAGAAGAGAAAGGGGAGAGGGGAGAAAAAAAAACAGAAAAGGAAAAAAAACAGGGGAAAGAACAAAGAGAGACTCACACCGAGAGAAGAGGGGAGATTACAGAAAAATATTACAGTGAAGACTTGAAACAAAAGAGAAACAAAAAGGAAGAAAAACAGGGGAGAACAAAGGAAGAGAAGGGAAGAAGAAAGAAAGAAAAAGAACAAGGGACCTAGAGGACGAATGAAGAAACAAAGAAAAACAAAGAAAGAATGAGAAGAGAAGGAGAGAAACAGAGGCAGAAAGGAAATAAATGAAAAACAGAAATACAGAGAAATAGAAGGGAGGAGAAGAAGAAGAATCGCCGCCTGGAGTCATCTTCAAGTCGCCACCGTCTCCAACTGCCAACGCCACCGCGAACTACCACTCGATCAGTTGCCCCTCTCCCTTTCTCCACCTCCTCCTCCTCCTCCTTTTTCTTCTCCTTCAACCCCGCGACCTCTATTGTTCTGCGAAATGAACAGTGAAGAGTGAATTAATTCACTCTCCATTGTTCACGTTCTATGTGAACAGTGGATAGTCTCTCTACTGTCATGTTCTGTTTTTTGGGCTGGACAACACCGGCCCAGCCCAAAATGACTGCGTCGGGTCCGGCCCATTCTAAAAAAAATTCAATTTTTTTTTCAAAAATTTGTGATTTTCCTACGTATTTTTCTACTGAATTTTGCTTAATATTGGTTTGTATTTTCATACCATAAAGATACAAATCCGGTATTAAAATACCTGGTTTTTTTCAAAACAAAAAAAAATATTTTTGTTTCATGCATACGACCAAATCTCTCAAAGCTAAAAAAAATTGTGTTTTCATACAACAAAGAAAACTTTAAAAAATATGTTTTAGCATGCATTTTGGCTTTAATAACCAGTTTATTATAGTCACAATAATTTAGCCAATATTTTAAAAAATCTAAAAAAATATATTTTGTTTTGTTTTAGTACCATGGATTACAAATTTATACATAAAACGTATTCTCAATATTAAAAAGGTAGTTCTTTTGTTACATTAGAACGGTTAGGTTTTACCCAATAAGATAAGGATCTCCTTACCGAGGAGGACTTTTCTTAAACCGTAGACAGATCAACAATTAGAAATATGATAAAATCGTAGCATATATTAGACAATAAAATAATACAGCTTACCATAGGTGGGGCGTATTTGGGGTGCTAATACATTTTCTTTATACAACCAGTCCCCGTACCTAATCTTTGAGACCAATTAAGGTTCCTAGTGACCAAAATACTAAGTGGTGACTCCCATTCCATTTTTCCACTGATAAAAGACAAGAATTTCTTGTCTCCCCACATTTGCCAGATAGACACTGTACCAGAGAATGGATGATCATCGTGACGCCGCACACGTGCAACAAGTCTTTAAATGTCTCGACGCATAAGCTATCATCTTCCTATGTTTCATCAAGACACACCCCAACCCTTTTCCAAGGCATCACTATACACTACAAAACCTTTAGTTCCTGAGGGAAGTGTTAATATTGGAGCAGTGGTGAGCCTCCTCTTTAACTCTTGGAAGCTTTCTTCATATTCTTTCGACCACACTCACTTCTTATCTTTCCTAGTTAACTATGTCAACGAGGTTTCAATCAGGGAGAACCCCTAAATGAATCTCTGGTAGTACCCTGCAAGTCCTAGGAAACTATATATTTTGGTCACCAAGATCGGTCTTTTCCATTTCAAGACTGCTTTGACTTTATGAGGGTCTACGAAGACACTTTCGGTCGAAATGACATGCCCTAGAAATATCACCCTTTCTAGCCAAAATTCACATTTAGTTAACTTCACATACAGCTAGTGATTTCTTATGGTCTGCAAGGCTTACCTCAAGTGTCCTTCATGTTCTTCAAAGGAGTTTGAGTAATCTAGTATGTCATCAATAAATACTGCCACAAACTTGTCAAGGTATGGCTGGAAGACCCGATTCATCAAATCCATAAAAAGGGTTGGAGCATTCGTCAACCCAAACAGTAGCACCAAGAACTCGTAGTGCCCATTACGAGTCCTGAATGCGATCTTCAGTACATCCGCCACTTTAATCTTCACCTGATAGTACCTTGACCGCAAATCTATTTTTGAAAATACTCTTGCTCCCTTCAGTTGATCAAATAAATTATCTATCTGCGGTAGCGGGCACTTATTTTTCTTAGTTATTTTGTTCAGCTAACAGTAGTCAATACAAAGTTTATGGGTTCCATCCTTCTTTCTTACAAATAGAATCGGTGCCCCCAAAGGTGAATTGTCGGGTTGTATAAACCCTTTGTCTAGCAACTCTTGCAGTTGGGATTTAGCTCGTTCAATTCTGTTGTTGTCATACGGTACGGTTGTTGAGCTATTGGTGACACTTCTGGAAAGATATTTATAGACACTTCTACCACTCGCTCTAGGGGTAGTCCCGGCAGTTCTTTGGGAAACATATTTGGGAATTCCTTCACCACAAGAATATCTTTCAGTCACAAACCCTCACCATCCGAGTTTAAAATGTATGTGAGGTATCCAATGCATCCTTTTCTTAGAAGTTTCTTAGCTTTTACAACTAATATTAAGGTGATCAGGTTAGGAATCTTCTCTCCCTCGAAAACCATACTCCTACCCTCAGGTGTTTTGATTGTAACAATTTTAACATAATAATCTATCAGGACCTTGTACTTACTCAGCCAATACATGCCTAGAATTATGTCCAAATCATGTGATTCCAAGGGTATCAGGTCTACTTTTGTTTCATACCTCGCTAGACTAACCCTCACTCCCACATACATACTATTTGTTTCTACCATGTTCCCCATCGAAGTTCCAATTACAAACCCTTTTTTTATTACTTCTACTCCCTTCCCTAATTTGGTGACAATTCTCTTAGCAATAAATGAGTCGGTGACACCCGAATCAAACAACACATGCATATTAAAGTTATTTATCAGTAGCGTACTTGCCACCACATTCGATGCAGCTTTGACCTCTTCCTATGTCAGGTGAAAGACCCTTCCTAGGGTCTGGTCATTTTATTCCCTTGGCTTTTCTCGAATGGAGTTTGCCCTTAATTGAAAAGATCTCACCGGCCTATTCACGATGACTGACTATTGATGGCTCTGACTCGGTTGCATATAGCTCTGAACTTTCCCAGTATTCCTACTAGGGCACTTCTTATAATGACCTCTTTCGCCACAATAATGAAACCCTTGCCCCAGAAGTTTCTCCATCTATGACCTTCCCCTCTACATACAAAATATTGTCTTCGTGAAATTGAGCAATCTTCAGGGTGTCTTTGTTCACACTTCACACAGTAAGGGTAGGTAACATTTTTGTTGTCACCGATCCCTACCAAAGAGTTTTCCCTTGAATGTGATTGCCCCCTCCCCCCTCATTATTCTTCCACTTGACTGTTGGTGGAGCAACATCATTAAGGCCTTTTTGTTCATGTATTGTTCAAACACTCCACTCTTTCCTTTCTTCAAAAGGGGTGGTCTACTACTAGGATACTCCTCATCTCTCTTTTTACTTGTACCTTGATGCCCCTATTGACCCTCTCCAATACAGGCTTCCAAATCCTGTGCAGCCTCAATTAACTCCCTCACGGATTTAAACCGTAAGGCGAGCAACCCTTGCCTCAACTCCTATCACAAGTCATCTCTCAGCTTCTCAATCATATGTTCTTCTGTCGGAACGTAGTATGGGGTGAACAATGAGAGGTCATGGAACCTCTTTTCGTACTCAAATACCGATATATCACCCTATCTTAATATCGAGAACTTTTGTTCCTTCACCTTGCGATGGTATCTTGAATAGAACTGATTCTCAAACTCTGATTTGAAGTCATTCTAAGTCAGTGTCTCAGTTGCACACCTCAGTTGGACTATTTCCTACCATGTCATGGCTCGATCAGATAATATTGAGTAGCATAATTTACCTACAAGCCCTCAGGTTTATTAATCTGGATCATAGTCTTCTCCACCTTCCTGATCCACTTCTGGCTATCTCTACATCATATTCCCCCATATACAGTTTGCAGCCCATTTCTCTTATACTCCTGGCCAACTATACAAGTAACACCACGTAGTCCGTGGTTGCGATTATCCCTGGGGTGGCCTGCGGAACCTGTGTAGCTTGGGCTCCTTATGTTGTAGAGGTAGGCATGCCCTCCATCATTGCTTTAACTATCTAGACTAGGAGCCCTGGGTCTACACATGATGGGGGTACTCATGTTGGGACTATTGGGGGCACCTTCATTCCCTATTGCAGCCCTACCCTTATTGGGCGTACTCTTTCTGTCTGATTTGGGGCCTGTTCACCTCCAGCTTCTATGGTCCTTCCCTGTAAAGACTCAGATGGTCTCACTATGGCATGACAAGCCGTGTCATCCAAGGGATCTTTATCTTGCTAATCTTGGGCATTTCAACACTTATTCCTCCTTTCTATGAAGGATGGTTTAGTTCGAGTCCCCTGTCAAGTGCGTACCATCTTGAAATAGATCACAACAATATTATCATCATCGATTCTCAAGATCTAAACCAGGTGCTTTGATACCAACTGTAATGACCCGGCTTTTTCAAAGAGAAAATCGAGGTGAATTGTTTTTTTTTTTTGTAAGTTGTTAGGTTCTCAATTCTTTTCACAATATCATTCCGCAAATTATGAATGCATTCTACTAACGAGGCATAAATCACATAAGATAATGTAAATCAACATCTCATGCAAAAGTATTCATGTACATTCTCGCAACATCATATTTACAAGCTTACAAATCTACAATTATTATATATACACATTCATAAATACGCGTTCTTGTTCTAATACTACTAATATTATGAGTTTAAACAAAAGTGTTGAACGGCGGTTACACATTAAATACATTTGTTCATGCAAAATACATAAATCATTACAAACATTTAAGTCAATTTTGGTATGAAAGTCTATCGCAGAAAAATCATTAGCGAAAGCTGGTTTGCTGCCAATGCAGAATTCGTCAGTGAAAACTAATTCACTGGTAACACAGAATTCAGCAATGAAAATTGATTCACTGGTGACACATAATTCGACGGTGCAATTCAATCCTATAGTTGACGCATGAAATTGTCAGCGCATGTAGTCTATTATTGGACATGAAAATCATTGACGAAAACTGAGTCATTGCCGACCCAGGAATCGTCAGCACGATCCATTTCTACGGCTGACGTTGAATTCATTGGCGCATACATCCTACTACTGATACCAAAATAGTTGATGAAAACTGAGTCGTTGCTGACTCAGAAATCATCAGTGTGATTTAGTTCTACAATGATGCTGAATTCGTCAACGCATATATCCTATTGCTGACTCAGAAATCGTTGATGAAAAATAAATCAATACCGACTCAGAAATCGTCAACGCGATTTCGATTTATGATTGACACTGAATTCATCAGTGCACACATCCTATTGCTGATTTAGAAATCGTTGATGAAAACTGAGTCGCTGTCGACTCAGAAATTGTCAACAAAATTGCTTCCATAATTGACGCATTAATTCATCAGCATACACAATCATGCTTTCTATGTTTTCAATTCCATCATGCTAAATTCATCAACACAAACTAATAATCAATGCACATCACACAAGGATATCATTTCCATCTTATGTCTTGACCCTAAGGATCATGCAAAGTTTCTATATTGTTTTCCTCAATTCTTATGGTCGGCATTGCTGCCCCTTTCCTTTAGTTACACATGCAAATCATCATATTCCTCATTAGCATAATCACAATAACAACCCACAATTACACATTCATTCTCATTATTCATAATCATACATGTTCATTCATCATACACAAAACCAAAACATTAATCATAATGAAATTCTCATTTCAACTCCAACATGTATCTTAGGGTCACAAACACATAATTTTACACTTAATATCAAACCAACACATTTTCATACAAGTTCTTCAACCACATATGTAGAATTCATATCATTAACATGTGTGCAATTTCTTTTTTGGTTTCACATGATCAAACAAATCTAACAAGGTCATCATCATCTTTGCATTTTATCCCTTTAATTCATATTATGGCCAGCCCTTACTATGGCCAGCCATCTTTCCAAGTTTATGTGTTCAAGTTCATTCATTTCTTTTATTGTTATTTCAAGAGTTGTGTCCTCCATTTAGCCCCCCCATCCCATTCAACTTAATCTTCCCCTCTAACCCTCTTAAGTTATAAGTGTAAAAACCCTAACTATTCTCTTCGGGTTTTCTTCCCTTTTTTCTATCTGGAAGTTTCAAGGAATAATTAAGGAGGTGATGTTCTTCCCTTACCTCATGATTTTAGGCAGTCCTAAAGTAAGGTTCGATGGTTTGTTCTTCTCTTTTTGTTCGATTTTTTCCTTCCCTCTCCTACTGTCCAGCCGACCCTCTAGGCTCCTCTTTTTTTCCATGTTTTTGGTTTTCTCTCCTTCACCTAACTCATTTCTCACTCAACTCTCAAGAAAGATGGCATGCAGGCTAGTTGAGGCTAGTTTTTCTCCTTGAGAAATAGTGGTTGTGCTGTAGCAATGACTACTACCGATTTTGGGAGGAGGTCTAAGCTCTTTCTTCCTCCATATTTCGGTCACTTCTCTTTCCGTCTACTCTCTTCTCACTCAACACTCAAGGAAGATGGGCATATAGCTGGTCAGTTCCAATTTTCTCTTTGGGAGAGAAAGGGACAGTTCCAGCAGATTGCAGCTGGACTTTTAGGAGAGGAAGGGTCAGCTTCTCTCTCTTCCTTGCATTTATACCCCCTCTTAAATGAGAAGGAGTGTTTGGGTACTGGTTATCTTTGGTTTCTATCCCCTTAGTGGATTATCTTAGGGTTGATTGTATCCTCTATAATCCCTTTCCTAGGATAGGTTGGTTCCTCCCCCCCCACCATTTTTCTTAAAACAGGCTGGTCTAATGCTAACTTGTGTTTGGTTTTTACACAAGGAATGAAGGTTATTTAAAGTTTTTGAATAAAGGGTGATCATGTGTACACTTTAATGTTTCTTTTTCTAGAATTCACAAAATTGATGGTAGGTAATTGAGAACCTAACACTTGCAAAATAATCAAGATTTAAAAATTCTCTAATAATAAAGTCATCACTAAGTTTAGAAAATATTGTTTTTGAACTTTTTATTATTTTTAGTGTTATATTTTAATTTTCATTATTTTTCTAACTAGTTCTTGTTTTTTTTTTTTTAATACAGGCAAGTTCACAGTCTAAATTAATTCGGTTTGAATCCAAAAATCTAATTGAACTAAGATATATTATTTTTTAAGATTATGACCCGACTAAACCAAAAGCTCCAAATCCAATCCATCCAAGAGATATTATTTCTTAAGATTATGACTCGAACTGAATCGAATGGTTTTTGACATTTAAAACCGGAACGGTCCGTGGTGACTTTGATACCATCAACAAGCTCTTTATCCCCCTTGAGCATCCCAGCACGAGCCTCCACACCGATTCTTATGTCTTTGGATGCATAGTTTCTG
>Ga0325402_1003505_pt1 | contig 14201 bp, 13 predicted proteins | sample PopdelMetagenome_22_FD_207212 | JGI IMG/M metagenome (GOLD analysis project Ga0325402, IMG submission 207212) | Populus deltoides microbial communities from Bellville, Georgia, United States - Xylem-PdKOR-R3 | ecosystem: Host-associated > Plants > Phyllosphere > Stem > Wood/Secondary xylem... | reverse complement strand
TATTAAACCATCTATCTAAGTTGTGATTCTCAAGTTTTTTATTTTATTTTCAGGGCTGTGATGGTTCGCTTTTGTTGGACAATACTGATACTATAGAGAGCGAAAAGGAAGCCGCAGGGAACAACAATTCTGCAAGAGGTTTTGAAGTTGTTGATAGAATGAAGGCTTTGTTGGAGAGTGCCTGTCCTGCTACTGTTTCCTGTGCTGATATACTCGCTATTGCAGCTGAAGAATCCGTTGTTTTGGTATCTTAAGATGATCCCTCAACCCCCCAAAAGATAAAAGAAATATCTTGCTGTCTAATTCTAGTCAAAGTACGAAGAACACAAATATCATAGTTTATCATAATTGAATGAAAGAAAGAAGCTGAGATTTACTTAATTTTTTACATGACTTTATGAAGGTTTGGACAAAAAAGGAGTTAAGATAGAAATACGTTGAGAGTTGAAAAGTACTAATCCCCTAACTATGCATGGTTGCAGGCAGGAGGTCCAAGTTGGACAGTTCCATTAGGAAGAAGAGATAGCGCAACAGCAAGCCGAGCTGCAGCAAATGCTTCCCTTCCAGCCCCTTTTTTCACCCTTGATCAACTCAGAGAGAGCTTCACTAATGTCGGCCTTAATAATAATACTGATTTGGTAGCTCTATCTGGTAAGTATTGTTTGTCAGGCTCGACTCTAAACTGTAAAACTCTGTTATAATTGATTCTCCTTTGATGTAATTTCTTTTTTATCTTCTCAGGTGCTCACACATTTGGGAGGGCAAAATGTTCTACATTCGACTTCCGATTGTATAATTTCAGCAGCACCGGTGCTCCTGACCCATCACTGGACCCAATTCTTCTAGCAGCTCTTCAGAAATTATGTCCCCAAGGTGGAAATGGGAGTGTGATAACAGATCTTGATGTCACAACAGCTGATGTCTTCGACAGTAAGTACTACTCCAATCTGCAAGGTAACCGAGGCCTGCTTCAGACTGATCAAGAACTGTTTTCAACTCCGGGGGCAGATGATGTCATTGCACTTGTTAACGCTTTCAGTGCTAATCAAACAGCTTTCTTTGAAAGCTTTGTGGAGTCCATGATAAGAATGGGAAATCTCAGCCCTCTGACAGGAACTGAAGGAGAGATCAGATTGAACTGCAGGGTAGTCAATACAAACTTGGCTTGGCCAGATAGTTCGCTTGTTAGCTCAATTTGAATGAAAGGCTACAAGCGAAGAAGTAGGTGATAATAAGCGATCATATGCACTGTAATAAATATCAGAGCGATGAAAATTGAATACCAAATGGAGTCTTGTTGACATATTTCTCACACACTAAAATGCATATATGTTAAGTCTTATTGATTCGATAAATTTTTGATCCGTTATATATCATCACGATTGAGTTTTAAATTAAACCAGAAAAAATATTAATCCAATTAAAACTAACACATAGTCTCTGTCCACATTAATTTAGTTTGAATTTTGAGGTTTTTCAATTTCAGACTTCCTTCTTATTAAATTAATATATGCAGGAGTGAGAGATGCGGACTTCTCAAAGCCACACCCACTGTTTTTTTTCGCTAGAAAAAATACATTAATAACACCTCTATATATGTTTTGAGTTAAAAAATATTTAATCTGACCCGTAGCAGGGGCCTATAATCTAGTATTACTTAAATAAATCTAATTATATGAAAGTTACTACCATTCTAGCTTCCATGGTTGTAAAACCTGGACCATCCTGTAACAGAGAAACAATCAATTTGTAACTGAGGATTGAAGGAGTGAAGAGGTTGGTGGAAACAAGGGGACGATGAGAAGAGTTTGAAGGAGTGAAGATGTCTGCGGAAATCATGAATTGTTGATGGAAAGAAGGGGAGATGGGTAAGCGAGCGCAGGGAAGGGAATAGAGGAGATGAGGGATATTTTGGTTAAGAGATAACTGAACGGTCTTCCAACGTGCAATAACTTTGCACAAGAATCTTCTAGTCAGTGGAAACAGATTGCTCTAAACATTGTGCTTGCGTTAATAAATTCATGGCCACGTGTAACCAATATTGGATTGGCTACATGCCATACATAGATTAACATAAAAATCACCAGTGTGATAAAAGTTAATGTCATGACAATCACAAAGTTAATATGAATGTTGAATTGTTACAGCTTGTCGAATTGCTGGGCTACTCTCCGATTAATGGAGTCTCATTGAATTGTGTCCCAGACGCTGCTGCTGCTGCTTTAGTTCCTTCTGCTTATGTTTGAAGAGCAAATGACTGTACACGATCTCATTCCATGTGTCAGGAACCCCAGGGAGACACCAATGACTGCAATCTTGGACTCTCGACAATGACCTCTCCTCTTCAGTCATATTTTGCTCCCTATATACTGAAGGATGTGCGTCCCTCCGGAAATTAGTCATTCTTGTAACGTTTAGATAGAATACTGGTGTCTTCATACGCTTGAGTGTCGACTCCAGAATCTTCACCATTGGGGGATCTTCTTCAAAATAAGTCTCCTCCATAAGCGGCTTGGTCTCACTGTCACATTTCCCACCAGAATCCCACTCTCCACCTCTGTGAATGGAACAAAAATGTTACAAGATTGTTATGTGAGCCTCTGTTTTCGAATCCACGGATAGCTTATGTTCTTCGTTACATACCTAAAATGAGAAACAGAATATCCCCTGAAGAAAACAAGGGTCTTGAACGGATCCGTCTTTGTTTCCACCCATCTAGCCCATGTTCTCAAAGCTTTCCGAAATGCCTTGTCGACATTCAGTTGACTGTAGACATGGCTACCTTCTTGATAGTAACCCCTCCTGCAAGTATCTGATGTTATAATTTGTTCCTGGATGATTTCCTAATAAGAATGATACCTGAAGAGAGGAAACATTTATGTCACCCGTCCAAAGTTTTCTCATGAGTCCACCAATGTCCAGTGTTGAATATCAGAACATCTGCAGTTTTGTAATTGTCGGATGATCTCTCAAGCATATCAAGGCGGAGAGTTTCCTTCTTTGATCCATTTTTACCTTCCATTTCCCATTCTTGAACAAGAAATGGTGATTGAAAGAATTCCACCGAGGAATTGTAATCCTACCAATCCAAGTAAATTAATGTTTTCAAACAATGAACAGATTTCTTGTGGCATTTATAAGAGACGAAAAGGAGAATACCAAACCACGTACTTCGAATATGAAAGAGTAAGAACTCTCCGATCGAAATTCTTCTCTGCCAGAGGCTTCGAATACTTTAGACTTGTCTTCCACCGAATTTCGAAGAATACAAACCAGAGATTCCCACATGTTCCTATTGAGAGAATCACCGACAAAGACTAATCTCTTCCCTCTTAACATCTCCAACATAATCTTACCATTCATCCTGCAAATTGAAGTTGGCATGTATTTCAAGGATTAATATTTGATAATTTGATAGAAAAAGGGAGAAAACCCCCCTGCACTGCTCAACACAATTGCTATCCGAAATCAAATATATTATAGCTAGAAATTATAAATACAGGCTCAAAATATATATCATAACACAATTGAGAAGGTACAAAAACATATGAACATATTTTATGTTTACCTCGGGATATTGCAATGCCTTGGTTGCCATCTATATTTTTGATACTCACTATCAAGCCTTCCATTAATAAAACAATTGAAAGGTTCATCAATATGAGGACAAGATCCTGGTGCAAATATAGGGTAAGAATCATCCTTCCCCCATTTCCCATCAAACCAATTGCACTGCTCCATTTTCCTCACCCATTTCTCAATTTTCGTGTTCCTATCTCTCCCTTTTGAATCCAATGCCAGCACATTGCTTTCAACTCTCTCTTTCTCCACAGCCCTTTTTTTATCCCCATTTTCTCTCTTCAAAGCATACTGCTCCTCCTCACCATGAGAATCATTTCCTGCATCCACCTTCCCATGTTGTGCTACAGTGTCATTTAAACCAGCACTTAATAAAGGGCTCTTTTCAGACGTGAGATTGTATTCTTGAGACAAAGAATGAACCCCATATTTAGCATCAGCTAACGGAGATTCGTTGGGAACATGAAGAAGGGTGTGGTGTTGGTGAGAAAGAGATGAAGAATTTGAGAGAAAGTGAGAGATAAGGGAGGAAAAAGGGAAGGAATAGCCAGAAAATGATTGAATATAGAGCAAGAGAAAAGTGGATGGTATAAAGATAAACGTGAATCCAAAAGCAAATGACAAACTTTTTCTTCCTGTGAAAGGAATGAAATTAGGCTTTGATGTGTCTGCAGATTTCGTGAGTAGACGGTGTTTTGCTGAAGATATTGGTAATGATGAATCTGTCATCGTCAAAGAACTAGCTTTTTGTGCGGGGATGGAGGAAGATCTCTGCCCTGTGTAAGAACTTGCTTGGCACTTTATGTGTTGTGTTTTTGGGTTCTTGGAGATTCATGCAAGTAATTGCATGCGTCAACCAAGATGTGTTTGATTTCTCATTTTCCTTAATATATATATATATATATTTGGTTAAAAAATAAAAAATGCTATTTTTATAGTTGTTTGTAACTTAACATTTGTGTTGGTTTTATTTGACAATTTAATTGTTTATTTTCTAAAATAGCATTCATTTATAACCATATTTTTAGTATCATTCACTATAAATAAATATCATACTGCAATTAGTAAAATTAAGATATATATTTAAAAATAGTTAAATGTCAATTTGATTAAGAAACTAATTTATATTCTTACAGCTAAGAAGAATAAGTATATAAAATTATCAAAAACACATGAAATAGTAATATCTCGATTCACAAATTACATTTTAATTTTTACAGAAAATAAGAAATTCTTCCATAAATTAACAAAAACTTGGATCAAACTCAACTTGTCATACTCATAATCCAATCTATACAAATAAATATTTTTTTTAACATACTTTAATTACCATCAATAGAGGAGTGTTGCTTTCTATTGAATTTTCATTTTAAATGGCTGAAACCAAAGCTTGAAATTTGTGAAACTTAAAAATGCAATGCGTGTCGCCCAGGAGATAGCCATGCTAACTAACAGTAACAAGCATGAGTTCTAATTTCCACAGCTCTGAAGCTAAAGCAAGAGAAACCTGAATTATTACTAGCCATCATTGATACGAGACTGTTAACTGCGGATTAAAAGCAGAAAGAAAACAAGCTTTTCATTTAATCAGTTGCTTGTGTATCAAGTTACATAAAAAATCAAATATAAGTTACACTCTGGCCTTGTAATTCTGCAAGGGCAGGCCCGGGAAGCCTACGCAAAAGCACATGAAATGAAAAGTTTAGTCGGCATCAAGAGAGGCCAATAACCTTGCTGGTGGCAGTGTCGAGATCAATGTCATAAAAGCAAGGCCTCGTTGGAAGTCCTGGCATGGTACTCATAGCCCCAACCAAAGGATAGATGAAACCAGCACCGATGCTAGCCTTGACATCTCTTATTGGCAAAACAAATCCAGTGGGGGCTCCTTTCTCAGACGCTTGGTGTGAAAATGAATACTGGGTTTTAGCCATGCAGATCGGCAGACCAGAGAACCCTTGCCTGCTGTACATCTCAATTTGTTTCTCAGCCTGATTAGACATAAAGTGAAGGTCAACGTCAGAAAACATGGAATTTAAACAAATGTCCATGTTTTAAAAATTTCAGTCATGGGCACTTCGCTGGCAAATTTCTGAACCCCGCATGACTTGAATGTGAGAGAAAACGGATTTCTCTGAATTATCTTCTATTTTAAACAAACTTCATACCTAGAAAAATGCATCAAACATCTCCCACGATGATTTTCGTCGCAAGAAAACTTTTTAATCCTTTCACAGTTAGACCATTTCAGCCCAGTTACGCCAGTCATTTTTGGTAAAAAAGGGGAAAAAATGAAAAATTAAGATTGAATGCAACTACCAATTGGGACTGCTGTACGCATCAAAACATGAACCTTCAGATAGAATTAAAAGAACCATAATGGAAATTGAAAGATAAAAAGAAGAAACAAATTCTTTACCTGCTCTGAGTATTCGACACCACTAGCACCATATGACCTTGCTATTGCCTCTATTTTCTCTTTAATACTAATGTCCAAGGAATATAAAAACTTTAATGGCTGTGTCACATTCCCACATGCCTTTTGAACTGCAATTCCAAGTTCCACCTGAGGAACACAACGCAGTGAGATAAGCAGACAACAAAAGGTTAAAACCAATTCTTGGATATTTTACTGATTCTGTATAAAGACACATGCTCAAGAAGCTAGAGTCAGATTTGTGCTACTGTCAAAAGAGGACCATTTACCAGCTTCAAGGCAACTAGACAAGACAATAAATTCATATCAGGCAGTGAACTTTTCATCCACTGATCTATATATTCCGTGATCCTGATCCAAAATATGATTAGAATTATTTATTTCTTGTACAGGATGTAACCAGATGAAACAGGCAAGGGGGTGAAGCAGACATGCAAGATTTCACTTGCAGGATAAACAACTCCAAACACCAGCAGTTGAAAGGATATAACACATTAAATAAAGTATGAATTCTATATTAGGGCTATGATTGAAGGGAAACTGAGGAGCACTACCAATGAATTGATGGAGTAACATTTAAGACACCACGGCAATTTTGGTGTTTATAATGAGTATAAAGGACATATCTTCTGCAAAGCTCAAAGCTCGGTAAACTTGTGGTAGTTCTTTCTAGGTGAAAAAGTAAGAACCATGCAGCTCTATCTTGACTTATTTGGTTTCACAGAGAGCCGAGTGATGCACAAATTCATCCTGGTTCAGTATGGGAATGGACAAACAGGAAGAAGCAACTTACTGCTCCTTTCCCACCATGAGCATGGTGTGTACAGACAACAGCATCATATGCCCCAGCAGTCAAAGCTGCATTTCTGACAGCATTAAGTTCTGCTTCTGAATCAGTTGCAAACATGTTCACAGCAACAACAACATTTACACCATAAGCCTTGGTGTTAGAAATATGCCTAGCTAAATTCACACAACCGGCTTCAACCAAAGACACATTCTCAGTTGTGTAGGCACGGTCAAGAGGCTTCCCAGCAACCACTTCTGGCCCACCACCATGCATTTTCAGGGCCCTAATTGTTGCAACAATAACAGCACACTGAGGAGTCAAACCGCTGTATCGGCACTTTATGTTCATGAACTTTTCAGTTCCAATATCAGAACCAAAACCTGCTTCTGTGACCACAAACCCACCCGGTCCCACCAGCTTCAGTGCAATCTTATCGGCCACGATAGAAGAATTTCCATGAGCAATGTTCGCAAAAGGACCAGCATGAACAAGAACAGGAGTTCCTTCAAGAGTCTGCATTAAAGTAGGGTTGATAGCATCCTTCATCAGTACAGTCAAAGCACCTCCAACACCAAGATCATCAGCTGTCACAGGGTCCCCGGCCTTGCTATTGCCAATCACCATTTTACCAAGCCTCTCTCTCATATCAGCTAGAGATGTTGTGAGGGCCAAAACTGCCATTATTTCACTAGCTACAGATATATCAAATCCTGTTTCTCTCACCATCCCTTTTTCTTCAGGACCTTGTCCAACAGTAATCTTTCTCAAAAACCTGTCATTGACATCCATTACTCTCCTCCATGTTATCGAAGCTGGGTCAATATCAAGCCTTGCAAATTTTTTTACTTCTTGTGGTGTGAGTTCCTCAGGCTTGGTCTTGGAGATACCAAGCCTCTTCAGACGCCGAAACATTATGTCACTAAAGCTTCGTTTTCCTTCTTTGTTCGGTGGGCATAAGCGGTTTAAAAGAGCCTTGTCTGATTGTGTAGACTCATGGAAAATCCGGGTATCAATAGCAGCTGCTAGGAGATTATTTGCAGCTGTTATTGCATGAATATCTCCTGTTAGGTGAAGATTGAATTCATCCATTGGAATAACTTGACTATAACCACCACCAGCTGCACCCCCTTTTATTCCAAAAGTCGGTCCTTGTGATGGTTGACGAAGGCAGGTAGCAACCTAGCATCAAAAAGAAAAGAATTCCTATCATAAACAGAGGCATATCCGGAATTATGATATCCACACAATCATTTACACCAAAAATGTAAAGAAAACAAGAAACACCACTGCCTGCTATAAAGACAAATTCATATCTAGTTTCCTAATCATCCTCATGCACTAAGAAACCAAGAAAAAAGAAATTTATTAGAGTGGAAAGAACTAAAATTTGACTTTGGCAATGCAGCTATTTAACCAGAGATCAGTTTCCTGGGTTGTTGACTAAAAGCTACGGAAGAATTGTGGTAGCTTTCAAGATTGCAAATTTCAGATCTATATTCTTGAAAAAAACAAAAGCCTGAGCCAACTTTACTGCTCTTTTCACCTTTCATTGCAAGGGCATGCGAGGAAAAATTGCCAAAGTTCTACCATATATAAATGCAGCTGTTTAACATAGATGTACAAATACCAAAAACCAGCAAATTTATGTGTGTGAAGGTAATGGGATGTATTAACTTATTAAGACTTTGAATAACAGAATGTGGGAATTTTTCAATTGGACATGAACAAACATTGAAAATATAAGGTTCAAGTCAAGTTCATTCTAACAAGCAATTTGAGTCAACATACATTTGGGTATTCCAACAAGAGTTTATGGCTTTTCATTACCACTGACATTCCTTCCGGAAAATATCTTAGTTCATGCACATCTCAGGCTAAAATAGTTTGTGACACTCTCTGCCTCAGCTCGTGAAGGCCTCACCAATAAAATGATGCCAACCTTCAGATGTTGATATAACTTCTACCATTAGAAAGACAAAACATAACAATGACAACAGCATGAAGCTCAGTATAAAGCAGCCAAAAGAAGTAGCCTTTCAATAAACTGTAATTAACGGGATTTAAAATCATATCCATACAATCACTACTGAGAAAAACTGAATCTTGAGAGTCCTCACAAAACGTGTTAGATGGTAGAACTGTCTCCACAGTCATCCTTCTAGGACCTCATATGATGGGATCGTAACTAGGTAATTGCCCCCTTTTCTACTTAAAACAGAAAACGTTTTGGAGCTGATTTCTTATTTCTTCTATTATTTCTGTTCCACAGATTCTATAAGGCACTTTCCTTGTTATCAGCCAGTCCAAAAACTCAGTTTGGATTCTTGACTATGTCATAAAAACATAAATCAAACTGATAGCTTGAAACTAATGGAATGAAAGTTTAAAAATTTGTTGCCCAGGTAAAACTCAACAACATTGACCGCACAAAACATGGACAGAGGGGGAAAATGAAATGAAACCAGTAAAAAGCAAGAAATGGAACAAAACAAAAGGCTAACTTTTTATCAAGAAATGCACCCAAAGCCTGACAGAGGCCAACAGTAGTAGTGGACTTTCCTTCTCCAAGTGGTGTAGGAGTAATCCCTCCAACCACCACATAGTACCCATCTCCTGATCCTTCAAGCTCATCAAGCACAGGCAATAATACCTATAAAACCAACCAACAAATCAAACTTCTTAGCCTCTCCTAAAAATATCTAAAAACCCTTTAAGAGAGATTGGATTTTCAAGAATTTAATCCATGGAAACCATTGTTTCAAAGGAAAAACATCTACACCAATCAAGATGGTCAACATAAACAATAAAAAGAAAGCAAGAAAAACATCTACACCAATCAAAATGGTCACCATAAACAATCAAAAGAAAGCAAGAAAACAATCACTTCATAATATTACATAAATCCCATCACAAGAAGATAAAAAAAAAAAAAAAAAGAACTCACCTTGGCCTTGTATTTTCCATAAAGATCATAATGTTTAGGGCTAAGATTCAGCTCTTTAGCAATCTCAGATATGTGAAAAGGTTCCACTGAGTTAGCAATGTCTATGTCAGCTGGTACTGGTGACACCACCGCCAACTTCCTCAACGTTTTTGATGCACTCATTGTTTTTTGTTTCAGTACTGTGAATTCTGATGCTAGAAATTCCAAATCTTTTATAGCTGAATCAACTGCTTACATAAATATTATTTAGAGGACCAGTGGAGAGAAACCATTTTACTAAAGAAAAATCAGGTTTAGTCCCTTTAAATTTAGAACAGTTTCACTTTGGCTGGCTTATATAGGTTGGATTTTATTATTTTATCAACTATTAGTTTAAAAATTTCTGAAAAAGTTTAAAAATGACCCTTGAGAAAATCTAACAAAATTTTATCCTTTTTAATCATTTTCTTTTAGATGTTCATGTTTTTATTTTCATATTATTTCCAATAAAATAACATTACGTCAAGTTCTTAAAACAACATAAATATTAACATCTAAAAAATAACAATTAATGATGATAGATATAATTTGTTTGAGTTAAATTTTTACTAATAACTATATATTAAAACATGAACTCTATAAAAAATTTTTGATTAACTATTATATTTATAATATAATACTAACATTATAATATATTTATTAATATTAATAAATTAATCTAACTCCAGCTTTAATAAAAAAAAATAATGATTTTACAATGTGATTTACATGGTATTTATATATTAAAAATTCATATAAATCTTATATAAGCACTTATATAAAACATCAAATTCAAACTGAGTAAATTTTATATTTATTTTCACTGAATAAAATAAAATAAAATAACTTTTAAAGATTCAAATAAGTTTTCAAAATAAAGTATAATAAAATTTGAACATGAAACTTGAACAAGTCTTTGAAAAATAATTTTTAAACTTCATATTAGAATTTTTAGAGCTGGTTTGAAAAGTGGTGGAATTCGTGTTCTCAAAGTAGCTGAAAACACCAACTTATAGTCACTTCCAAATTCAAACTTAACAAATATAAGGACCATACTGAATCTTTTTGTAAATTAAAGGTCATTGAAACACCAAGTGCCAAGGCATCAAAGTATAGATATTTATAAATTATAGGGTCTAAAATAAACTTTACCTTTTTATTTATGAAATAAAATAAATGGAGACAGAAAGCGGGTCTCGTATACTTCTTGACTTTCAGGAAGGGGACGAGTGCCCGGTGAGAGGTGATAAAATAACAGCTTGGCTTAAGACTGTGACCGAATAAGAAGCGTTGAGATGTGGGTCCCAAAAGAGATTGGATTGGAGTTGTGAGAAACGTGCTGTGATTTTAGAACCCATTGACTTTTACAAAAAGAAAAAACAACAAAATGGAGATGCGGGGTATCGATCCCCGTACCTCTCGCATGCTAAGCGAGCGCTCTACCATCTGAGCTACATCCCCGCTTGCTGTCTAAAATGTTACTTTAGTATCATAACAAATTACAAACAGAAAAAAATCTCGTGATAATATTTTTAGATGATGTAGTGGGTAAACTGGCAACATGATTGACTTGATTGAGTTTAGAATTTTATCCAAAATAACATTATTTTAAAATAAATCAAGATTGATATGTGATATAAATCCAAGACCTGAATCTTTGAATCTTAGATTGGATGAGATAACAATAGTCTTTTAAGAGTGGGGTGATCTTAACCATGCGTAAATGATGCGTGCATGCATGACTTTGGATTTTGACTATACCTAGCATTTTGCACTTAATAAGGGCTAGATTTCTTTTTAACAAGTATAATATTGTAGAATATCGGTATCGTAATATTTAAGTCAGAAAAGAAGACAAGGAACAAGATTTCTTGAAACAAGGGGTAAGGAACAAGACTTCCTGAAGCAACTTACTTGTACCAATCTCATCCGATACTGATGTACTCATGTATCATATGATAAATAATTTTTTTTAAAAAAAACACACTTGATTAATTGTGAAACAAGTAAAATTGTACTAAAAATTCAATAAAAACTATATACATCAGTTCAAATAATGTAGATGTGGTGATATATATATATATATGGGTATCCAGGCCGGTTTGCGCGCACTTCTACTAATTTTATGAACTCTGAAGTTAACGACCAAATAAGTCTCCAGTGATTATTATATTAAAAATTACAGGACTCGAATTTGAGACCACAGAAGGATTCCAAGCTTTTATCACTGATTATCTACTAGATAGTGAGATATTTTTCTAATTAAGTTGGTAGCTTTTGCTCAGCTACCAGTCAATACCAAAGCTTAATGTTTCTGTGCTAAAAGAGGAGAGTTCTTTATGGGTAAGAATTTAGCTCATGAAGTGCTGTGGTCAGCTGCACCTTCTGCCTTTCTTGATGTTTCTGTTCTGAAAGAGGACAGTTCTTTGCGGGTAAGAATTTAGCTCATGACGGGCATTTACTATTGCCTTTACCTACATTTTTGTGCCTAATGCTTTATAAAGGCAAGTATCCCTGGTTTTGTGCTGATTATAAGATGCATAGTGACCTTTTTGGTTATTCTTTTTGCTTATTTATAGCTTCAAGTATGATAAGAATATTGACAGGTCCATGATTCCTGTTGCAGAAGATGAGTCTTGAAGCTAGTACGTATTTGTAAAGGGATATTTCTGCTTGTCACATGATGTCTACCTACGTACGTTTGTTCCAAGTTTAACGAGGATTCAGGTTGCTGCAATAAATTCGCCGAAAATTATTCAGAATCCCAAGAAGTCTGTTTTACCTATGGACTGCACATCCAATTCCTTCTCTCAAGAGTGTGCAGGAAGTGATCACTCATGTCGACAAGATGATGGAGAAGACATTTTCTACCAAAAGTTATCCTACAGAAATATTTTTGTTGACATGGAAGAACAATCAATTCCTTGCACACCAAGGACGGCTCAAGCTTGTAAGAAGATTCCCGTTACAGTAATCACCTCTGTCAAGCATTCTAAGGTAAAGATTTACATATTTGAAACTTATTTCACTCTCAAGTACACAAATTATTGCATTTGTTGGTGTCGAAAGCATCGATCCAGCACGACTAGCTAGTGACCGATCTCATTCAAGCTTGATCTGTGAGGAAATTATCAAACTTAGTTTACTGGTACTTGTATGTTGATCGATTTGTAGCATTCAAATGGAAGAAAGATGATCAATGAGTATGTAAAAGAAAGGAAGATCAACCAAGGAAGCTATGGTAGAGTGGTAAGCATGTAAACAACATATAAATTCCTTGTATTCTATTCTGTGTCTGTTTGACAGTAAGGTAATAGTGTATTTGGTGCAGGTTCTTTATCGAAACAGTAACGATGGAATCCCATATGCTATTAAGGTAAATACACCTAGTTATAATGCTTATTTGTTTTAATTATCCATAATTTTACTCCTCCAAGCATAACTATGATTGAAAAAAGGAAATTAACCTCAAAACAGTGTCGATGCACTCGTCTTCTCTTGAATTCATTGCTATGGATTTCACTCTTTGTTAGTCCAGAATTTCTGTCCTGTGAACCACCAACTACCTAGAAAGCTTTGTGAATCCAAACGAGGCAACATTGAACAAATTTGCAATGCTTAAAAATGATAATTCTATGGCGTTATCTTGACGGATATTACGTAAATCAAGATGGTACCAGGGGTGACGCAGTTGAACTTAAAGAATAGGAATTAAAGAAAGTCAAAAAATTTAGAAGAATGGATGGCATATACAAACATAATTTGCAATTTTATTATTCAATAATTCTCTTATAATAATTCTAATAATATGGATTATACCTTTTAATCGGAAGCAAACCCATTATAGAAGAAAGATAAAATTTGAATCCAATATAAAATCTAAAATTATAAATTTTCTATGATCAGACTTGGCATAACTGGCTAGCTAGATATATATCTCCTCGATCCTGGACCTATACATATCTGCTAACTATCCACATATACAAATATAATAAATCCATTTCAGATTAATCAAAACCTCCTGCATCAAGGAGGAGTGAAATAACTTGGTATTACTCATTGATACAACCAGGTTCCATAGCCTTGGTCCTGCACTATGGTGCTTGGATTGGTTGCTTTGATTTTTCAAACATTAACATACCTACCTTCTAAGGTTTGATCCCACCAATTAATTTTCTTTGAACTATAATGAATGATCTCTTTCTGTAACTGCACATTCATATATGATCACCGTGATTAATATCATTCCATCGTTATTATAGGTTGTTTGTAAGTCTCGTTTGCGCAAGTTGCGCATCACACAATCAGAAACAGCCATGACTGATGTTCTCAGAGAAGTAAGAACTCGTGTCTCATTAATGTATTTCTTTGTTTTTATGTATGCTCAAACTCAAGGCTTGCCTTTTCTTTTGATCATGCTGTTATGTTGTTTTATT
>Ga0325402_1003504_pt1 | contig 14202 bp, 5 predicted proteins | sample PopdelMetagenome_22_FD_207212 | JGI IMG/M metagenome (GOLD analysis project Ga0325402, IMG submission 207212) | Populus deltoides microbial communities from Bellville, Georgia, United States - Xylem-PdKOR-R3 | ecosystem: Host-associated > Plants > Phyllosphere > Stem > Wood/Secondary xylem... | reverse complement strand
GGGCTTCAACAAGAATTGTCTGGCTGTTCATCAGTGACAAACTACTGATCACAAAGAGCGGGAAAAACCGTAAGATAAATAATGGGAAGTTATGATTGGCCATGGTTGTGGACATGGCAATGGCTTTGAGAGAGGAGAGTCCTAGGCTTTTAGCAATCACAGGTTGGATTTTTATAGATGTTGGAGGTGGAGAAGGGTGAGTTGGTAGGAAAATCTGTGCGTTGGTAGTTCAACTTCTCACCTATGACGTCGGCTTACACTGGTATAACATATCAGCTTTCAAATATCCCCTTGAAATATGGTGAAATCTGATACATATAGGTTTGACTAGCTCTTCTTCTTCACCAGGGGCCTCCTCAAACCAAATTCAATGCATCGTTCACGTCACACTTTTACTTCATGATTTGGACCTAGAATATTTAGATTCTCCTGCTAGGCTAGTGAGATAGGCTTCATGAAGACTTGGACTAATAGACCATGAAATAGGGTTGTACAAATAGAACTTTCTAATATAATAATAAAAAAATATCCCATTAAAAAAATATTCAATGGTATCTAATAAAATTATTGAAAATGTCACTTAGTTTTCCTGCTTTTTTCACTTTAATTCTCTATCTTGAATCATTCAGGAATCTTTATTGAAATCTATACAGTGATTTGTACGTGTATGTGCAGTACATTGAGCATAGCAAATCGTCACGTGAATTAGTTTTTCTATAATATACACTCACAAGTCTACTTTGCCCTAATGCTTTTGAGAAACCAGCAACTTCCGCAGTAAGTTTACATCTACAGGGATGAACGAATTTAAGTCATACTAATTTACCTTCAGCTCTTGCTTATCCATGCAATCAGACACGAAGAAAATTATTATGCCAAATATCATCCATCAGAATCTGGGATTTGGAAGCATTTCTGCATTATGAACTACGAAGGTTAGAGTTATACAACAGCACATTACAAATTATGACATCAAATTGGATTATAATACAACCACACATATAACATAGTAGTTGTTCCCTGGAATTCGAGGAATAACATTATTTTTCTGTCTGTCTGTCTGTGTCTTCACAGTATATAAACAAAGCACTAAGAAGACTAAACAACAACAACAACATATGGATAAATCAAATTCAGAACCAAAATGCTCGGTCTTTTACTGCAACTCTCCCACCTTTGTCCTTCAGATTGCTTTCCTTGTAATCCAGAGTCCATTTCTCAAATGCACAGTCGACGAAGTCATAATAGGCACCGTGAATAGCAAGTTCCCCATTCCTCACTTTTTCTTCCACCCATGGATAAGTGAGGAGGTTTGCCAATGAACAGTTGACTGATTCCTGTAGAAACAATGTCAGGAACAAATCATCCGGCATGACCATAGTGTAAGTTTTGTAAGCCACCTCTTATCAAATATATTCTTGTCTACCCGCAAAACCTATTATTCATTAAGAAGAAATTTCATGTAGGCATCACGGCCCAAAACTTTCAATATTAAACAGGAATAGAAATGGGATTGGAGAAAAAACAGTTGCCTTTGCAAAGTAGGGCTGTCCCCTTCCCAAGTTCATAGAGGGGTACACACAGGGAAGATTGCCAGAGTTGTGATAAAGTAAAACAGTAAAAAGGATCAATCTAGACCCAATCCAGTAGCAAACATGCAGTTATTAAACTTCTCGTTCCATTTCTCAGATATTGGCCACAAATTTCAAAAGCATCAAGTTGGTCACCATCAACTATTTAATGAAAGAAAGAACTGGATAAAAACAAATTAACAGAATAGGGAAAATGCTTGGAGCAAGCAAAATATGCATCAAAACTACAAACTCCAAGCTCAGAACTGAAGGAAAATGCTCAAGCATAAAAGAAAAATCTTACGAAAAGGGGTTTGTTCTCAATCCTTAGAGAGAGAGAGAGAAACTAGATATGCAGACAAGCACGCTGGGTAAGGCAGGAATCATAGCCTTTTAAATTCAGTAAAGCATAATCACCTTTTCACAATGTTTGCACTGCTGGTCAAAGTTCAGAAGTTTCGTGGCTGCCTTAGTTCTTACTCTTGCATTCATCCCCACAGAAACCCAACTTCCAATGAGGCTACTGAAGATAGAAAATTGTAGACAAGCTAAAATAGAGGGATAAACATAAATCCACACCTTTAACAAATATGATATTTGATGATTGCAAGAAACGACTAGATTTCAAAGCATGTGTTATCTTGACTGGACCTTGTTTCTACGTCATCATGCATACTCATTAGAGCGCGAATGCCTCCGCATTGACTGTGACCAATTACTAAAATGTTTTCAACCTGCAAAAGGAATTATTTATGATTTGTCAAATAAAGATAAATATGATCTAGGAGACTTCAAAAGTAACCAGTTTCCATACTGTTGCATATTCTAAAGCTGGACAAAGAGCACTTCTGGCTCTAGATATAATACTTCCCAGATGCTAATGCCCTTACTGTCCATGATTAAATGGGTAATATGAGTCATCAGCTTTACTTTATAGCCTGGTGTCCTACTTATAATTCAGTTTTGACAATATGCACATATACTTTGTATAACTCCATTGTATAAACCCATTACAGGAATGCGAGAAAAGAAAGAAGCCTAGAGTTGTAGGCGTGTATAACTTACTTTCAGAGAATTTACAGCAAACTCTAAGCCTGCATTTGTTTCAGATGGTCCATCCTGCATAAATAGAACCAATATCAAACAAAAAGAACAGATGCTGGTAAACATATTTAGTAAAACTATTGTTTTGTAAGTGTTCACTCCAAGGCATCAATGCTTCAAATAAAACACATACATGATGTTAGGACATATTAGATGCAAAGTATCATATACCTCATAGGGTGGCACCATGTTTGCAACATTGCGAACGACAAAAGCTTCACCAGGCTGGAATCCTAAGATGGACGAAGGGCAAACCCTTGAGTCTGCACAAGCAATCACCATAAACTGCACTTGGATTTGTTAGTTGAAGTGTAATAATATTTTTTTGACATTCAGCATCAAAATCACAGTAAAAGCCAAACAAGATGCTAAGATGCATCCAGAATTTGCACAATATACTTCAAAAAAATAAGAAAACGGTATTACCTTTGGTGCTTGACCTTTGGCAAGCTTTTCGTAGAGTTCCAAGTTTTGCCTGATCAAATTTTACCTCACATTAGAGGACAAGATAAGTTTCCATCAAAGAAAAATCACATCAGGCCAAAGCTCTTCTCTCCTTACATGTATTTATGCTTTTTGAAGCTCAGGAACCGTTGTTTCATCTCATCAAATAAATCAGAACCATGTTCGATTCTTTCCATGCGCTCGGATTTGTCACTTTTAAGTTCCTTAGTCAGTACAGGAGGCTCCCTGGAAGCCCGTAATCTCAAATCTGAATTTGTCCTGAAATCGTTGAAGAAAGCCAATTTAGTAGAATATGCAAATATGCAACAAACTAATGAAGTAGATGGCAAAAAACTTGTATTAAATCAAAGACAGGCTTATCTTTCTTTCTTAAGCTCAATACCAAAGGTTGCTGGTTGTAGTCATTGTCTTATACTATACAATCTCTCCTATAAATAAAGTAGATGATTAAAAAGACTTAGATGTTTATAGAAAAAAAAAATCATCAGAAAATCACCAGGCAGTAATATCCTCAACATCACCGGATAAATCATCAGCTGGGGAAAAGTCCTCAGTATTTTAACCAAGGGATGGCAAGAGTAAATGAAAATTGATAAAACAATATATGTTTTTAACTCAAGAAAAACGTAGACAGATAAAAATAATAATGAGGCAAGTTATGTCCTTGCACTATACTATACATTTTTGAAGTACAGAAAGAATAATTCTTTGTATAAAACAACCACATGCATCCACCTGCAACTTTAACTTGTCATTTTGAAGATCCCCGTAAAGTCTTCTAGTGTCAGATCCCAGATATTCTATGATTAAATTATGAATACAAAGTCATATCAAGATTGATTTTGAAATCAATTCAGCTCAATAAATCAAAAACAAAATAGTTCAAGATAAACCTCTGGTTAAAATAACAGTACAACATTAAAATTAAAATTTGAGTTAATTATTGATTTAGCAACAGAAATTAAACAACAATAAGAAAATGAAATAAAACAGTAACTTTTGACAACAAGAGAAGGAAAATCAATACAAAACCAAGGCACTCACAACAACTTACTTCAAATTATTCCACAATCTCAAATGGGTCTGCTCAACTCCTCCTAAATTAGCCTTAGAACCAAAGACCTGCAACAAGATAAGCAATAAACAGATAAACCAACAAAAAGAAGCTAAATAAATATAACATCTTTATATCCATACACAGAGAGAAAGACGAAAAGTTTACATTTTGGGTTCCCAAGGCTGAAGCTTTAGAGGGATCTAATGAAGGGTTGGAAGCATGAAATGAAGGGGAATTGGATAAGGAGTGTTTTGAAAGAGAGAAAGGTGGTGATGGGATAGCCATTGAAGAGACAAATAAAGGTAAAGTTTGTGTCTTTGGATGGATAGAAATGAGGAGAATTCATAGACATAGGAGAGATATAATTAATTGATTAAAAAAATCCCGGAGAGAGGAGGAGGAGGAGGTGGTGGTGGGCTGGTGGGGTTAAAGTGTTATTAAAAGAACAAGAAAGGAACACTTGTTTTTGTCTCAAAGAAAGACGGAGAAAACTACGAAAAGAGGTCAAACAACGTGGGTGTGTGTGTGTTCATGAAGATGCCAGCTAAACAACCCTGCTCTGATGGGTACATGGTTGTGTAAAGGATCAAAAGGAGAAGAGGGGAGAAAAAAGGCAAAGCAAAAGGAATGGCTTTCTTTATATTCTTAAACCTTTTCCACTTTCATTTGTTTTTTTTTTTTTTTTGGTGTCGATTTCACATTTTCAATGTAAATTTAGTTTTTCCATATTTACAAACAATATAAGAAGTTAAGAACAGGTTCTCATTTAAAACAAAAAAAAAAAAGTATTTTGTTACCAGTATATGGGTTTTTTTTTTTCATTTTCAACGTTTTACCAGAGGGTATATCTAGGTCAAGGATCTTAGAACTTAGAAGAGTGGTTGATTCCAAGTTTCCAACTATATGTGAATAAGACAACAAAAAAAAAAAAAGGAAACAAAAGTACTCTCAGTATATTACAGTCAAGGGAAGTTCATGTCTTCTTTTTTTTAAAACACTCAACTTTTTTTTTTAATCTTTTCACATTTACTTTCTTTTGATTTTATTTAGGATTTGATTTGGTAATTTATTTTAGCTGTGTTGATATGAGAATTTTTTAATATTAGAGAAATTTTTTGTGTTTATTCATGCTTGATTTTATAGAATAAAATAAAAATTTACTAATTTAAAATAATTAAGTATTAAAAGACTAAAATTAAAATTAAAACAAAATGGAATTATGTCAAATAAGTTTGTGCAGTCAATGCATGTGCTAATAAGTAAGAGACATCTATGGTGTTTAAGCAGTGCTTGAGAAGTTATTCAATGGCCAAACAACAACTTTCATAACGGCGTTGAAACTTCATACACGCATTCTTCTTGGTAGATCGACACAAGTCGTTAGATGACCAGTGATTGGGCTTCGATGGTTTTTTTTTTTTTCTTTTTCTTTTTATCTCTATCCTCTTATCGCGGATCGCAGTGGCCTATCAAAATTTAAATGTGTCAAGTCATGTCATTTTTTATTAAATTTTTATTCTTTTGATCGTTATTTATTTTGTTATGAATTTTTTTTATTGATTTTTTTATTTCATCCCTTACCATTTGATTTCATTTAATTTTTATATCAAATTTAGTCCTTATTCTTTTCATTGCTATTTTTTATTATATTCTTAATTTTTTTTTCAATTTTATCCCTAGGCGTTTTGTTTTATTTTATATATATGTCAAATTTCCCCTCATTTTTTATTAATATTTACTTTTTTATTATTTTTTGATTGAATTGTTTTTTTATCCCTCGGTATTTTGTTGATTGAGGATTTAACTTCATAATTTTTTTGAATTTGTCTTATAAGGGGTTAATCTCAACTTCAAGACTTATTGATGAGTTTCAAAGATTAGCCTGAGTTGACTTCTTTCTTCTTCTTTTTTTAAATTGATTATTTTTCCAATCTTATCCTACAACATTAGTGATTTTTTTTCTTTTTTTTTCAATAGAATTATCCAAATCTCATGTCCGAGGTCATAGGCTAAGCGGGTTAACTTGAGTCTTTTTTCCTGTTGCTTTTTCTTAGATTTTTTTTCCAGTTTCGACTTTCAAAAATGAGTTGTCTAAGATTTAAGTTTTGTTATTTTATTCAATTTTCTTTCTACAGGGTTATCTCAATCTCATGACCCAAATCGTGTATGATGGCAAATTGACTCAGATGAACTCGAGCTGGTTTTTATGCTCTTTTTTTATTTGATTTTTTTTTCCAATTACATCTATTAATATTTTATTTTAAAGAATTGAGATGTTTTTTCTTTTTATTTTCAATGGGGTTGTCACATTTTCATTTAATTTTATTTTATTATCAAATAAAATCATGAAGACCTTTTAAAAATATTGAAAAGATATTATTTTATAATATTGGCCGTATTTATTTTTAGAATTTATTATTATATATTTTTTTAGTTTAGTTTATTTATTATCATTACCTGTTTTTTTAATTATATTATTAAATTAATTAAACTTACAACTAATGAAGTAAGTAAAGCCAGTGACTTAAATCTTAAATGTTTTTCGCTTCATTAAAGCACTAGTATAATCTTAATTTTTTATATATAAAAATAATTCGGTTTTAAATTGCAAACTATGATTTTGATCCTTTACGTTAGTTTATGATTCCATGACCTCTACCTCGATTTTGATTTTTGTGTGCTTAAATGGATTTTTACTTTTTTTATGCCTTGTTAACATTTATAGTACGTTAAAGATTTCAAATGCATTCAACAATTAAAATCTTAATTTTTTTTTCTCAAGTAACATAGGTTAAAAAATTAATAAAGCAACATAATTTAAAAAAATAACATAGTCAATAAATTACATTTTTGAGAATAGCGCAACCATAGAGTGTTCTCAACAATGCAATTCATTATCTTACTCTATTGAAAACAACATAACCTATTAGAATCTTTTTTTTTACTTTATTTTTTAGTTTCATTTAAAATTCTAAATAATATTTATTCCTTTCAAATCAAAATAATTTATTTATTGAAGTCATTTTATTCTTAATAATTATGATAATTATCAATGAAAATAATTAGTTGTAGTCAAATTAATTTTTCATAGAATAGATTAGTTGTAGTCAATTTAAATTTCAATAGGATTTCTTAACTTAATAAGTTAATTAATAATTATGATAATTAACAATGAATTTGATTATATCCAGATAAATTATATTTTCTTGATTTATAAGATTAATTAATAATAGGAAAGAAAATGATGTCAACCCATATTAACTTCTCAATCCCATGATGCTAGCTAGTGACTAAAATGACAGCACCATATCTGAAAAACTATAATTTTAAAACTCGACTTAACCCGACAGGTTGATCCATGACCCAGCTAACTTGTAGCTTAGACCGGGCCGAGTTTCAAAAAAAATAAGAGGAGAATTAATCCAGTGTAATATGATAAAAAAAAAAAAAACAAGGGTCAACCTATGTCGCAGTTAACCTGGGACAAATCCAGTCAAAATGGGGTTAAACCCCATTAACTATTTCCTGTATTTTTCAAAATGGTATTAGTTTTACTTTTTATTAAACAAGAAGATTTGGTTGAGTTGGGTTAACTCGGGTCAACCTACTCAACCCGTGACCCAGTACTTGTCTTAAATTGACTCCTGAGTAGGGCCTAAAAATAACGGAAAAAACCAAGGAGACCAAATCCTAATAAATCAAATGTTGAATGATGAAATAAAAAAATAAAGGATAAAAAAAATAGCAATTAAGAAAAAAAAGGACCTCATTTAAAGAGAAAAAAATGAGAGGACAAGCTAAAATTTTGAATTGAATGGCAAAATTAAAAATATATATATATATCAAATTACAAATGAATCCAAAATAAAAAAAAATCAAGAGAATGAGGATCAAATTAAAAAAAAATAAAGATTATGGATCTAAGGATGAAATTGAAAACAAATTAAAATTTGATAAAAGGGTTAATAATCAAAATTAGAAACCAAAACATTGAGGGTCAAATCTTAAATATCATCAAATTTTGAATTGAATGGCAAAATTAAAAAGAAAATCACAAAAGTATCCAAAACAAAAAAAAATTGAGGACGAAATATGAAAAAATTAAAAATAAAATCATGGATCCAATGATGAGATTGAAAAGAAATTAAAATCTAATAAAGGAGCCAAGAATCTAAGTTAGAAATCAAAACATTGAAAGTCAACCTGAAATATCATAAAATAAAAAGGATAAATTTGATATAAAAATCAAATGTCAAAGGATAAGATTGAAAAAAAAATCAATGAAATTTGATACAATTAAAAGAATGAGGGTTACATGCGATAAAATTAACAAATAACACATTTTTCTAACTTTTTGCAATGACAACACGTTTTTAAAGGTTGAGGAGAGAGAAAAGAGGGGGAAAGGAAAAATATCTTTGAAGCTCCACTGCACATAGAGTGGTTATACATGCCTCACCACCGTTGTAGCATGTGGACGCGTGTCGCGGTGATAAGTCCTCTTTAGGATATGAAAATCGTGGAATAGGGGAGACCAAACAAGGAATTCTTGTCATTTAATAGTAAAAAGAGGAAATTGGAGTCGCCACCTAGTATTTGGTCACTAGAAACCCTAACTGGTCTCAGAGATCGGGCACGGAGACTGGTTGTATAGAGGGAATGTATTAACATCCCTCATATGTCTTACCTAAGGTAAGCTGTATTGTTTAATTGTCTGATTAAAATAATTGTCTGGTTGTTAAGTTGTCTAAGGTTGAAGATAAATCCTCCTCAATAAAAATATCATTATCTTATCCGATAAAAATCTAACCGTTCTAATGTCAATAAAAAAAACTACATTTTAATAATGGAAATATATCTTACGTATAAGTTCGTAACCTCAAATACTAAAAGAAAAAATAAAATATATTTTTTAATATTTTTGAAATATTTGCCTAGTTTTTATGGTTTTAATAAACTGGTTATCAAAGCTCAAAATACATGCTAATACATATATTGTTTTTGAATATTTTTTGTTGTATGAAAATATGATATGAAAATTTCTTATAAGCTTGAGAGACTTGGTTATATGCATAAAAACAATAGTTTTTTTTGTTGTTTTTCTATATAATGTTTTTGCAACATTTCAAAGAAAAACAATTATTTTAATATCAGATTTGTATCTTTACAGTATAAAAATACAAGCCAATATTAAAAAAAAAAATTGGTAGAAAGCTACACGAGAAGTCATAAATTTTTGAAAGGATTTTTTTGAATTTTTTTTTAAAATTGTTTGTATTAATATATAATATTATATTATAATAATATAATGGGGATGGGCCTGACCCAATTATATGGGTTGAGCCCATCCTGGCTAGGCCGAAATCGGGTCGAGATCAGCTCGGCCCAAAGATGTTGGGCCAACATCAGCCCAAGATAAGGGTGGAGCCGATGTCGGCCTAAAAGGTATTTTCTCTATTTTTTAGACTAGACCTGGCCCGATCATTTTGGTCTAGGCCGGCACTGTCCGACCCAATAAACAGTGGAGAAGCCCCTCCTCCTTTCTCTCTCTTTTTTTTTTTTTTCATTTTCTTCCTTTTCCTTCCTCTGTTTTCCCCTATTTTTCTTTCTTTGTTTTTCTCTTTTTTTTTGTTTTTCCTTCTTTGTCTATCTCTTGTCTTCTCGTTGTTCTATCATCCCCTCTTCCTCGTCTCTTCCCCCGGTCTTTCCACCCTCTAGTATTTATAATGGGGAAAAGGAAAAGGAGTCATCCTACCTTATCCAATCATGCCGAATGGGTAGGGTTGCTAGGCAGCCGCCTGCAGGGCTTGTCCCCTCTATTTTTTAATCTGGTAGTAGGCTATGGGTGTGGGTTGTGTCGAGTTTTGAGTATTTGAAAGAGCGAGGGAGAGAGGCGCTGCAAGGGAACAATCTTCTTCTTCCCTTATCTGTAGCGTGTCTAAGGGGAAAAAAGATGTAAAAATGTCGTTCAAAACAACGCCGTTTTAAGCTTAGTGTGTGTGTGTGTGTGTGTGTGTGTGTGTAACAATGAATGAAACAACGACTTTCATTTAAAAGAAAATGGCACCAAAAGTCTATTTCCAAATTAGTCCTCAATTTTTAATTTGTTCAATCAAGTCCTCAATTGAGATTTTGATTTTAAAAATCAATTCAATTGCATCCCTGCCAAATTCAAATGTCAGCTCTGAAGTTGACCACCTCTTTCACTTTGGTTCTTAGTTTTTAATTTGAACATTTTGACCCTCAATTGATCAACAAACTTTCAATTTTTTTAATTTAGCCCCTGCTTCGGTCAATTCTAGCCCCTATATTTATGCATATTTTCTAGTTTGGTCCTTGGTTTTGGATTTCTTCAATCAAGTTCCTAATTGCCTATCAAACTTTAATATTTATGCAATTAAACCCCTGATTTGACCAAATTAACTCTTAAAAATTACAATTCAACCCCCAAACTTTAATTTCTTCCAATTAAAGCCTAAATTGACTTAAAAATTAATTTTTTTTGCAATCAAACCCTTCATAAACTCAATTAATCTTTTAATAAAATCTAATTGAGTCCTTAAACATTTGATTTTGGACTTTTCTTCCTTAAAATTGAATTTTCTTTATCAATAGGACCTTCATCAATGAAAAATATGTTGTCAAATTTCAATCTTTGTATTTTTAAACTTTCTCAACCAATCTTTGGTCATTTTTTGGGTGCCTATATATCGGGGCGCCCAAAAAATGACCAAAGATTGGTTGAGAAATTTTAAAAATAGAAAGATTGAAATTTGAAAGCATATTTTTCATTGATGAAGGTCCTATTGATAAAGAAAATTTAATTTTGAGGAAGAAAAGTCCAAAAGGTTTTCTTCCGATAATGTTTTTGAGTTTTTTGTATTTTTTTTTGTGTGGGGACCCAAAAATAGGTAACAACAACCGTGAAGGGGGAAGTAATACACATTGAACACTGTCTTGAAATGTGGTTTTCTTCTTACAATGTTTTTGAATATAAAGATTGGTTGAGAAAGTTTAAAAATACAAAGATTGAAATTTGACAGCATATTTTTCATTGATGAAGGTCTTATTGATAAAGAAAATTTAATTTTGAGGAAGAAAAGTTCAAAAGGTTTTCTTCCGACAATGTTTTTGAATTTTTTGTATTTTTTTTTTTATGTGGGGACTCTAACAATAACCGTGAAGGGGGAAGTAATACACATTGAACACTATCTTAAAATGTGGTGTCGGTCGTTGGAAGGCGCCGTATACACCGCTAAAAGGGCGCAAATGCCTCACACACGTGGTGACAACTTTTCTCTTTTTTAAAAAAAAAATTAATTTATGCAAACATCAAAATGCCCCTAAACCCACACAATATTAAAAAAAACATAATTAAAAGACCAAAAAAACTCTCAATCTTAGCTGTAGATCATTTTTCACAACCCGACCCAACCTGCCAGATAGTGTCCGCTTTGGGCTTACCACCCTCATGGATTTGTTCTTGATGACCACGCATAGCCCTAAAACGCGTCTAACAAGTCAGCAATCAACACTACTAATAAAATCAACTACCAAATTATCACCCGCCGATGTGGAATATTACAATCCACCCATCTCAAGGAGCCCGACGACCTCGTCGGCACAACCAGACAGCCAGTGAGGCTGGCTCTAATACCAAATGTCATAGCCAGACCCAACCTGCCAGAGATTGTCCCCTTTGGGCCTTATTGCCCTCACAGATTTGTTCTTAGTAACCACGTATGGCCCCAAAACGCGTCTGATAATTCAGTAACTAGCATCACTAATAAGGTCAGCTACCAAATCCTCACCCGCCGATGTGGGATATTACATCATTTGACTTAAAAGGCACTTTAGTAAATACATTATGACAAGAAGAATAAAAAACTGAACACGCTTATGCCTTTATAATTAAGGAATTTCAAGTTTTTAGGGTATTTTAGACATTATACTATGCAGATAAAAAGGTTAAAAGACTTATTTACCCCCATTCAATCATATATTAGCATATGTGTCATGTGAAAAATACAATGTTACCCTTAAATGCATGCTATAAGACTTAAATTATAAATGAAAAAATGGTAACTTCACTATAGAAATCCACAATGAAATGTGAGTGTGTGTACAATGAAACACCGAGTTCTTTTAGGTTTTGTTACTAGGTTGGTGCTTGCGCTACGTTGCGAGTCCTTATTACTTTTCTAATTAAAAATTTAGGCGTCGCTAGGATGTTTTAAAAAATAAGAGAAATCCAATAACTCGGGTTATAGTCCCAACCAACTAAATAAGCTAACTTTATTTGAATCACATGGGAAAAAAAAAAACAATGATAGCAAACAGAAATATATATATATATATATATATATATATATATATATATAACAGATAAATGAGGACCAAAATAAATAAATAAAATAATACATTATCAACTAGATTAAAATGTGAAATTAAAAACAATAAAACTCTTATAAAAGAGTTAAGAAAAAAAAAATAATAAGAATAAGGATCAAATTGAAAACATCAATACATGATTAAAAAAACTTGAACATGTAGAATTTCTCAACATCTTTTTTTACATAAAAAATCATAAATGTTAATTGAAAAACTTATGCACGCTTCCAACTAAATAAATCACGAACCATTATGTAAATAAATGAAAAAAAACATAATTAAAGATAAATAAAAACATAATTAGGAAAAGCAAGAGACCAATATAAATTAAAATATTTAATATCGCAACACGAGTCATTTATATGATTGTGTTTAATTAACTTGTTTATGAAAATCAATTTGTAATAAAGTTTGACACACACATAATATTTATTGAATAAAACAAAAGAATAAGAAAAATATTATGCAATGTTGAGCATATTAAAAATATTATCAAAAATAAATATTTAATCTATATAAATATACAAAACAATTATAAATGAATTATACAAACCTATGAAAAAATCAAACACACTCAAAATAATTAAAAAATAATTGATATTCAACCAAGGCTAAAAAAACCCAAAAAGATAGTAGATAATGAATATTAATTAAAACATAAATTTAAGAATTATTTTAAAATATATGTATAAAAAAACCATTAATATAAAAAAATATTTTTTTAAAGCAAAGAGGCCAGACGTTTTTGGGCCTGGAAAATCAGGCTTAGTGCCTGACCCAATCGAGAAGAAAGTAGGTATGTTGCAGCAGACAACACGCCTTCTAGAAATCCCAGAATCCGACCATTAGTGTGACCGAAAAAACAAGATTTTTTTTACCCAAAAACTGATTTTAACCCCCCTTTATTTATTTATTTATTTTATACCTAAAACACCTAGAAAATACTTTAGAAACCTTATTAATCAATCCATGGCCTCCAAAAATGCAATAAAAACAACCCGAAACCCGAAATCAACTTGAAACCAAGAGTAATCTTAAGCTCATATCTATTTTTAGGTATTTCAGGATAAAAAAACACTCAATATTAACTTTTCTCATCATGTGGAACCTTTTGACATAGAAATCAACTATTTTTATGGTCAAAATCTTCTCCAACAATAACTTTTTTTCTCTAAGCTGAAATTTGGTGACCCCTCTCTCTCCTCCACAAAAAAAAACTAAAAAGAGAAAAAAAATTTGATACCAAAATATATATATTTAAAAATTATAGGGACCGATTATCAATAACTTAAAAAGATAAGGGACTAAAATGAACTTTTCAAATAAATTACATGCATGCCATCTATTTTACCCGTTTTATCACTTTAGTTCTCTATCTTTCAATTCAACCCTCACCCTAAAAAAAAAAATTAATTAATTAAGCTCTAATTTGAGTTTAAAAAGGCTCGGTTTTCACCCATAATCAAATTAAAAAATAAAAATTCACCGCAAGGTTTAGTTTTTGTTAATAATATAATATACAGGCAGGCTTTAGGCCTTTTGTAGGGAGTATATGTGAAGACCCATTGGTTCTCCCCTGCTCATGGGCTACCAATGCCTGTATCCATCCTATTA
>Ga0325402_1003501_pt1 | contig 14204 bp, 11 predicted proteins | sample PopdelMetagenome_22_FD_207212 | JGI IMG/M metagenome (GOLD analysis project Ga0325402, IMG submission 207212) | Populus deltoides microbial communities from Bellville, Georgia, United States - Xylem-PdKOR-R3 | ecosystem: Host-associated > Plants > Phyllosphere > Stem > Wood/Secondary xylem... | reverse complement strand
TTGTTACTTTCCAATGAGGAGAAACTACACAATAAGAACTAATCCTGAGATGGGGCATATAACAGCCTTGTAAAATCAAGTGGAATGTGTAATACCAGGATTTCAAACCTTAAAACAAGTAATTTATCCTGATTAATACCATATAAGTAAAAAAACAGGAAGAGAGAGATGAATTGCATGAAGTCAAAGTTCCTTGAAAATAATGAAAGCAATAAATAAAAGTATAAAAGAAAGCATGTAAATAAAGATAAATTGAATGAATTGAAGAATTGAAATTTTATATTTAAGCTGGTCCTTTTATATATTAGTATGAAGTTTGAATCATATCTAAGTGTATAAATCTAATCCTATACAAACATTGGTATTAGATAAGGAGACTTTATTGAATCTTAGCACAAATTAATATCCTTCTTTATTAATACCAAGTGAATCATATGCTAATATTATAATTTCTATTTAGTTATTCTATTAAAGACTCTCTCTCTTAATAGAATTGAGCTTTCTTATTCTTTAAGTGCATTTAGATCTTATGATTGATCATTTTTTCTTGGTCATTCGTGACTCTTGGTTTACTAATCAATCGATCTCTTAAACCTCTTTATTGATTAGGACTCTTTTAGCATGATTGATTTCATTATACTTGATTGATTCCAATTTTCCTCCTTTATTTTGTTGTGAACAATCTTTGTTTTTCTTGATTGATATATGGATGTTTATTTTTTGTGTAAGTAATGACCCTCCCTATATTCTTTTTATTTATCAAATAAATGATTATTTCCCCTATCATATTTATATTTGAAATTGATAGATCAAATTGATAAAAAAAAAAACATAACATGGCAAGTGATACTATTCACCCAAAAATTATTGATCATGTTCTAAAACATGTCTTACATGTTAAACATTTCAATTAATCATTTTAATTTTGAAAAAGTGCTTGATCTAGATTTTAAGCACGACATTTATGTTTCCATAACCAGCAACATGTAAAACATAATTAATTTACATACTTTACAATTAATACTCAACATTCTTATTTTTTATATAAAAAATATGAAACCCCTTCAATAACAATACTTATACAAATATCATTTTTTGCTTGGAAATTTATGGTTGCTTTGGTCTTAATACCCTTAGACATTAATGAATCAACGAATAAAGAAATCTATTTGGAAACTATAACCTTTATATTCCAAATGGAAAAGAAGTTTGATGAAAACAATTAGGATTAGCTTTATAAAGGACTTTTCCTAGGTTTTCTAACTATTATAGTGGATAATCTATGTTCTTTGTATACCTCTGATAATTTCATCAATGCGATCTATATTTTATAATTATTTTTTATAAAAACCAGCTTATTTTTATCTTATTAATTTATAAACAAAAATCCTCTCAATTTACTTTCACATTTTATGAATAAATTGGCTATTTAACTAGTTATACAAAACTAACAACACAAATCCTTATGGTGAAATAAAAACTTAATTTGTATTATGAAAAACAACCTAGTTCAAATTAGTAAATGATACTTGATGTCAATTAAGGAACAACTCTAAGTTGTTCTTTTATTTTTCTAAATAATTTTGTTCTTTATGATTTGGTTGTAATTAATTTTTTAACTTAGTTTTTTGTTATAAAAAAAACATGAACCTAAGGTAGTACCAATCTAATGGCATTAAGATGTTTGTTAGCATAATTAATGGAACAAAGTTTAACCATAAGGACCTAAGCACAACCCTACTTTCTTCAAGGATACCATCTTTTAATATTTCCTTCATATAGGGGTAATACTTTATCAAATATCAGTCATTGATAAATTGAAAATGAATTTTTTCACCTTGATTTGCTAGATGACATGCATCTCATTTAAGAACTTTGGCAATAATATATAGACCCCCCGAATTAGGAGATCACTTGAGATATTTTGGATTTTTGTGGTTAGTTTGAAGTATGGTCTTCCATATCAGATCATCCATTTAAAAACTTTTTGATTGAACATGTTTATTTTATACTCTTTTGACCTTGCTCTTATGTAATAATGAGTGATCTAAAGCCTTATTTCATTCAAATTGTCTAATATAAAAGATTGGTATTATGAATTGTCTATGTTATATTATGCAACCTTTTTGAGTGATTATAATCTAAGCTCTGCATCATGTTATAGTAAATAGTGAGGTTCTTAAATCAATTAAGGTAGAAGTACTTTGTCAATAATATCTATTATCAATCCTTTAAATAAGCTTGTTATATAATACATATTAGATTAGATCAAACTGCTAGCATTTCTTACACCATGCAATTCTTGGTTATACGTGGCCAATAAAAGTCATGGTTCATAATCAACAATCTTATTTTAATTCTAAAATGGTAAGCTTCACAAAGCCATTCATTACCCTCATACATGATCAACAAAGCTTCTTTTAGCGTTAAACATTTATGCAAAAATCCAATCTTATGTTTAATATATATTATATCTATTAAGAGAACATAATTGGTCGTTATCATTTTGAAAAAATTTGAAATTTATTGTTAAGGGTATGCAAAATTCCAATCTTATGTTTAATATATAGTATATCTATTAAGAGAATATAATTGGTCGTTATCATTTTGAAAAACTTTGAAACTTATTGTTAAAGGTCTTGTAGAGATTTTTTAATTTCCTCTCTCCAATCCTTTTAGAGATCAAAGGCACTAGTATTATTAAGACCCTCTACTTGTATTTGGTAGAAAACTTTAGCAATAATTTTTTATTACTATTTTATGCATCTTCGACTATAAAATTTGCACTGCTTTTCTTTTCTTTCAAAACATCTGTATTGAACATTAGGTATAGTTGATCAATTGATAACTTTCACAAGGACTATATCATAATTATCAAACGCTATTGTGTATCCTAATCCATGTTGAGCCAAGTCATTAGCTTTTGTATAGTTTTCCATCATTAAAAAAATAAAAATAAGATCAGAAAACCATTTAATAAGGTTTATGACTACCATATGGTATAGAGTTAAGGTAGTGTATTCAAACTTCTATTCTCCAACAAGATTGCTTATAAAAAGTAATGAATCTTATGTTACTGTAACTGATTTCTCTCTTAACTTTAGAAGTATTTCTAGGCCTCATATTCAACATGATTATTTATGCAAGGAAAATCAAGCCAAAAAGATAAGGGTACTTTATGACCTGTTAAGGATAATATGACCACTCTTGTAGTAACCTTGTTTTTAGTTTTAGATCCATCAAACCATCAGTTCCATGGAACAAGCTTTTCCATGATGATGTTCTATTTTAATTCATGGTCAATGTTGATGCATAGGTTATTAGCTAATAAATCAATCAAAGCTTAGCCTTTAATTGTATTTTTTTTTGTTAATGTTTGTTTAACCTTTTAAAAGTTTTCGACAATATATTTTTAATTAAATATATTTTACAAATTACATAAACATCAAATGGTAACATATAACAATGTTACTTTCTTATGACAACATGTCGCTAATTGATCCTTTTGTTGCTAAAATGTATAGCCTTGATGGGGCCAATACTGAAAGTTTAGCTAGATAAGATTTTGTCTTGAAAAGCTATTTGTTACTTTTCATTCCATTAAAACTCGTTAGATCTCTTTCATTTAAACAACTCAGTAAATGGTATAATCTTCCTTATAGTATTTGCAATGAACATCCTTAAAAAATTAATCTTACCAATAAGTATTTGTAATCCCTTCATATTATAAGAAGTTCATACTTCTATGATTGCTCATACTTTATTTTTTATCCATCTCTATTCCTCATTAATGCACTAAGAATCCTATAAAATTGTCACCTTGCACACTAAAGGCATATTTTTAGGGTTTAGTTTTAGGTTAAGCATCATCATTACTCAAAAATAACATATAATTCATTTATGTGGGTGGATTTGGATTTTGACTTCACCACAAGATCTTCAATATAATATGATTACTCATATCATATAAGATCAAATTCATTGCTATTTGGTATGTTGCACCAATATTTTTCAACCTAAATGGAATTAGCACCTATTCATATATCCCTAATGAACTAAAACATCTGAATGTATCAATGGAATCTTTTTCTACAATGAAGATTTGGTTATACCTAGAGTGAAAATCCATGAAGCTGACTTTTCATTGCCAAATGCTACAAAGATCAATGTATTAGTCATTAGTATTAGATATTCATCCTTTAAAATTATAAAACTCAAGTGTCTAAAATCTATGCATAGCCTTAATTTTCCATTCTTTTTTAGTACTGACATTATGTTAGATATCTTGTTAGTGTATCTTATTGGCTTAATAAATCCAGCTTTTAAGAGCTAATTTTGATTTCCCCTTTTTTAAAGCCATTCTTCGTAAAGGTAATTGTGTGGATTAAATCTAGCTTGATTGGTAAAGGATATTTGATGGAACTTATGTCTAAACTAGGTATTTAATCATTATCCTATGCAAAACAATCTTAAATGGAGAAATTTAAAACTAATTATGGAAAACATGGAAAATTCATGGTTGACCATGATTGGGTAATTTGAGGGAAATTGGAAATATGATTAAATTGTATTGGTTTTGGTATTTCAATGATGTTAGAAATGTTTAAGATTGAATGTTAACATTATAATGTTGATTGCTAAAAGTGTGGTTGTTGTAGTTATATTTTGGAATGCTAAAAATATGGAAGTTTAATGAAGTTGGATTTGCTGATGTTGATTTGTATGTTTAAATTTAATTGTGATCATTATAAATTGATGATGATATGTTTGAATCCTTGTTGAGGTGTTTTGGAATGGTTAAATTTAATGTAAAAGATGATTTAAATGGAATGCTCACCATGTGTTTGGTAAAGTTAGACATTGGAAAGTATTGATGAATTGTTAGACTTTGGGAATTGTTTATGTATTTTAGACATTGGAAAGGGTTGATGAAATGTTATATATTAAAAATTGTTGACGAAAAGAATAATACATTAAAACGGAATGTAGAATTTGTCAATGAAATACTTAAATATAAAGATTGAGTAGTGAAAATTGGATGATGAATGCTTGAATGAAATGGATAAATTAGTAAGTAAAAAATGATATAATGAGATGTTTACATAAATGAATGGATTTGATAGTTCAAAATAAAATAAAATGATATATTTAGTGAAAATGATAGGTGTATGAGAGTTTTTGAAAATGGAAATGATTTGGATTTAATACATACCATGTATGTGAAATTATATGATAAATGTAAGTTGCTAATATGAGAAAATATGAAATTGTATTGAGATACAAATTTGTAGTGGGAAAAAGGATGATCATCTATTTAAATAATTTTGATCAATAGGTTGACATAATTTGAGTATTAAATTGTGAAAGCCTTTTTAAAAAAAATATTATGAGGGACATTTGAGGTTGGACTAGCAGTTGAGTGAGCATATATTACCAGAGTGCCAAGCAGGTGCCTTTCACCTCACTTTGGTATTTAAAGAAATGTTTTTGTTAAGATTTATTTATATATTTATGATGAGTTTTTTTAAAAGGACTATGGAAAGTTGAAAAGAAGTAAGTTGATCACATGAGTGAGGGCTATTTTTTAAAAACAGAATTAATCGGTTGCAATGGTAGGGACTATGATTTGTAAACTAGTTGGCCATAATGGCTGGACTATGATTTGTAAACTATTCAACCACTATATCGGGGACTATGATTTGAAAAATAATTGACCATAAAGGCGGGGGGCTATGAAGTGGTATCAGGTCAAACACAATGATGTGGGTTTAAAAGTAAAGATAAATTGATCGAAATGATAGGAAGTCAAAGAATGATTTTTTTTTTAAAGAAAGAAATTGTGTTTGTATAATTTGAAGAGGGTCAAATAGTTGGTGTTATTGGAATGTAAACTTATATGAATGTGTAGACATATTGAGTAAAATAAAAGGGGGAAGAGGCTTACCTATCAAGTTTTAAAATAAAATAAACAAATTAATGATCGTGGTTGATGTAAAGCGCAAACTATAATTATCAAAATAGATACATGAGTGTAAAGTTGACATAAGCACAAGTCATGATTATTAAAGAGAATCAATGAATGCATGGCCAACAAAAACACAAGTTATGAGTGTTGATATGAATCGATGAACTCAAGTGTTATACTATGGTAATTCAAAATAAAATAATGAATACATATTCAAACTAAAGTACAAGCTATGAATATTAAAATAAAAAGAAAAATATGGGTGAATTGTTAAAACCTAAATTATAGGTATTGAGCTGAAGAACATTTATGGTTGATTAAAGTGTTAGCTAAATATATGGATAGATTAATGAATCTAGAAATGTGATTAAGGCATTAACTAAGTGTATGAATAACATTAATGAATTCAGAAATGTGATTAATGTATGAGCTAAATGTATAAATAGGATAAATGAATCCAAAGTTTGATTAAAGCATTAGCTAAATGTATGGATAAGATTAGTGAATCCAGAAATATAATCAAGGTATTTGTTAAATGTATAAATAGGATAAATGAATTCAAAGTTTGATTAAATTATTAGTTAAGTGTATGAATGAGATTAATGAATCCAGAAATGTGATTCATGTATGAGCTAAATGTGTAAATGAAATAAATGAATTAAAAGTTTTGATTAAAGCATTAGCTAAGTGTATGGATGAGATTAATGAATCCAAAAAAGTGATTAATGTATGAGCTAAGTATGAAATGGGATAAATGAATCCAAAGTTTGATTACAGCATTAGTTAAGTGTATGGATGAGATTAAAGAATCCAGAAATGTGATTAAGTTATGAGCTAAGTATATAAATGAGATAAATGAATCCAAAGTTTGATTAAAGCATTAGCTAAGCGTATGGATGAGATTAATGAATCTAGAAATGTGAATAAGGTATGAGATAAGTGTATAAATGGGATAAATGAATCCGCAATTTAATTAAATCATTAGCTAAGTATATAGATGAGATTAATTAATCTAGAAATATGATTAAGGTATTAGCTAAGTGCATAAATAGGATTAATGAATCCAAAAATGGGATTAAAGCATGAGCTATGAGCATTAATTCAGATTGATGAATCCAAATCCATAATTGAGTTAAAACACAAATATTGGATATTAAATTGGATAAATTATTTGGTCATTATAGAATATGAATAATGATCATTAAAAGAAATAAACGAATAAGGTCAATTTTAAATAATGAGTTATGACTACTGAAATGGGTTTATGAAATAAAAGTATATAGTATTGGATGTGAGAAAAGGAATTTGAATATATGCAAAGTAGGTGGATTGGATTGAGTGGTGACTATGGGCATAACAAGTAATGAATGTGGTAGTAAATGCTTTAATGGTAAGATAAATATTAAATAAATATTAAAATTTTATGTTCAAGTAAGATTCTTAGAATTAAGAATGTTAAGGATATAATTATAATTGTAAGCCAAAGGAGTTATTGTTGACATGAATAACAGTAAGACTAGTATGGTAGGATAAGATTTTGGAAGTTCTACATAAAAATACCATGGCAAAGAATATGAAGATTTTGGTGGTATATCATGTATACAAAAAGGAAGAAGGTGTATCTTTGGGTGAAAAGAAAGAAATCATTTGTAAACATTGTATAGCATGAATATACTCATAAAAGGATTGTTAGGGTTGGGGGTTATCCCTTAAGTTCGTTAAAGATATTGTGGTAATGGATAAGTATACACAAAGAGTAATGATGATATGTTTAGTTTTAAAACCGATAAAAGTTATTAAAATGAATGGATATAGTTATACTTATTATGTATAATATCTCTTGTGTTTTTATAAGTACATTTCATCTAGCACTTTAATTATGATACCGAGCTTCTAGTTTGCCTAGTTTATTGTATTAGATTGATTTTTGTATAAGTTAAAATACATTATGTAAATAATTTTAGTATATATGTATTTAAGTTAAGAACATTATGTTGATTGTATGATAAACTAAGAAGAGAAATAATGAATTATTTGTTGTTGTTAATATTATAGGCATTCAAGTAAATGTTGTAGTCTTGCTATTTTGAATATAAAGTGTGTATTGATTATGTTCTTGATGAGATTGATAGTTGGTGAGCCTAGGGTCACTTTTATATAAATATGGTTGTATGGATTGAATATGCTTTGGGTTGTTGTTGTTGTGTTTGCAAGTATTAATGCAAAATAAAATTTTAGGTATGATCGTGTAAAGGAGAAACTCTGCTAAAGTTTCATTAAATTAGGTAAATTCATAATTTGTAAATGGAACATCTCTTGTATTCTTATATGTTTGAAATGCATGTGTGGTGTACCATAAGTGTCGCAAGTTATGTTAAATTCGTTATGAATAAAAGAATGATGAAATAGGAAAAGGATAAGTTATCTTAAAAAAATATAAAAAACTTTTATGTACATGATTTTTGGAAAAGTTAAGATTGCATTAAAAGGCCTGGGGTGTTATATGAGACCATGACAACTCTACATAGAACAAATCAAAATAAATTATAAAATCTAATTCTCAATTAATCCATTATTAAATAATAAAATTAAAAAAATCAATTAAAAAAATGACCCATGTCAAAACTCATGTCCTGGGTTATAAGACCGAGATCACCTCATAAAAAGTAAATTGAGACAAATTATAAAATTTAATTATCAATCAACCCAATGTTGAATGATGAAATTAAAAGAAAAATCAATTACAAATAAAATACAAAAAAATAAAAATCCAAGTCAACTCGAGTTAACCTACCAAACTCGTGATTCGGGTCATGAGACTAGGATAACCTCATAAAAAACCCAAAAAAAATATTTGAGTTAACCCGAGTTAACCTATTAAACCCGTGATCCGAGATATAAAGCTAAGATAACCTAATAGAAAACAAATTGAAACAAATTATAAAGCACAATTCTCAATCAACTCAATGTTTAATGATAAAATTGAAAGGAAAAATAATTTTAAAACATGACTAAAAAACATTATTTTATTCACATCGGGTTAACTTACCAAATCCATGGCTTGGATCATGAGATCAAGACAACCTCAGAAAGCAAAATAAAATAAATCATGAAGTCTAATTCTCAATCAATAAAATGTTAAATGACGAAATTGGAAGGAAAAAAAGTCAATTTAAAAAAAGAAAAACAACTGAGTTAACTGGGTTAACTCACCAAACCTGCGACCTATGTCATATGGTTGGGATAACCCTATAAAAAAATAAAAATAAATTATGAAGTCTAATTCATATCTAACTAAATATTAAAGGGTAAAATTGAAATTAAAAAATAACAGAACAAAACGCTAGTGAAATATAATGTTTTGTGAGGTAGTGCATAATAAAACCACCATCTCTTTTAGTGTTTTGTTTATTTCCAATTAATAAAATGGTGAAAGATAAGATTGAAAAATAAAATTCAATTAAAAAAAACTCAAGTTAATAAAGTTAACTCGTCAAACCTACGATCTACGTCATGAGATTATGAAAATGTCATAAAAAATAAATCATGAAGCCCAATTCGTAGCAAACAAATATTGAACGATGAAATTTATATATAAAAAAAATTAAAAAAATCATTATTAAAAGGAATAATGCTTTGTAAGGTGATGTAGTATAAAAGTATCATCTATTTGAATGTTTCGTTAGTTATAGAGATCTTTTTCATTTTAAACCTCAACTATTGTTTTAAAAAAGTCATTAGAGAAAAGTTTAAATTTCAAACCATTTAGAAAAAAATAAAACAGTAGTAATAATTCAACTACGAGTCATTAAACTTGAAACTTAAATCTTAATTGTTTTGATCATTTAATGCTTTTTAGAAATATACATTATGAACTTTAGTTAATACTAGTATATTAGTCTGCGCTTTGCAGCGAGTCAATATTATTCTTTTAAAATATAAAAAAATATTAAAATTATCTAACAGTCATGTTAGACCCAAACGCCTTGGATCTGACAGACCATGTTACTTGGATCTGGCACCCAAGAAATTTAGGTCTTGCTTGTTTGCTAGACTCAAGTTATATAGGTTTAATGAATTTAAAAATAATAAAACAATATCAAAATGTCCTCCATGATTATAAAAAAATTACACAAAAAACAGTGTGAAAGAACAAAATTACTTCCATATGCAAAGCTTATTTTTGTCTTTTCCAATGTTAAAGATGTATTTTAACTATTTAACAGTTTGTGAAAGATCAAAAAACTTCTGGGCAACAGGTATTAATTTTGTTAACCTTGGAGGTATTATAGTATCTTTACTATACAAATAATCATGATTTAGGCTAATTATAACTTATTCCCCTCTTCTCTTGTTTAATAAACATAGTTAATTAATCCTTAAAATTTCAAAATATAGATTTAGATTTGCTTTTGTATTGTTATTTTTTAATTTTATTTTTGACCCAAACGACTTTAGTCTGGTAGCTATATCGAACCCATGTGACTTGGATTTGATAGCCTTGCCTGATTAATGCGTCTTTTTTATATGAAAATATAGGAATTCATTTATAATTGTTCTAAAAATATATTTATTTTGTATTTTCATCTTTGTCTTTTTAACAAAACATAAAATTAATATTTTCATTTATAATGCATACAAAAAAGGAAAGTTTATTTTTGAAAACTTGAAATAAATCACTTAGGACTCAATATTTTTTTTTTCTTTCCTCTTCAAATATAAAATTTTATAAAATAAGTTGTACAAACAAAAAAGAGTTTTCAGTTAAGTTCTATTGCATATCAATAAAAAATTCTGCTTGAATGAGGCAGTGTTTGTTTTTGCAGTCCAATCATGATGTTGAAGAATTTTAATTTTTTTAACCCAAGCACGCGGGTCTAGAATGGTTGTCATGCCCAGACGCTTGGGTCTGGCAAACCATGCCAGCCCAAGATATTTAAGTATGACAAACATGCCTGATTTGATAAACAACTAACAAAAAAAATAATTGTGCATTTTAGTTATTAAAAAAAATAATAATAAAAACAATTAATTTTAACAATAATCCAATTATTATCTATCTACACAGCATACCATTTAGAAGAGAGCATGGCTAGACAGAAGTAAGAAAATGAATGATGAGATGTGGCCATCGAAAAACGGTATCCACGCCTCCTTAATAAAACAGGAGTCACCCACTCGCTGGGGATGAACGGCTGTGATCACCATTCATTGACAATTCTTCGCCAGATAATCACAACAAATGAACGGCTAGAATAATCCAGTCTTCGAATTGTTTTTTCCTTTTTTCTTGTGCCTTGTCTGTTCCTTTACCGTCTGTCTTTTTAGGAGCTTTTGTCTTAATGCCTTTTCACTCTCTCAAAGATATTTGACAAAATATAGATCCAATAGAATTGATCAATGCAACATATAACAAACTACGTCCTTCTAACATGCATATAACAAGGTAGAGATCATGTGCAGATAAAGCTAAAACACTAACCCTACCCTAACACTAACCTTACAGATCAGATCAGAGGTCTAAAACTTACTTCCATGGCTCTCTTCACCTTCTTCTCTGAGAGCAGCCCGCCCTTTTCTCTCTCCTCCATCATTCTCACCACTCTCGCCTTTCCAGCTGCTACTCTCTGACTTGCCATCTTCAATGCTCTCAGATCTGTCCCTACTACCTCTAAAATCCGACTCAGGGGAGCTATGCACCTGTGAAGTGGGCCTAAACAATTGGAGTTGGTGGTGGAGGGTGTGGTGGTGCAGCGATGGTGGAGGTGCCGCAGCTGCAGTGTAGAAATCTTGAGACGCAGGTGGTGTAGCACAGAAATGAGGTGGCGGAGCGTGGGAAGCTGGGTGGGCACCATAGAGGGCTGCCCCCCCACTATGAGCTGCAGCTGCTGCCGTGGCATACTCAGGAGGGACCCATATGCTACCCAGGACCACAAGATGTGGAGCTGGGGCTCCTGCTGCTTGTGGGCTTGGACTGGGTCGCCTTGTATGAAGTCTATATTTCTGTATCACCAAATAAAAAAGTTAAAAGACAAGTATATCATTTGTATCTGCAGTGTACTGGTATTAATATATTCAAAGTATGTGCAGAGTGCAGACCGTGTTATGTCAGGTCAAAAGAAATTGTACAAAGCCTCTTTCATGCATGCTGCCTGAGGCCTGAATTAACCGCACATAATATATTTGCCTATGTATAAATGTATGTATGTATACAGAGAGAAAGAAACGAATGTAATTTATAACTGTAGACGGTATGTATATACAGAGAGAGAGAGAGAGAGAGAGAGAGAGAGTAAAGTAATTAATATATACCTGTAGATGGCTTTTTACTTCGTCATTGGTCAAACCGTCAACCTTCATGAGTTCCCTGATTTGTTTTGGGGTGGCCACTGTTTTCATGCACGACCGAAAAAGAAACCAGTCAAATACCATTGCCAATAACATGTAATCAACCATTTATATATATAATTATGAAAATGATAAAGATGGTAATAATGATGACAAACGACTTGACTAATATCATTATTAGGATTTTGATTACCTTGAGAACCGCCAAGCATATGCAGAGCGTTGACAAATCTGCGGTGTAAGTCCGGTGACCAACACCTCCTTGCTTTTCTATGAGTCTGAGATGTGGAAGTATTTGTAGAAGCAGAAGCAATAGTTGCAGTTTTTGTTGCTTGGCCATCAGATGATGAACTATTACCAGCTCCTTTTCCTTGCTCAATCACGACCATCTTTTTACCAGAACTTTCTCTCTTTGGACAAGAGAATCCATTCTCAGTCTCTGAAAATCTCTTATGATCCAATTCCAAATGTTCATCAGTACAAGCTGCAAGAGCTAAGGTTGGGCTTGGGCACAAATTTCTCTCTTTTGAGAATGGAAGGAAAGCTCCTCCATTTCTTTGTTTCGTGTCTAAGATCAGCTTTGAACTAACATTGAATCCAATATCGGTTAGTATTGGGGATGTCAATGTGGTCTGAGGTTTGGTTTCATTGCTTTCTTGGCTCCAAAGTTGTGCTGTTGTCATCCAGTTAGCCTTATCAGAGATGTTTGAGGTCTTCTCTGGGATTTCGGATGCTGAGGTTTTGAGAGGAATGAATTCTTCAAGAACTGGTATGGGCACTTGATTTCCTCTATATGCTTGTAGTTTCTGCCTTGAAGTCTCCACAGCTGAGTCGAAAGATGGAAATTATATATAGTCATTAAGGAATTACCATTTACTAAACTATGCATGAGGTCTCACATCCTCTTAACAAAAATATATCAAAATTTAACTCGCTGCTTTTAAAATCAAAGAAACGAACTCAATAAATAAAGTAACAAATTAAGATAGAAAGCTAACTAGAATTTCTATAAACGAAAGAGGATAAAGAAGAAGAATAGAATTAAAATCCATCCATATGATCACATGATTATCTAGCCAATTAATCTTCTGTGTATATATATGAATTCCATATATGCATATAATCTTGAATCCACGGTTAGTTTCGAAACAGTAATAATCAAAGCATAAATTAAAACTTTCAAGAAAAGAAAGCCAAGCTGTATATATATATATATATATATCTATACCACTAGTCAGAAGTTGCATGCAAAGGGGCAGCTCGCGTTTGAAAGCATCGATCTTTAGCCTTTCTTCCTCAAGGCGAGAGAGAAACTCTTCAAGCTTTTCGGTCTCGTCGTTCTGGTGTCCATACGATTTCAATAGCATAGAATAGCTGTGGGGCTTGCAATCCAGGCTGAGTTCTGATGGAGATGCCATGATTATTAATTGTTTTCTCTTTTCACGTACAGCAAGAAAACTGATCTCTCTTCTCAACGAGCCTTGTCTTGTCGTTAACGTTCATGCGACAATAGGAACAGGGATATGTAGGAACAAACAACAGCAAAAGAGGTCGGGTGCCTGGACTCTTGCTTTCTAGGTTTTGAGTTTTCGAGTGGATTAGAAAGAGAGAGAGGAAGAGGCTGTTGTTTGTGAACACAAGGAGGATCGAGGGAGGATCATCTTCTTTTTAGTGATGAGTTTAAGAGGGAATAAAGCAGGGTTCAGAGAGAGAGGGAGAGGATGAGGAAACAAAAAGCTAGCAAAGGGAGGAGGGGATAAAGAGGGATGGTAACTTCTTGTAAACAGCAAAGCTAGAAAAGCTAAAAATGAGAGAGGTAGCTGAGGCTCTCTGAAAGGGAAGAAGGAATCAGGAGTCTGACAGGAGAAGGGATCATGTGCTTAGACACTGT
>Ga0325402_1003500_pt1 | contig 14205 bp, 3 predicted proteins | sample PopdelMetagenome_22_FD_207212 | JGI IMG/M metagenome (GOLD analysis project Ga0325402, IMG submission 207212) | Populus deltoides microbial communities from Bellville, Georgia, United States - Xylem-PdKOR-R3 | ecosystem: Host-associated > Plants > Phyllosphere > Stem > Wood/Secondary xylem... | reverse complement strand
GGTGTTCTTTTCCACATGGAAGCTGGTGGAGGCTGCTGATTAGAGCTGTGTGTGAAGGACAAAACACTTTCAGCATACCTTATTAGTAATGTAACAGTAGGTTAACTTTTGGGCATTAAAATTAAAATTTTAAAAAACTAATTGACATTAGTAAATCAATGTGGACCATGAGGAGATGCTCTATAGATTATGTTTCCTTTCATATTGTATTGAATTTGAATTTGAATTGTAATTCATGATTTATTTTAATGTGTTTCAATGAAAATATTTTAGTGTCAAAAAAGCAGTACGACATTAAGTTTATACTTGATTAAAAAAAAAAACAAATCCAGATCAAATTTGAGACAAGGAAAAATTATATTAAAAAACATGCCTTCTTACATATATTTGCCTAAAGATTTTTATAAACTAGATTTTTAATCCCTTAATTTGACAATGTAATGTTTTGGTCCTAAATTGTATTTTGTTCATATTTTAAGTTTTTAGATTTGAGAGAGCATAGAGAGACTAACCAAAAACCGTGAAAGATAGAGAAAATGGTTTGTTAGTGAGTTTCCATGAAAAAAAAAAAAACCAAATTTGGTTTTAATATGTTGCTCTTGATGTTTTTAAGTTTTCATATTACTAGAAAAACTAAATTGGGTCGAGAAAGATTATTTTTTATTCAATTTTCTAGTTTTAAACCTATTAGGGGTTCTTTGAGTTTATAAACTAATTTATTAAGATTAGGGTGTTTGTTAAGTTCTTGAGGTGCAAATAGGTTAAAATTTTGATCTTCAAATCCAAAAACTAGATTTTGAATTTCTGATAACCTCTCCAACCACTGAAAACTAGGCTTGCAGGAAACGCATTGCCTGTATGATTAAAAATAAAATAAAAGGCAAATATTATGTCGTATGCCTTTAAAATAAAAAATAAGAAAAAGGATCAAGCACATAGGGCCAACCATGTTCTTGCCTTTATGAAAATGTTTCTCCTCAATAATTTTATTTGCTATCTTTATGCAAATGTTTATTTTTATGATCATTTAAGAAAATAAAAAAGGATTCAACGAAGCAAGGTTACTTAACATGACCAAGGTTGACAAAACCCAATTTTTGACCGGTGTCAAATATCCAAAAGCAAAAAAAAATCTCTGAACCAGAAAAAAAATATTTCAATAAAAAACAAAAAATTATTTCAAAAAAATACATGTAAAAAATTAAAAAAAGTAAAAGAAAAAAAGAATTGAAAGAAAATTACAATCAGTGATGAAATTAAAAAGAATATTGAGAAAAAGGTTGAAATTTGCTAATTGAAAAGCTAAAGATTGAATTAGAAAACGAAGAGAATTGAGTGAACATTTTTAATGCAATTAAGGTGAAAATCGGATAAAATTTGAAAAAAGAGTTGAAATTAGCTAAATAATACAAAATTTAAAATTCAATGGCTAAATTAAAAAGAAGCCAATATTAAGGTAATATATTTATGTAATAAAGGATAAAACTGATAAGAAATCGAAAGAAAATGGTTGAAATTGACTAAAAATTAAAAAGCCGAGAACTAAATTGGAGGAGGCACTAATTTTTATTAAAGGATTATATGTCAAGCAATCATGGATGAAATTGAAAGAAATAATAAGAAAAATGTTGAAATTGGCCAAAAATAAAACAATTAAAGATCTAAGGATCAAACTGAAAAGGCACTAAACTTATAGGGAATTTAAAAAAACAAACTTTTTGTTAAAAAAACAACATCATTTTAAAATACCAAAAGAAAACATAAGTGAAATGACGTGTCTCACTCAATTAAAAAAAAAGACTGAAACAACACTATTTTTATACATAGCACTAAAATAATGCTTTCTTTTCATGAAGAGTTGTAAAGTTTCCAACATAAGCATAAAATTAACAAATTATGATTGTTACCTATGAATTAACCCAACATTTGTTTCAGTATAACACATCTAAGTTAGAAAATAAAAATTAATTTAATCAAATTACAAATAAATTCAAATTTTTTCAAATCCTAAATAAATCATAACATGCAAATCAAACTTCAATTCTTATGAAAAGATTGGAAAACACTTTAATATATAAGCAAAATGCACAACAAATACTATAAAAAAATATCAATACATTAACTTAAAATATAAATGGGCAAGTTTTCTTACTTGGTGTAGGGAATATTTAGAAAACAATTGTACCAAGACAATGGTGTTGACACTACAAACTGTTGGGTGTCTGAATTTGTGATGGTGGGGCGCTTAGTTTGTGGCATAATATAAGAGAGGGGCTGTTGTTTTGAATTGAAATTAAAGAGAAAGAGTAAGAAAAAGAAAGAAAAGGATGAGGTTGATATCGGTTATAACACTTTTAAATTTGTAAATGGAATTTTTGATAGAATATTGCGATGAAATATTACCATCGACAAGTTTATTGGTAAATGTTGACATGTCATCTTATTGATGGAATTACTGGTACAATATTTCTAGATTTTTTAATTATTCTTATTCTATCGGTGAATATTTTGATAATTATTGATGAAAAACATTTTTTTGGTAATTATTTTGAAACTTTTTGACAAACATATGTCATTGTTATTATCATAAGAAAATAGTGATATAATATTTTTCTTCAGCAATTCCGTTGCTATTTTATAATTTTCTGATACTGACCCTCTAAAACACTATAAAAACTAGTGTAAAAATGACAACTCAAACATATTTTGGCCGAAGTATCAACTATGGTGAGAGTGAAGATTAATGAAAATGAACCAATGATCATAATGATGCCACCAACAAGGGTTATAAAACCTTCATCCTTGCTTATAAATAGAGATGTAAAGTAATTAACAATATAACCCAAGGTAGAGAGAGAAAATACTAGGAGATACAAGGAAATGAGAGTTTTTGAGCAAAAACAAAGGTGTTTTGATCCATTAGATAGGAGATGAAGAAGAAGAAAGAAAGGAAATGAGAGATAAAGGAAATAAAAAGGAGAAAGTCGAAGTTGGAAAATCATATAAAATCAACCATCACCACTGATGTTGCCACAGTATCACCCTCTCCACCACCACCTGCCACAATAATAGCTTCTCCTTACCTAGAACCAACCATTTGCTAAGTTAGATTCCTATTTTTTTTTTTTACTTCTTTCACATAGCTTGCACATGTTATTATTAACAAATATAATTAAATGTTGTTGCAATATTCATTCATGGTCACAATTCACTGATGCATTTTTTTTATTATATTAATTTTACTAGCTTCACTACAACATTATTATCACTTTGTAAGAATATGTTGTCATCTTTTTATATATGCATGTCTGTGAAAAAAATTTATTTTTAGAAATTGACAACTTTTCACTTATGCATTATTTTATTTTATTTTTAATGGCTTTGCAATAGTGTTATTATCATTTCATAAAACTATGTTATCATCTTACATACGCATGTGTATGAAAGAATTCATTTTTGGAAACCAGAACTTTTCACTCATGCATTTTTTTAAATTTGATTTTTTTTAATTTTTACTACTTCAGAATAACAATATTATCACTTTGTAAAATTATTTTTTCATCGTTTTATGTATTTATATGTGTGAAAAGACTTATTTTTGAAAATTAACAATTTTAAACAGATACATTTTTATTTTATTTTATTTTTTATAGCTTTAAAAAAACATTGTTATCATTTAGTAAAATTGTGTTATCACCATTTTATGTATACGTGTATGTGTAAATATTTTTTAAACCAGAATTAAAATTGTGTTAACGAGTTTCATCAAGTTTGCAACATGTTTTGATCAAAAGTTGATTCCTAAACAATTAGGCCAACTTGTCTCCTAGTTTTTAGTGACTGACATAGGCATAATGCAACATTTTAACCCCAAAATGAGTTAAAAAAAAGGCATAAATAAGTTTTTCATCAAGTTAAGATCATGCATTGATTCTAATGTTAGGTCCATAAGTCTTCTATTTTTAAGTATCGATGTAGGCCTAACATGTTGTTTTCAACTAAAAATTAATGATAAATGACTTGGAAGTCGATATAGAGATAATTTAAACAATTAGTGTCATACATAAAATAAATGTAGGAGAAAACACATAGCTAAGGTAACCCCTAGTTAGATCTCTGAAACCATTACATATTTCAGAATTTTTAGTTTCCTTAAAAATTAGATGATGACTCTATTTTTCTATAAGTTTCTTTAATTTTTAAGGTCTCATTTTTCATTTCGGGGGCAAGAGGGGCCACAACCTAAGTCGTGAATTAGGTAGGTTAAACCGGTTTGAGTTAGCTTAATCTAGAATGGTGCCTATTTATTTTGTAATGGACAAAATGAGACCAAGTTTTGAACCAGTCAACTAAGTCAAGGGTGCACTTGTAAAGTTAGATAAACTAGACTAGGTTAACTTCCACCCAGTTTACTTTAAGACCGGGTTGATGGGGCACCATGTTAATTCCCCTGATTAAACAAGGTTAAATACAATAGCTAAGAATTTCCTCACGATAACATTTGGGAAACTAACTAGTATAAATTGAAAAATTTATAATTACCAATCGTAAATCTTGAAATTTTTATCATCTTTATTTTGTTTCAAACAATATTAGAAGATGACTAGATCATTGACTTGAGCTAAGTTGCGTGTTAGGTCAAATGTTTCTTATAAATAAGAAAAATATTCAGATGTTGTTAACGTTTTTTTTCTAGCGAAAAACAATTATGCGAGGGTTAATCCAATGTAACTCATAAAAACATAATTTGACTTAAAAAATTTCAAGATGATATTTTTTTAATATTAAGATAACAACATATTAGATTGACTTGGGTTAATCTGGGTTAACATGTCAAATCCATGACCCGAGTTATAAAACTATGATAAGTTGATAACCTCATAGAAAGCAGATCAAAATAAATTATGAAGCTTAATTCTCAATCAATCAAATGTTGAAGGATAAAATTAAATTTTTTTTAAAAAAAGACTTAAAAAAGCGACTCGGATCATAAGACCTAGATAACTTCATGGAAAGCCAATCAAAACAAATTATGAACTCTAATCCTCAATCAACCCACTATTGAAGGATAAGATCAAGAAAAGAAATCAATTTAAAAAAATAACCCGAGTCAATCTGCCAAACTTATGACCTAGGTCATCAAACCAGGATAATCTCATAGAAAGAAAGGAAAAATAATTTGATTTAACCTGGGTTAATCTGTCAAATATATGACTTTGGTAATAAAACTAAGATAACCCTATATAGAGAAAATAAAAAAAATTATGAAGCTCAATTCTCAATCAACTGTGAACCCAATGTTGAAAAATAAAATTTATAAAAATTTTAATTAAAAAATGACACAAAAAATAAGCTAAGTCGACCTGGGTTTACCGGTTATGCACTATTCATGGACCATGAGATTGTGATGAAAAAATAAAAAGCAAACTAAAACAAATCATAAAGTCTAATTTCCAATCAAACACAATATTAAATGACAAATTTGGGAAAAAAAAGTCAATTAAAAAAAAGAAAAAAAAATGAGTCAATTGGATTTACTCGCCAAACTTGCGACCTGAGTCATGAGACAAGGACAAGCCAATAAAAACCAATTTCACTATTGAAGGACTAATGATCTGGGTCATGAAATGGAGATGACTCTTAAAAAGAAAATAAAAAAATAACTCAATTTAACCGGGGATATAATGCCAAAATTCATAACCTTGATCGTAAGACCAAGATATCCCAATAGAAAGGAAGTCAAAATAGATTATGAAGCTTAATTTCCAACCAACTCAATACCAAATGATGAAATAAAAAAAAATCAATTAAAAAATAACACAAAAAATAACTTGAGTCAACTCAGGTTAGTCCATTAAGCATTATTCTTGGGTCATGAGGCCAAAATAACATAATAAAAAATAAACAAAATAAATCATGATGTCTAATTCTCAACCTACTTAACATTATAGAAAAAAAGTTAATTAAGAAATAGAAGAAAAAACCCTTAGTCAACTGAATTAACCCGTGAAATTCATGATCAATGTTATGAGAGTGTGATAATTCATTAAAAAAAATATAATATTAAAAGATGGAATTAAAAAAAGAAGATATTGAATGAAAAAAAGAAAAAAAAGAAAAGCAAAGTACTATTTAAATAAATATTGCTTTGTGAGGAGGGGTACAATAACCCCCTTTTCTTTTAGTTTATAGTTAATAAATAGATCAACTTCGAGCAAGTCAAAAGTTGATAAAAAAAAAAAAGAAAAGAAATATCTCCTTTTTATTTTCTTTTTGGCATTATTTGAAGTCTTAGCCTAAACACATGTCTTTTCTTGGGTTATGTTTATAATGCAAATATAGAAACTTTCCACTTCTAGCCGTTGCAGTTTCCACGCAATGTTATGATTTGAATAAAAAAAAAATTGAACATAGAAAAATAATATAAAAAAACTCATTGACAATATCATTAAATTTGGTCAAGTTAGTCTATCTTAAAACCTCCTGACCTGATGCCTTACTTAGCGTTTAGGCTTCAAATCAAAACATATAGGATTTGTCTCGATATGACCTTATCGACTTGACTTGTCCACAGGCAACTTGGACAACCGATAAAAACATAATTTGACATAAAAAAATTCAAGATGACATATTTTTATTTTAACATTGAGATGATAATGATATATTGGATCGACTCGGGTTAACTTGCCAAACCCGCGACCTGGATCATGGACCATTGGTTTTAATATTTTTTTTTGCAAAAATACTTTTTTTAATCATATGATAAACAACCTTATGTAAAAATCGAGCACCTACCCAATGCCATGATATTTACTTGAAATTGAGATAATCTTATAAAAAATAAAATAAATTAAGAAATTCAATTCTTAATAATTTTTTAATAGAGAAACTAAAAGATGTTATTTATACTTTATAAAACAAATAAAAAAATATATAAACTAATAAATAAAAAAGAGTTATTAATACTAAATAAATATCAAAATACGAAGCTAATTTTCATAGTAAAAAAATAAGATAGAAGCACTTGAAATGGTTATAAGGATTGTCCTTTTTATTTTAGATTTTTTTATAGGATAAATCTAACTAGTCTCTTTGAAATTTCATGAAACTATATATATATATATATATATATATAAAAGGATTGTCCTTCTAACTCTAAAAGCAACCAATAATATATATCTTATTTAACAATTTTTTTTATAAAAAAAAAAACTAACTCCAAAATCTAGCACCGTACATAGATTTGTTAAAAAAATGCTATCGCCATGTAGCATGGTAGCTAGGTGTCATTAAAGACAACCCCGAAACCCCGACGTCAATTTAGATTATCTCTTCTGAAATTTATATTTTTCCACACAATAATGACTGTAATTAACAGTTTGATTGGGAATACTATATTCTGAGGGTTTAAAATATTTTTTAAAAAATATATCAAAATAATATATTATTTTAGTTTTTAAAAATTATTTTTAACATCAGCAGCATGAGTATATTAAAGCTATTTAAAAATATAAAAACATTTTAAATTTTTAAAAAACATAATTTTATTAGCGTTTCTAAACAAACCCATTACGTGAACAATTAACATGAAAACCAGAAAATAAAAACCCGAATAGTGATGTTAGCATCAATCTTTTTACTGGTCATGAAAATATATTTCCCTTTCACAGTGGAAAGATACGCATCAACAAGGAAAATTATGGTGACTCAAGTGACAGGTAGAGAGCTTAATTAACGTAGCTAAAGAAACAAGTGTTAGTGGGGATTTCTTGCTTTGCATTCTAGCTAGGATTGCTTTCCCAAATGCAAGCTATTTTTTCCTAGCTGATTTTGTAATTTATAGTGTCGCAAACACAATCACTTGCCGTTTTCATAATTAAGGTCAAAAACTGGCTATTGGCTTGAGCCAAGCAGATAAAAAGATGAAAGGGACGCATGGCCAATCTTTAAACTCAAGTCCATTGAATCGCCTTGAACCGACAAGAAATGTTATCACATATGATCTTGCTGCGTGCCAATATTTCACTCTCAAACCACCTTGGATGTGATTTTAGGGTTTGATGGTGATCTGAGATAAATCTCAAAGGCCATCATCCAATTATGGTCCTGTTCGTCGAAATTGTTAATTTCTTACAAGGCATTTTAGATATCTTTTTTCTTTTTGTGATAAGCCAGAGATAGCAAGATAGACATCAAAGTGGAGATAAGAACCACTTGGAGAGAAAGAGGGAAATGACAGAACGCATGAAAGAAAAACAAAAACAGACCTGAACCTACCATAACAGAGACCATGAGCTGAAAGTCGAGGGAAATGGCAGAAGAACAGAATCACAATACTAGAACACTTAGTTCTTTTCTTTCAAAATAGCCAAACTCGATATCAGTACCTCTATGAGCTTAGATTACGAATATCACTGGTCAGAAAATCAGTACAATGGTATTTAAGCCCTAAAAAACCGATTTTCAAGTCATTTCAACCAAAACAAATACATCAGCAACACTCTTATAATAACTACAAATCAATTCATTAACCCCAAAAACAGTAAAAATCTCCTCTAAAAATCTGGATTAGTTTTGTCTTTCTTGATTTAGATCTATTTTTTCAGGCAATATTGAAGCTATAAACATTCATTATAAACTACTCTCGTCATATGGAACTAATGGACACCAAAAATAACTATTTTGATGGTAAATAATTGCATTAGCAACAACTTTCTCTCTCATTACAGAAATTTGATGAATTGTCTGTCTCCTCTCTTTAATCAGGAACTTAAAATATTAAAAATAAATTTTTATATTAAAATAAAATTTTTAAAGTTTAAAAGGATCTAAATTGTATTATTTTTAAAGATTGAAAACCAAAATATATTTAAAAAAAACACTGGATACACTACTCATTATAAAATTATTCAAAATTAAAATTAAAATTTAAAGATCAAAATTAAAAAATAAATAAGGTAATATATAAGTGTGTTAACACTGTTTTGTGCCACAATAACTAACACGTTTGAGTAAGACCCATTTTTCACTCGCTTTCCACTACGAAATTCTCAACTTTTAAAGGGACAAAACCTCCCTCAAGACCAGCCGCAATCCTAATCCTTCGTTATGTTTCGCATTGCGTTTTAAACAGAAGTTAGGTTAAAAAATGTTTTAAAATTAATTTATTTTTTTTTATGTTTAAATCATTTTAATATATTAATATATTTTTTTAATATATTTTTAAATAAAAATAACTTTAAAAAATACAAGTTGAGATCACAGTGAAATAGAGCAGCCTGCATTGATTTTACCAAGTACTCATCCAAACTAATTTGTCTTCGGAATAATTGTAAGTCATTATGAACTGAATTTAATTTATAAGAAAGGAATGTAGAAGGCTCGTCCTCGGAAAATCTCAATCTACTACTTCAAAGCTAGCCAAGACCCCATTTGATATATAGTAGAGTTTGGTTTCAGAGAAAGTGAGAACAAAGCTGGAAATTAATCGGCAATCATTTCACCGTCAAACCACAACTCCCACCACAACAAAGTTCTTAACAGTCGAAGCAGAAAAGTCAATGCATTCCATGCACACATCTGCTAGCAAAGCTTCCCAAATTCTATAGCGACAGCCCCACACCTTTGTTCATTAGAGACTCATCCGCCAGTTCCACAGCCACTTAGGAAGTCAGTTTTGTGATTTCTCTAGCACCCACTCATGATCTACAGATCCATTAAGTAAAAAAACCATGAAGATGAAGTAAAATCTTACACCTAAAGACACCCCTAAATATTCATCCTCAACCTGATTCCACTTCTTTCCATCTTAACCAAACATCTCTTTTAATCTATGAACAGGAAGAAGACAACCACCAGAAGAATTTAAGCAAATTTCTCCCCCACATCCCAAACAGATCCCGCGTTAATCTCTTACTTAGAGGTCGAAATAGAGCATGACACAAAGCTGGTACAGGAAGCTTCTTTCTGATAACTCAACTGGGAGAGAATCAACCGATTTCTATTGAAAATACCACCTTCAGATACCGAGTTACAACCTCGTAAATATTCAATGAAAGAATCATCCACATGTGGTGTTAAAATCACCATAGAAGAGCTATTAATAATGCTGAGGTCTAGTAGAGAGACGAAAACTCCTCTTCTTCCATTTTTCAGTTTCTTATGACCCTTGGATGCTTTCGGCTTTTGGGATCCCATCTCTTCTGGTTCTGCTATGTCCTTGATGGCAAGTACCATAAGAAATATCAGACAAAGAAGTGAAGCCTGGAGTCGCACTGCTCGGGTCATCTATATGGGCCACACTGTTATACCCAATATGTCTATCAGATCTTTTCACATCATAAGAGAGAGTGGGTCTAGTGGTAGCAAGTACACCATGAGAAAGATCCGAATTTAGAGACCCATCATATCGGCTGATATTTACTCAAAATAGGAGCTCCTCTCGTTTTCCCAAAGATCGATTAAACATTGAAATACGGAGACAAGCGCTCATAACTTTAAAAAGGCCAATAAAGGAGCTTCCTTTCCAAAAGAGAGATAATATTGGGAGAGAAAACGTTATTGGATAAATCTTCCATAAGATGATTGATATTGCAAAACCATTGTCCATACCAATCACTACTTAATTCAGTTGCATTAAATTTCGACTCTTTGGATGCAAAAGTAAGGAGGAACAGCAAGTTCCAACCCCTTTATGAATAAAATCTAACGTAGCTGGAAAAACTTCAAATTAGATTTGGAACTTTCCTTGGCTACTTGATGAACTGACTGTGGTGATTGGATTTGACCATTGATCGATGGACTAATAAGGGGACTACTGGACTTTGGCCAATGGTTTCCATGCCGTCGTATAAAAATAAGTTTTTTTTTTCAAAATAGAGTATCATTCATTACTTAAATTAGTAGATGTAGAAGAAAAGGATTATGTTGAGTAGAATAATAATGTGTGTAGCAAGAGAAAAATATGCAGCAAGAGAAGCATAAGTTGGGAAAGACCAATGTGGCTCTATGGCTTTGGTGGTTTGCTCTGCTATTCTAAATAAAGTTTTATTCATGTTATATTACTTGATAACCCAAGGATTTATAGACCTTATTAATACCAGTTTATCTCGTGAAAAGTAGTATAATAATAGAGAATAAATACATTTCCCCACAGGTATCTTATGGAGAGGGGAGAAAAATTAGTTGGTTGTTGTGCCTTGTCGTGCTATCATTGGGAAAGTTGGTGTTTGAGAGTAATTGACGAGGGAATTAGGTTCCTTTTAAGAAGACAGGTGATCAAGAAATAGTCATCAGTGAGAAATGTATGTGACTTGCTGACAATTTATTTATAAGCATAGAATTGTACGATATCATACTACCTTTCTTAGAGGTAGTAACTCTGCATTGTGGTGTGTTTCACTCACTGGGTTTCCTGAGAATTTACGTAGAAGTCCGAACATTTTCTTGGGCTCTTTGGGCTTGTGCACTCCTTTGAGCTAATGCATTCCCTCGAGCTGGTCATGATGGTGTAGTCCTCTAAGCATATGTGGTTAGCACTTGCATTGCATGCTACTGATCAACAAAAATTTAAGAACTAACTATAGAGTTTTAGAGAAATATGTAATAAATAGAGGAGAAGGAGAAAAGTTTTTTTTCCACCATTATTATCATCTTGCTAAATCTATTTTTATTCATTGAAGTAACCTTTAATTCCCTTAATAACATCTGTGTACAATCTTTCATCCTACAAGCTATGTTTAAAATGACCTTTTTAGGATAGCAACCTTTTGTTGTAAGTGAGGAGCAACTTCCAAACGAAATATTTGATGGTCAATAATAGATTTGTGATAAATTTTAAGATAATTTTCATAACTTTGATTGGGCCAAAATTTTGTCAAAGTATTCTATAAACTTAGTATTATAGTTAATCAACTAGCTATAATTGTTTTCATATTTAAATTAGACCCACAATATACTATATGAAAATTTTATTTAGCTTATATTTTATTAACTAGGTTGGATTTAGCGATTATTTAAATAATTTATAATTTATTTTTCAAAATAAATTATTGAAATTATTATTATTCATATTCAAAATTTATCAAAATCATAGTTAGTTTTTTTTTTTTTTATCTATGGCTATACACTATGTTACGAACAAAACCAAGTCTACACCTATATTTGTTCAGCTTACTAGGAATAACAAGATTCATAACTTTGAAAAGGCTCGTGTGATTATTGTGTAAGTGATCCTTAGACTTGAGATCACTAAGTAATCTTAGAGAATGTTATGCTTTGATCATATTATATATTATCTTAATTGAGGTAATGAAAGGGTAGACATTGAGTATATCATGAACTATATGAGGTACTTGAGTGATCAATAGACGATTCATCACTTTAGGTGAATTAGAGAAAATGTTTTATATGTTCTTCAATAGTATTGACTGAGAAATCCTTGGCCAAGGTGGAATGAGATTTGAAAAGAGTTTCAAATCTTATTTAAATGATCAATGATTATTATGTAAAAAACAAACATGATTTAACATGGCAGATATACTTCATGCTTTAATGTTAAATCATAATATTATTGATGAAAGAATATTAATTACACTAAGAAATCAGTTACTGAAAGGTTAAGTCAAACCACTAATGACTTTTCTAATATTTAGGGGATCATGACACGTTGTTAAATGACGCACTTGATCTTCAAATATAAATTAATTAATTATTGAATTGATAATAATTCAAATTATTTAATTTATTTTATTCTATTTAATTAGAATTATAATTTATATCTATGCCAACATATTAAGAACCTAATGTGTTACATACATTAAAATCATTAGTTAGAAATTAAACTGTGATGATTTAATTAAGTTTGATTTGATTAAAATATATTTTAGAAATTAAAAAATATAGTATAATTAATACAAGGATTATATTTCTAATCCTAGGAAGAAAAATCAAGGAATTGATAGAGTTAATTTCTAAAATTATCCTGAATTAATATATAGATATTATTCAAATGACAAATTGATATTTTATCAATTTATAGGGTTTTTCAGATTTTCCTATAAATAGTAAGTTATGCCTCTTATTTTAATGTTGTTATTTGTTAGACATAGAAACTAAGTAAGTCATAAAATAGAGAGTTAGCACTAGGCATAGTAATCTCTCTCTCTTAAATAAGAATTTAGGAGATTTTTCACTTCGTGTGGATTATTGTTAGAAGCCGGATAATTAGATAATAAGAATTTAGGAGATTTTTCACTTCGTGTGAATTACTGTTAGAGACCAAATAATTAGATAACTTATAATTTGCAACATCTCAACCTTTAATAAATTATTCAAACCCAAAAAAATGTTGGATCTTCAAACTCCCGAATCTTCTTTTATTTAGTCATACCAGCCCATAGAAACCTTCTCTTAAAGGTAAGAAATGGTAAGAAATGGTCTCCTCTTGTTTTCTTTGTCTTCAATTTTGTTTCAAAAGTCCACAAGAAGTGCAGTCTGGCTGGAAACTGGTTCTCAATCGAAGTGAACAAATGGTTCATTAAAGGTAAGTTAGCTAAAAAATGTCGAATCTCATCTCGAACACCATTTATCTGGACTGTTTATAGAGTAAGTTTCTTGGATGGCAATATATTTTTACTATGTGTATGAATGTACGTGTCCTTTCACACACACTCTCCTTCAAAAATCCTAACTTGAGTATAAGAGTTATATTCATCATATTCTATCAAAAGCCAAAAATTTATGTCATTATTCTCTGCATAGCATCCACTAAACAAATTAAAAATAGAGTTTATTAATTTGGAATTGCATTCCAAATGATTTCTAAAAAAATTAAATTTGTTTTTGTATAAAATTAATTTTTTATATTTTTTATCGTTTTGATATAGTGATGTTAAAAATAATTTTTAAAAATTAAAAATATATTATTTTAATATATTTTCAAGTAAAAAACGTATTAAAAAACAATCATTCACTTCAAGAAAGGAGAATAAATCGCCTTACTTGGGATCTTACGGATTTTGTCATCAAATTCTTTTATGAATTTCTAAGCCAACTTTTCATGTGCTGTATGAAGTATGAACTATGTCAAATCATAATTTTTCAAGAACTTCCACCTTGTGTTATTCCTTCATAAATTAGTCAATTTCAAACTTATTGAACAAGTGTCTCCATATATCTTGTATGTCACTCTAGAGATTAGTTCCA
>Ga0325402_1003499_pt1 | contig 14207 bp, 4 predicted proteins | sample PopdelMetagenome_22_FD_207212 | JGI IMG/M metagenome (GOLD analysis project Ga0325402, IMG submission 207212) | Populus deltoides microbial communities from Bellville, Georgia, United States - Xylem-PdKOR-R3 | ecosystem: Host-associated > Plants > Phyllosphere > Stem > Wood/Secondary xylem... | reverse complement strand
CTTCTTTTAAATACCACAGTTTTCATCCCAAGTTTGCTAAAGTATCATGGCATTTAATTGCAATTTTTAATAGCTTATAGCCTTATAATGAACCAAATAATAATATAATAAAGTTTGACTAAAAAAAAAGAAATAAAAACCAAAGAAAGTTCTTACAATTACATATAAGGAAGTGTTTGTTTCCCTTTTATCCTCTCTTCGATCATATATAAGCACTGCAGTAATAAATATGGTAACCTTTCAAATGTTGTCATTTGTTTCGTAGTTTGCTTAAGTATTGTAGTTTTTAATAGCTCATAACCTTTAAACCTTGTACTTGAAAAGAATACACAATGAGTGTGTGTTTGACTTGTGGGTGATATTGATTTGGCTCGTTGCATTTGGTTGTCTGCATTTTTTTTAGGTAGGGTCATGTATAGAGAAATTGCTGCTGAAATTTATTTCAAGTGGATAAATGCACTAAAATAGAAAACCATAAACTATAGATTGAGAATTTAATTGAATGTTCTTACTTATTTAGTTATATTGTTTAGATGTCAATGAAACGTTTAGGAATGAAACATAGCAGTTGTGCATCTTCAAGCAGTAACGTTTTTAAGCCTGTGGTGCATTCAGGTGCCAAACACAAGGAGGACTCTTTAATTCATTCGGAATATGATCTGGAGTTGTAGTTGAAGGCTGGAGTATCCAATGAACTCAATAGAAATCTAGTTTATGGTATCTCTATGACTATGGTTCGAGATATGAGGTCAAGTTATGGTGTCTCGACTTTAAACATCCTATAATCCTACGTGGACTCATCCATCACCACCTATTAAAGAGTTAGTTAAACAACAGATTGGTGCTCTGAGGGTCGCAATAGAGGCAAAGTAACAAAAAAAAAAAGCAATGGGAGAAGATGATTGCATACATGTTTAGTTATTATCCTCCCCTTGCAGACCTCCATGAGATTTTCCTCCCTCCTCCCTTCCACCTCTATCTGTAACCTCTTCTTAATATTTATAAATATTTATAATTGATTTTTATAGTTAAATTAATAATATTAAATATGTTCTTTAAGCTAAATTTTTTGTTAATGTTGTTTAATGTCAACTTGTTTTTATAGCATTTAAAAAGAAATAAATTAGTACACGACCGATGGAATCACTCACCGACATAGAAACTCTGTTAATACAACATGTTAATTTTCCTCGTAAAACTATAAAAAGTTGTTAATTGTTTTGATATAGACCAATGAAATTACCGACAAAATATGGTTATTAATGATTTTGTCACTTTATCTAGTGGTTAGATACAATATATTACCGAAGATTTATCTATTGATGATCTAATGGTAATATTTACCAACCGATAGACTAATAAAAATTTATTGTCGCATAATATTATGTTGGCATGTCTGTTGATTTTTAAATCAATGACAAAAATATTGATGGATATGAAATCATAGGCCCAATACTAGGTGACAAAACAGTTCCTTATCGATGATATTTTTACCAATAAAAACATAACTTTCACAGCTAAACAATGAAATTTCCCTAGTGATGCTAAACAATGAAATTAAAAAAAATAAAATAAAATAAAAAAGGAAGCAAGCAAGCTGTTACATTGGTGAGATTCACCAGTTGGACCGACTAACATGGTGGGTCTCATCATGGTTCAAACTCTTTTATGAATTTTTTTCGTTTTTTATTGACAAGAGAGAGAGAGAGAGAGAGAGAGAGAGAGAGAGAGAGAGAATTTTCACTACTATTTTTATTGTTTATCTATTTCTGTATGCCTAAACATGTGTTAGTATCACAAGCTGACACATGGCCTGCATACAGCAGGGAGTTTTTGTCTCGAAAATAAGAATATATAGTTTGGTTAGAATAGTGATCAAAGAAGATGCATATTTACCCTCCGTCCCTCTATCTTTCAAATAGAGAAGATAGAAAAAAAAAATATTGAGAAAAGAGTAATTATAAATATTGATCGATTCTCTGATTTATTGATTCACTCTCTCAATCTATGTGTGTGCATGACACTACTGGAAATGGTAACAAATGATAAAAACCCTGCAGGCACACATAATTAAGCATACTACATGATTGATAGAAATGTTTCTCCCAGAGATGAAAGTAACATTCTATATAAATTAAGTGATCACATGCACAAGCAGAAATTATAATTAGTGTCCAATTAGGAAATGAAACTATAATGGATTTTTCTTAATTTCTATAACTATTGTTCATCAATTTGTATATCTTTCACGTTTCTTCCTCGTGTACACAAATGGAATAGCCATCAGTGGTAGTATTGGTAGGAGATCTCATCAGGGCGTGCACTTCTTGTAAGAGTCTGGGACAGTCGGGGTTTTACTCCCTTACCTGGGCCCACAAAGTGCACTTTCCGGAGGGTGAGGTTTCCTCGAATCCAAAAAAAAAAAGTTAGGAGATCTCATGCATGCATGTCATGAAAACAAAGTGAAATCTTCACTTGTCTTTCTCGATTAGTTTGAGAAAATGCGATGTACAAGTGAGAAGCCGAGACAAGGAGAAGCAATAAAAATAGCCCAAAGGTTCTCTTCTCCATGACCGATGTCTGCATCTCTCAACCCAAAACCACCGACTAATAATATAAAAACATATATACCTTGGAACTGAATACCTTGTGTCCCTCAAAATGGATATATTTTGAAGTCTCGTACGTACTCTCTGAGCTGCTGCCTAGCTAGAAGATAGATAGTGCATTGTTGTTGAGAAGGACAGGTGAAGTTGAGGATCTAGGCTATTCACGTGAAATGACAAGAGCAAGCTTGTCTAGACACTTGTCTTTGCTGCCACGAACTTGTTCATCATGGGATTCAAGTTAAGGAAATACCAGCTGGTAGCTAGATAACTAGATGGAATTGCATTTCTGTGTTTGACAAAATGTATGAATGTTCTTATTGTATGTGGTGAGTTTTTGGCATGAGACAAGATTTGGTGGCATAAATTCCTGCTACCATGAGCCCAAGTCTCTTGTCAGCACCTTAAAGATTCAACATTTGTGTAAAATGTCATGGTGTCATTCATTTCAATTTGTTCTTCATCCAAATTAGTTAATCTAAGTAGATTTTAATTGAGAAGCAACTATATTAATTTATGAATACATGAATGATGCCGACCAAGGTTACTAGGTGACAACACTGGCTGACTGGATATGATGCCGACCAAGGTTTAGGTGACAACATTGGCTAACTGGATACTCAATCACATGCAAAGCAATGAAGCTAAAGTTTGTAAATATATTAAACTAGTACAAAGTAATGATGTTTCGTATATCAGAACAAAATATACTGAATATCAAAATATTTTTTTAAAAGAAACCTAAATTTTATATAAATTTAAATTTATAAGAATACAAAATAATAAATTATGGCAAACACATGCTTTCAAGATAATAAGAATTGATTCTCGGTACTATTAATATTTTTATAGTGGATTTTGATAGCTATAAAATTAAAGAATTAATAAAAATTAATTATTATCATTATTAACCTTTAATTGGCCACCACAAATCAAGAATTAAATCTGGAAAAACCAATAGTTCTTTAAGTAGAAAAACCAAAAGTTATTTGAGATTAATTTCTCATTCACCTATGATTTATTTAAATCATATTAATTAAAACAAATTTTCAATGCAAGTTAATTCAAAATTACTCGGGTTAATTTAAATAATATTTTTTTATAAAATTTAATCTAGGTTAGGTAGAAACTAGATGATTTACCCGCGCTACGTTGCGGGTCAAGTCAATTTTTTCTTGAATGTAAAATAAATATTTAAATGTTGCTAATGTTTTTTCCCTAGCGGGAAAAAAAAAATTAATTAGTGTGAAGATTTACCTGATATAACCAGTTGACTTTACAGGTCCAAAAACAACTCATACAACTCATGAAAATAATATTTGACTAAACAATATTTCAAGATGATATATTTTCTTAATATTAAAATAATAAAATATTGGATTGACCTGCAACAACCCGGGTTAACATGTCAAATTCATGACCCAGGTTATGAGACTATGATAATCCTATAGAAAGCAAATCAAAATAAATTATGAATCCTAATTCCTAATCAACTCAATATTGAAGGATGTAAATAAAAAAATTAATTAAAAATGACTTAAGTTAACATGTCAAAATTGCAACCCGAGTCATAATACCGAGATAACCCTATAAAAAGTAAATTGAAATAAATTACGAATTACAATCCCCAATCAGCCCAATATTGAAGGATGCGATTAAAAAAGATATCAATTAAAAAAATATATAAAGCAACTTAAGTCAATCCATCAAATTGATGACCTGGGTCATCAGACCGAGATAATCTTATAGGAAAAAAAAAGATTAAAAAAATAAGCTGATTTAACCCGGTTTAACCTGTCAAATCCACAACTTTGATCTTGAGATAACCTCATAGAGAGAAAGTCAAAACAAATTATAAAACTCAATTCTTAATCGCCCTTATCGGACCTAATGTTGAACGATGAAATTTGTAAAAATTTTAATTAAAAAATTAACATAAAAAATAAGTCAAGTCAACCCGAGTTAACCGTTAAGTATTATTATCAGGTCATGAGATCAGGATAACCTAATGAAAAACAAACCGAAATAAATCATGAAGCTTAATTCTCAATGAAACACAATATTAATTGATGAATTTGGAAAAAAAAGTCAATTAAAAAAAAGAAAAAAATGAGTCAATTGGGTTAACCCGTCAAACCCACGACCCGGGTCATGAAACAGGAACAACCCAATAAAAAGCAAGTTCAATTTTGAAGAACCTGTGACCCGTGTTATGAGATTGATATTACCTTTAGAAAGAAAAAAAAACAACATGATTTAACCAGGGTTAAAATACCAAAACTCGTGACCTTGATCATAAGACCAAGATATTCTTATAAAAAGCAAATCAAAATAAATTATGAAATTGAATTCTCAACCGATCCCATGTTGAATGATAAAATTAGAAAAAAAATCAATTAAATAAAAGACACAAAAAAACAACCTAGGTCAACTTGGGTTAACCCGTTAAACACTATTCTTAGGTCATGAGACTAAGATAATTTAATGTAAAGTAAACAAAACAAATAATGAAGTTTTAATTCTCAATCAAATCAATATTAAAAGACAAAATGGAAAAAAAAATCTGAGGCAACCAAGTTAACCCGTTAAACCTGAGATCCGTGTCACTAGAGTGTGATACTAAATAGAAAAAAAATAATATTAAAAGATAAAATTAAAAAAAATATTGATTGAAAAAAAAATGAAAGGAAAAAAAAAAGTAAAGCAATGCACTATTCCAATTAATAGTGTTTTGTGACGAGGGGTACAGTAAAACCCCCCTTCTCTTTTAGTTTATAGTTAATTATCAGATCATGAGATCAAGATAACCTAATGAAAAATAAATAAAAGAAATCATGAAGTTTAATTCTCAATTAAATCAATAATTAATAAAAAAAATTGAGTCAACCAGGTTAATCCATCAAACTTGGAATTCATGTTATGAGAGCGTGATAAATAAGTAGAAAAAAATATAATATTAAAAGATGAAATTAAAAAAAACATTAATTGAAAAAAAATCAAAGAAAAAATATATTAAAAAATGAAATTAAAAAAATAAAAAATAATTAAAAAAAAGCTAAGAAAAATACTATTCTAAAAAATAATATTTTATGAAGAGTAGTATTTTATATATATATATATATATATATATATATATAGTTAATTTACCGGATTACGGGTAAACCTGTGAAAGTTTAATAAGAGGAATAAAATTGAGGATAGAGTTGTCAAGAAAGGAGATGGAGTTACCTTTTCTAGTGGGCTGAGATATAATGCATTAAGGGGACTTGGGGCTGAGTATTTGCGTGGACGTAGGCCTTTCGTGGCCCGCCTTGCTTCACTTTAAGAAATATCGTCTTACCATCTTCATCGTTTCTTTTAATGCATGCAGCAGTAGTTTTAAGATTGTATTGCAAACGATGAGTTCGTGGCTCGTTAAAATTATACATTGCTCCTTGTACAGTATACACAGCATGATTGAAGATAAATATGTTTTCTGAAATGGATTTGGTCAGAGGGGTGGGGAAGGTAGCAGTTGTTTATATTTCAACTACTAGTTTATGTCTTTTCATTCGTCATCTCTGCTTTGATGTAATTTGATATTATATGTTTACTTCGCTACATCCATTCAATAAATCATCTCCATATATATTAACAAAACTCTAAAATATATGGGATTATTATAGAGTAAAGTACTGTGAATTGTGAGTATTTTTATTCTGAATTGTACTATTTAATACAAAAACTGAAAAAGATCAGCAGAGGGATCAATAAATTACTATATACACTGAGTGATTTAAATGTGGATTGCACTGTAGATTTACTGTAAACACAAATACATTGTACTGTGGACAACACTGTAGCAATAGAATCTTTACACTGTGTACAACATTGTAACACCCAGGTGGCATTCCCTACTATGTTTTTGGTCAAGAATTGCAGCTGAGGTGTTACCTTCTCTGCCAAGAGCTGCTGAGTTTGACTTGGCAATCGGATCCAAATCACTTTCAAAAGGTGTTGGGTCTAGCTGCACAGCCATACCCAAGGATATTGGGTATGGTTGCGTAGCCAGACCCAACAGTCATACCCAATTAAATTTCTTGCGCGTTGCCTTCTCTAATTTAAATTTATTTTTCAAAATAAATTGATGACATTTTTTTTATATTGTATAAAAGTTAGGTGATGATAATTTTTTTTCGTTTCAAGTTGGTTTGAATTTCCTAATTAAATCATGTTTGATTTTGTGTTTCAAAAACTATTTGAAATTTGTTTTACAATTTTTAAGTTTTTTTTACTTCAAATTAATACTTTTTTATGTTTTTGTATTAGTTTTTATAGAAAAATATATGTTGAGATTGTGTGTGGCAACGAAGCCAGAATCAAGAAATTTTAATTTTTTTCTTTATTTCAAAATAATATTGTTTTGATATTTTTGTATTATTTTTTAAATATATTTTTTAAAAATATCTATTGAGATTGTGTCTGGTTGAGAGGGGAGACCCAAGAAATTTAAAATTTTTTAACTTTTTTCTTTACTTCAAATTAATATTCTTTTGATCATTTTGTATTATTTTTTTAAAATATCATTTAAAAAAAATATATTGAGATTGGGTCTGGCTGCGTAGCGAGACCTATGACAGCGTGTGGCCTTGCTTATAGCAGGACCCACAGTTGATGGGTCATTCTGACAAGCATGACTCCATGATGTTAGGCCCTACTGCCCAGCAGTAGAGGGCCCAGAAAGGCACCTAGCTGAGGGGTCCTTTTGCCAAGATCCAAGTCTATTGGATGTGGCTCTGCTGCCAAACCCAATGATGGTGGGTATGGGTGCCCAGCAGCGGTGGATCCAGTTGAAGCACGACCCACTAAATCTGGGTCTTACTTCCACTAAGACCTAGCAGCGGTAGGCCCAAACACAGTAAATCCCATTAGCGGTGGGCCCACGGCTGTGAGAAGGACCCATTAAAGTTGGGTCCTGCTGCCACCAGGACCCAGCAACAAGGGGCCTTGTTGCTAGCCCCAACTGCTAGCAAGACCCATTGTTGTTGGGTATTGTTTTAAGCATGACCCATTAGCGGTGGGCCCAGAACTGTGACTGAAGTTGGGCCCTAATGTCACTTGGACCCAACAGCAGTGGGCCTTGCTGCCACCAGAATCCAGTTGCGGTGGCCGGGTTTGTTTCATTTGAAATTCGGGCCAGCAATTGGGCCAAGGAAAACCAGTCGACCTGTCAGGTCAACCTGGAATTCGGGCGACCTAGCAAAAACCCGATGGAGTCCTTTTTTTTGAATTTTTTTTCTCCTACCTAGAAATCCTTTTTTTTCATATTTTTCAATTGATTACTAACTCATTTCAAAGTTCACTATATAAATACTAGAAGATTGTTTTATTTTTTCAATATGAGATTTGAAACTTTTTAGTATATATACTCTATATTCATAAGAAAAAAAATTATGTTTTTTAATGTGGGATAAAAAACTTTTTTGGTTTAAATACTTCAACTTAGAAGAATATGATAACAACTTTTCAATGTGAGATAAAAAAAAAACCTTTTGAGGTAATCTTTCAAACTTAATTTTTTACATGTATAGTCTATATCCACATGGATTATTTCTTAATTTTTTCATATAAAATATTAAAAACTCAATTTTTTTTTCAATTTTCCCGGTTTGACCCAAGTCAACCAGTGTAACTCAGGACAAGACCCGTTACCCGGGTTAACTCCTAGGTTGGGTTTGATAATTATGGTGGTCATAAAAATATATATTTTTATTTATTATATTTTTTTAATTATTAAAATACATTGAAAAAATCTATACAAATATTTTTTTATAAAAATTAAAAATATTTGACCCGCGGCAAAGTGCGGGTCACATAGTTAGTATAAATACGTACACACACAAACACATAGAGAAAGTGAGATTTAGATGCAATTACCATATCATATCACTTTACTAATCACATTTTGACAATGATCTCAAAAGTTCTACATAACTTTATGTGTATTTTATATGTGATATATAAAATGGATAAAAACTAGGGGTTTTAAACTCAAAATTATAATCTTAACCTATAGAAAAATTGATATAGAAAACTTTGATATTTTCTTAAAGGTATAAATATGAAGCCCTTTCAGGTCTCGGTTGATTACAAATCTAAGTTCGGTTTAACATTCAGATTGAAAAGTGTAAGTGTTTTTATCTAATTACATATTCGATATGTCTAAATTTTTTAACATACTTTTATCCTGTCTTCCACAATACATTCCATCAATAATATCCTAAATATACCAATTTAAGTTTTTAAATATGTAATTCCAATCTCATGTTCTCGATCGTGGGACTCATTTAAAATTGATAAATTTGATAAACATCTTTTGAAAATCTTGCATGGGTCAGCTACAGTCTAGATATGTAGCAGATTGGAGTCGCTGTCTTTGGTGTGATCTATGAAGCACAAACTTCTGTTTCTCTTGAGAAACATATATTGAACAGCAGGGTGATAAATAGATAAGAGTTGCTTAGCCTGCAGCTGGCATGGCATGGCATGGCATGGCTAGCTACTTTCTACACTGTTGAAAACAATGCTGTGTGGCTCCCTACACTCATCGCTATCCACGGATAAGGGCGGAGAAAAATTTGAAGCAGGAGAACCTAGCAAGCACATGGGCTGTTCACAATTTGCACTTGCTGGACCCTCCTGATCAGGCAAAATAATGACAACTGAAAATATGCATCTTCATTGCCTTTGTCCCTTCATTTTTTTTAGCCCTTTCTAAGCCCGACCACATTAATTTTCAATACCTGCTTTAGCCTCTTGCTTTCACTTTGCCAGGACAGAGATATGATCTTTTGCCATTTCTTTTTTTTTTTTTTACCGAGCAACAGCAGCAAAACTAAACAGTTCCAGACATAAAACCCGGCCCGAGCTACGGGTTTCGGGTGTGGGCAAGTTAATATGTGTAAATTAGAAGTCGAACTAGATTCTAACTAGGTTGCATGTCAACTTGCGGTCATTTATGTTCTAGATCAATTCACTAAGTCATGCTAAATGTAATAATACTATATGATATACATATATATATATATATATTATTTTTTCGGTATGATATATAATATTTTTACTACCCTAATTCTGATTAGTTAGTCTGCAAAAATATAGAAGTTTAGAATTTTTTTTCTAAAGCAATTAAATGTTTTTAAAAAAATGTAAATAGTAACGTTTTGTTTTTGACAAAAATAGTATATATCTATATATATATATATATATAATTTTTTTAATTAACGTGAGTATCCGGTCAGCTTGCACGCACCTTAATTAATCTCACGAATCCTGAAGTTAACGACCATCTAAGCCTTTAGTTACTATTATACCAACAATTACAGGATTTGAACTTAAAATTTCAGGAATATATATATATATATATATATATATATATATATATATATATATATATGGATTTACAGTTATTGTATTGTTTCTCCCCACTCGCTGCAATGATGACATGAAATTTCCATATGTACTAAAAGGATGCATGATTGTTGATGTTAATGATGATCCACCTCCAAAGATAAATTATTTCCTAATTTTAATTCTTCGTGCCTAGAAAGGGGCAAAAGCAGATTAACACGTGGAAATTGATGCATAAAGCAGAAATTGGAATCAAAATCAAAGGGTTTCCGGTTGGCTGACATAATTGAGAATTAGTGCCAACAACGAAGAAAGATCATTGCATGGGTCCATAGCCTTAGTTGTCTCCAAGCATCATATTATCTTAATTCAAGACATGTATGATCATCCTGCTATTTCATTCACACGTGCCAACAACGAAGTGCTGGAAGAACTAATAAACCAATCAGAAACTCTAGGAATATAAGTTTTTTTTTTTTAATAATTATTAGATTCTCAACTGTCCATGAGAGATGAGACCAAGACAGATACATGAACTAGGAAGCTATTGGAGGCCTAATCTCAAAAATGATCCCTCAATTATGTTGATAGATAGTCTCAATCTTTCCTTCAAACGATTTTGTCTCTGAGAGTGAAGAGATTTATTGTGGATTTAAATAATATAATGATAATTTTGTAATTTTTATTGCTCATAACAATTGCCTTGAAATGGAAGGTTAAATCCTCTTTTCAAGAGGATTCAAATGTTAATTATGGATTAATCAGGGGTGAATTTATCATTTAATTTTGAAATTGTACAGCAAAAATATTTGTTCCCTTGAAATTTGGAGGAAAAAAAAAGGCATTTTGTTAAGGGTATGTTTCGTCTTTTTTTTTTCATTTGCACAATAAAATAACTCTTATACCCTGGCCTCCTTAGATAAATGACCATGCAGTGAGAGGTTTATTTGTCTTTGTAATTTTTTTCTACAGTAAAATTACATAGTTAATCTTTGACTTTCACATTTTAAGATTGACTTTAGAGGGTATTTTTATCTTTACACCATGGTTGTTTCTTAATAATGGTATGCCCTTGGTTTTTTTTTTTTTTTGTAATTTGCCTTATTAAAATATTAAAAAATCGGTAAAATAAGCAGACGCGTGCTGTCTGCGCCTTAAAGTCATCCACACAAAGGTTGTCAATTTCGTTTCGGTAGGTGTTTTATTTTTTTAATTGGAATGGAATGGAATGTTTCAGTTTTGGAGTGTTTTGGCGTGCCGTTTCGGGGTTGCACTATATATATATTCAACAAACATAATTCAAATTCAAGATAAATTAATTATAAATTATGTAATACAAACATAATGCCAAACAAATATAATTTCAAAATTAAAAATATTTCTAAATAGTCAAGATTAAATAGATCTTTAACTTAAAGTAATTCAACTTAAACAAAATATCAAAATATTATGAAAGTAAAATGTTTTAACACAAATATTTTAAATATAAAGTTACGTCAATGTTATCAAAGCTAATGGAATCTAAAGCATCCCTTATTTTGCTCAAATTCCTACAAAGTATAAACATGAAAAAAACAACATAAATATAAACCATATATATTAGTGATAAATCTAATTTTAAAAAATTAATATCATTGTTAATGAAAATAGTAATAATAATTTTTAATATTATTATTAATATTATTGTTATTGAAAATAGTAATGAAAAAGAGATTTTATAATTGGGTGATTTAATTAATTAAATTGAACAAGGTTCAATTTGATTCAATGGCTTTCAAGAGCGGAACGGAACATGTGGAATGAAACCGGAATGTTCCGGGCGGAATTTAGTTGAACAAATTCAGAACGGACCGAGATTTAAAATGAGATAAAATTTATACCGTTTTGTTCCGTTTTTTGAATTGATATGGAATGTTTCGGCCATTCCGGGCAAAACGGAACAGAATTGACAACCTTGAATTCCACACTATTCTGGAGGCAAAGAAAACTCAACCGCTGTCTCATATGATACACAAGGTTATGGCGCAAGTGTTTGGGTGGCACGTTTGGCAAGTTGAGTGGTAATTCGGCAGCGATGGGTATTTTTCTCCTGCCCTTCATTTCTCTCTCTTATGCCTTGGAGTTTGTGTCAGGCCTTTAAAAATTTAGTTGTGTCCTCTATTTTATATTTGTTTTTAGTTTGGTCCTCATTCTTTTGATTTCTATTTGCTTTGATATTAATGTTTCTTTAAGTTTTTTTTTTAATTTTATCCCTCTCCGCATGTTATTTAATTTATTTTTGGTATCAAATATAGTCCTCGGTCTTTTGATTGATATTTTTTATCCTTTGCATTTATTGTAATTTTTTGATTTTGCCCTTTAGAATTTTAATTCATTTTTTTTTCAAATTTTGGTCCTTATTTGTTTCATTACTCTTTTTTTTTTGTCATTTTCTTCATTTATTTTGTTTTCAATTTGATCCCTAATTTGTTTCTTTCAATTATTTTTGGTGCAAGATTTAGTTGTCATTGTTTTTTTTTTTTTTAGTTTTTTGTAATTGAAAATTTTGCTTTGTAATTATTTATGCCTTTTACAGGGTTGTCTCACTCTCATGACCTGGTCCAACAGTTTCAATGATTTGTCTGGTTTGAATTCAATATTTTTTTAATCCTTTTTAGATTTTTTTTTCTTTTACTTTTATCATTTGACATTTATTTATTGGGTCTTCAGCTTTGTAATTTGTTCAGATTTTCTTTTTATGGGGTTATCCCCATATCATATCTCGGTTTCCAAATTAGTCGAGTTAACATAGGTTGACTTGGTTTTTTTAAAATTAATTTTTTATTTAGTTTTATCATTTGCCATTAAATTATTAGTCCTTGAGCCTTGTCATTTTTTCCACTTTTCTTTCTTTACACGGGGTTATCTCGGGTGCAGAATGGTCAAGCATCTTAATGTCCCCTCCATGAATAAGTAGTTCGTCTAGCTCGAAGGTGGCTGGAGTGACGTATGTAGCCTTTTATTTTTTTTTTCCTCTCTCCTACTTAATTGTCATGTTGGTCTTAAAAGAAATCAAACAAACCCCTAAGGTTTGTTATATTTAAAATTTCATATTTATTCTCTTTATTATAATTTTTAAAATTTAAAGTAATTTATGGAATTAAGAGGTTTTTTAAATTTCATCATTATTCTCTTTATTACAATTTTTTTAGGAATAATTTGTTAAATTAAGATTTTTTTTTATTTTCACCCCCAATAGATATTTTCACCTATCAGATTTGGTTCCTATTATTTTTATCGTTATTTTTTAGATGGTTTTTGCAATTGTTTTTTTAGTAGTTTTATCATTCTTTTTTTTTCTTGTCAAATCTAATCTTTTTTATTATTGTATTTTTTTACCTCTTAAGATTTTTTTTATTGATTTTTTTATTATTTTATCCTCCAACATTTAATTAGATGAGTGCTTAGTTTATTAGTTGAGTCCAGGTCTAAAATTTAACGGTTCACAGGTTTAAGAGATTGACTCCGGTTTATGAAGTAGACACGAACATGGGTATCCATTGTTTTTTTGCTTTTTTAATTTTTTTCATCCTTTACCATTTTATTATTTTATATTCATTTTTATGAGTTTTTTTAGTTAATTTTAAAATAACAAAAGTCACATTGCTTTTAGTTTTTTTGTCTTTGTTAAATTTAGACTTTCTAAAGGAATTTTATTTTATTTTATTTTTGAATTGATTGATTTCATCCTCTATCATTTAATTTTTTAGGTGTAATGCTTATTGGTTGAATCTGGATAAAAAATTTAATGGATTGCATGTTTGAGAGTTTAATCCATGTTTACAAAGCATAGTTTTGATATCTTTTCTCCAATGAAAAAAATAGTTGGCCCAATTTTTGACATTTAATATGAGGCAATGTTTAAAGGAATTTTATTTTTTATTTAAATTAATATTTTTTGTTTATTTATTTTTTCTATTGAATTATCCTGATATCATATCTTAGGTCATAAATTTAACAAGTTCATCAAGTTTGACTCGATTCTTTTTTATTATTTTTTAATATTTTTCATCTCGAGATGAAATAATATTGAGTTTTTTTTCTTTAAAAAAAATACATATCATCTCATTATTTTTTTTTTTTTGCAATGAAAAGAAATAATAAACACACAACATAGCGCGGTATAATTAACTATCTAAGTCCATAACGTGAATCCCATCCAAATTGTATATT
>Ga0325402_1003498_pt1 | contig 14207 bp, 8 predicted proteins | sample PopdelMetagenome_22_FD_207212 | JGI IMG/M metagenome (GOLD analysis project Ga0325402, IMG submission 207212) | Populus deltoides microbial communities from Bellville, Georgia, United States - Xylem-PdKOR-R3 | ecosystem: Host-associated > Plants > Phyllosphere > Stem > Wood/Secondary xylem... | reverse complement strand
ACTAGGGTAATAATAATAATTTCAATTGAATATAATTATATGATGGAGGAGTTACCTATCCTGTGCAGAATATGTAAGTACTTTACTGTTTACATCATCAAACTCTACAAAACCAGGCCATTTCAGTGACTCGGACTCAAAAAGAGCAAAGCCAGCATCTGGCTGACCCCTTTGTATGTATCTGGAACATAAAGCATTATTAGTAAATACATGGAAACCACTAAATCTACAAGCTCTTATTTCCTCCTGGTTTATACATATTTTTTGGAGGTGGGAGGTGAGGTTGGAAGGGGGATGAGAGGCAAAGACATGTGTAAGAAGATTCACATACTCAATCCTTGTGCTTCTACATTTCAAGGAACTGAAATTGTCTGAGGCATAAACTGAAACTGTGATGAGTGAATCATTGTTTTTATTATAAAACAAGCTTCGTATAACTTCATCAGGAGTGACATTCAAAAAGCATATCCTTTGGTTGGTCTCTGCATCCAACAATAGGAAGACATTAAAACCCCTCCATCCCACTTTTTTATGCAAATAAAATCCAGGATCAGAACTGAAGTGGAAAGATGAGCAATACCTCGGCTAAATGCTGCACAGACACCAGACTGTGCAAGAGCAAACACCATGTCACGAGCTGCTACGATCTCAATAATCTTTGATCTCTTTCTTAAAAATGGCAGTACCATGGTACAGTGACCTTTTGGATCATGAGTATCATATTCCTCCTATTCATGGATCACATCCCACAGCAGAAAGAAGGAACATAAACAATATGAAGCAGAATGCAGTGTGTATGAAAATAACTGTTGAGGAGACATACATAGGAGAAATATTATTTGCAAAATAGTAGATCATGCTTGTAGTGCCCTACTTACCACCAGAAATTAAAGTGGTCAGTTTATTTCCCAGCTTCACTATGATTAAGCATCATTATATAGAAATGCAGTATGGCTAACAATAAGCCATCTAAAGGTATTTTTTTTATTAGCAAGAGTGAGAATACCTTTATATTCATGAAAAGCAATAATGGATACATGTAAGGAGTCTAACACCATCACTATCAACTAGCAAAAGAAGAACTTTCCTCTTCAAAAACCAAGCAACAAAGTTGGGATTCTGTGAAAACGCAATGTTAAGATTTGTACCAAGAACCAGCCAAACAGGTTGATCGAAGAGTATTCCATAGCTAGTTAGTCCAGCAACATCCTTAGTTCTTTCCCTTAGCCTTGGCTGAGGCGTAATTGTTTGGTTACCAGTTAAATTATTACATTCAGTTAATTTGTGAAACCACAAGCAAGCAGCTTCCAAGTAGGCAAGCAGAATTACTCATCGCAAGCCCCCAAAGGTTGGGCCAGAAAATTCTAATTTAGAAGTTCTAGTTTCAAATCACACTGGGAAGATGACACAAGCAAGTAGATTTCCAAGTAGGCAAGAAAAATAAATTCATCACAAACCCTCAAGCACGTCAGCAAAGGTTTGAACAAGGAAGTTCTAATTTAGAAGTTCTAGTTTCAATTGCACTCAAATGGTAGGGGGTTTATTGAAGATGGGAGGTGTCAAGGATTTCCTCTACCCTTCTTCCTGAATACCTGCAGATTCCAATCCCACCTACATTTAACACTCTTTATTGAATTTCTGGCTCTTTATGAAATTTATCTCCAATTAAAAGTTTTGAACTCCAAATATTGTCAATTGCTAGGCCTGTATAACAAGAAGTGAAAGGCAAAGAGATTGGCACTGTCATGTCAATGCTTAGAGCAAATTTTAATCCACTTCATCAAACAAGAAACTACCAAAACTGAAACTAAACTCTAGAGATAATACCACATGCATCACTCACAGTCTCCATTCATATAGCTTTTGGCAACCCAAATCAAGAATTCGCTAGACCACTGTGTCCTTACTGCAACAATCTGCCAAGACCAATATCACTAGCAACACCTAACAGTATTGCCACTATACTTCTTGGTGCTTATAATGTTATTGGTATATAGCTCAAAGGAATCTAGCCCCCACAAGACGCTAATAAATATGAATGCGACGAAGCACTTAATTATCCCTCAAAACAAGAACTTTAAGAACACATATGTTAAAGAACAAATACCCTATACTAATTTAACCTCATGTCCATTCTAACTTTGATCGATAAAACCCATTAACAACCATGGATTTCTTGCTTAAAATATAAAAATTTTATCATGAAAACGATTAACGCAGATGCAGCAGAAACAATAGACACATTGTGAAAACACCCTTAAACAAGAACAGGCAAATCAATAATCAAAACCCAAGATTTCCACAAGATAAAAAATGGTAAAGACAAATTTAGGAAACCAAAGCCAAAAGGGTACCTGTAACCGGATGTTTCTAAAACGTTCTTGGGCATCAGTCATAGTAAAGGTACGGTCGCGCTTAGAACAAATTTCCCTTCGCTGAAGCTTCTTGACACTGTTAACAAACCCATCTCCTCCGCCAAAACCCCTTCCCCGTTTCCTCGCCACCACTCTTTTCCCATTACACGGCCTCGGACTAGCCGTTATCCTCCTCCCTCCTCCTCCATCCATTTCTGCCGCCCCCCCCCCTCCCTCCACCTAAACAAAAACTATACTTTTCCTAAAAATAAAACCAATTTTAGCACATATCCATCTCCTGTTCTCCACTCTAAAGCTTAATAATCACCCAGAAAAACAAAAATCCACAAAGAACGATTCTTACGCTGTTGCTAAGCTAGAAGAAACCTGAAATGCTTGTTTTGTTTTGTTTAGTACTTCTAGTGCTTGTTGCCTCGAATTTGAGCGAGTTTCCCAGGTGAGTTCGATTTCGATCTGTTTTCAAAAAAATCACAAACAAGCTTTAAATTTCTGTTAAGTAAAATGTTTACTTGGGCTTTGGACAGCTATTATACCCTTGTATTGTTTTTCAACTTAGGAGTTGGATTTTATAATTGGGCTCCCATATTATTTCTGGTGAAATGGCAAATTATTGATTGAATTATTTTGGTGTGGTTGAATAATGGTATTAAATAATCGAATCATTTTTTTTGATGGGTTTATCTATAAAATTTTGTCACAATCCAATTTTAACTTTTAATTTAAAAATATATTTCAAAAAAGAAAAAAACTTCAAAAAAGTGTTTTCGATTTATTTCAGTTATTCACATTTTTATTTTGTAATTTTCAACTATTTTTTCTTGTTAACGTATTTTTAGAAAATTAAATTTTAAAAAATATATTTTCATCGCATTCTTGTTTATTTTATAATTCTTGATTTCTTATTGAATTTACGCTAACATAGTTTTTCAAAAACAAAATTATATATATATATATATATATATATAAATGAGAAAATCAAAAATCAAAATAGAAAGCAATATAGACAACAGGTTAAAGTGAAAAAGAAACTTGGGGGCCAAATAAAAAAAGAAAAGATAATAAAAGTTACGGGTTATAAATAGATGGATGAATTATAGAGAAAAGGAGGACTATTCATCATTTTCCTCCCCTCATACTTTCTTATAAAACCCTAACAAAAAAACCTAAAACCCTGGTCACCATAGGAGAGAGCTATCATATTTTTTTTAGAATATGACCTGAAATGTGAAGAAATAAACTCTAGAAGAACATTATTCATTTTCTCCTACCTTTATTTATTGGAGTACTTAAGACAGAAGAAAGTTTTTGAACGAATTGAAGAACTTTTATTAGGATGACCCTTACTTATTCAAATATTGTCCTGATAAAATATTTTGAAGATGCCTTCCCGACAATGAGGTAATTAATGCCCTACCTCATAAAAAAACCCTAAGAGCTATAAATAGATGAATGAATTATAGAGAAAAGAAGGACTATTCATCATTTTCCTCCCCTCACACTTTCTTAAAAAACCCTAACAAAAAAACCTAAAACCCTAGCCACCATAGAAGAGAGCTATCATATTTTTTTTTTGAATATGACTTGAAATGTGAAGAAATAAACTCTAGAAGAACATTATTCATTTTCTCCTATCTTTATTCAGTGGAGTACCCAAGACAGAAGAAAGTTTTTGAACGAAGTGAAGAACTTTTATTGGAATGACCCTTACTTATTCAAATATTGTCGTGATCAAATATTTTAAAGATGCATTCCTGACAATGAGGTAAGTAGTGTCATTAAATCTTGTTATTCTGAGGCATGTGGGGGTCATTTCTCATCAAAGAAGATAACTGTAAAAATCTTACAATGTGGATTTTATTGGCCCACCATGTTCAAGGGCACGCATGCATTCTACATAACTTGTGAAAATTATCAAAAGTTAGGATTTATTTCAAAACGTCACATGATGCCTTTAAATCATATTCTTGTCATCAAAAGTTTTTATTGTTAAGGTATAGATTTCATGGGTCCATTTCCTCCGTCATTTGGTTTTTTGTACATATTAGTCGCAGTAGATTATGTTTTAAAATGGATAGAGGCAATTCCAAGTCGAAACAATGATCATAAAACAGTGATCAAGTTTTTGAAAGAAAATATTTTGAGTCGGTTTGGAATCCCTCAAGCCATGATAAGTGACGATGAAACACATTTTGCAACAAGCCATTTGATTCTTTAATGAAGAAATATGGAATCACACACAAAGCTATCACCCCTTATCACCCTCAGACAAGTGGACAAGTAAAACTTGCTAATAGGAAGATTAAACAAATCTTGGAAAAAACAGTGAACCCTAATCGGAAGGACTGGTCTTTAAGACTTAATGATGTACTTTGAGCTTATCGAACTGCTTTTAAAACATCACTAGGTATGTCACCTTATAGGTTGGTTTATGCAGAATCTTGTCACTTGCCTATGGAACTTGAACATAAAGCTTATTAGGCTATTAAAACTTTTAATTCAAACCTTGATGATGCTAGCTAGTTGCGTAAGTTACAAATAAATGAGCTTGAGGAAATAAGAAATGATGCATATGAGAATTCAAAAATTCATAAAGCAAGAATCAAAGAGTTTCATGACAAGAGAATCTTGAAAAAACATTTGTTGTTGGTCAAGAAGTTTTGCTTTATAATTCTCAACTCCAGTTATTTCCTGGAAAGCTAAAATCAAGATGGAGCAGTCCATTTATTGTGAAAAATGTGTATCCTTATGAGGCCTTTGATATTGAGAATCCAAATAATGGCAATGTATTTAAGGTAAATGGACATCGTTTGAAAGCTTACTTTGATAATTTTCCTAGTGAAGATGAGTCAATTGGTTTTGGTGATCCTGTTTATAAAGATTGATTTTTTTTTTCTCACATTATTTTTGTGTTTCTTTTTGGTGTGACTCTTATTTTGCTAGTCTTTCTCCAAACCCGGTCAAATGGCGGATAACGGTACTCCGTGACTCTTAAGTCAATTCTTTTAGTTTTCCATGATAACTGATATATATGTATATATTTGTTTAATTCCTTGCTTCTTCTCTTTTCTTTGCATCTTTTCTCCACTTCTCATTTGAAAAATGGACATCACTCTTGAAAAATTGAAAAGGTATTTTCCCGCTTTGACTCAAAATACGATTACAAAAATTTACCATTTTAGGTGTGAAAGATTGAGATTGTTAATGAACCATGGAATTTCTGAAGATATTTGTTGGCTAATTGAAACAAAAGTCCAATTATCAGGTGAGTCTTCTAATTCTTTTATTTCATTTATGCCTGGGACATGTAAAAGTACTTTTGCAAAGAAATGTTATGCAAAACGACTGAAAGTCTGTCACAGATGTGCTAGATGGACTTGTAATGCAAAATGTCGTTATTTAGGAATGATATCTGTAAACCATAAAGATAAAATACAATTCATTAAGGATGGCCCGAGTAAGGAGTCTTTAAATAATCTTCTATTAACTCTTGAGAGACGCACCCTAGTGAAGATGTGCATCATGCAATTCATGATTTATGACCCCAATTTCATAAAGAACATGCGTGACATAGTCTTGGGAATCTAACTAAAAAAGACCATGTTTGCCAGTTTTTAAGAAAACTGGATAAGAAGCTTATCCTCGACCTATAGAGGGCGTTTAAGCCGTTCTTGGATGTAAAACTAAGGAAAAATATGAGCCACAATCATAATTACTTGTACATACACATATTTTGAAGAGAGAGAGAGAGAGAGAGACTCTAGCTGGCTTACTTATAAGTGGTACAATTGCATTTTCAATTTCTCATCTATAAAATCTTCTCTTCCTTCCTTTCATTTCTATTCAACCCATACATTAAATTAAAAAAACAAAAAAAAATAATTATTTTTATTGTTATTAAAACCATTTGACAGAACTGATATTATTAAGATGACAGAGTAATGAGTATTAACTCTTGAGACGCATCTTAGTAAACATTCATAACAAGGTCTATCATAACACTTCTTGAAATATTCAGGTTTATAAACTCTCGCATTGTTATCACTTGATTATGCCCATATACTCATTTAACTAGTATTCATAAACCTTCATTTTCACACTCATATTTTAACATATGATTGTGGGTTGCACATTGGATTATTACATTATTTATGTTCTTTTGTTAAAGATAACAACTAAGAAAAAGGGATGGTATATAATTTGTAAAAAAAAAGATGTAATAAATATAATATAATAAATAAATAAAAATGTAGATAAGTTCAGTTTCGTAGCCTCTCTAATCTAAGCAATTAAGCCCGAAGGGTTGTTTTAACACCTAATACCCTAAAGTCAACTGACTTGGGAGCTATTAGCCCAGTGCTTGTTTCACGGGTTGACAAAAAAGCTTAAGGGAATCAAACATTGCACTATCTACATCTTAGTATCTGCAACCCGAGTTACTAAGCTCTAAGGGGTGTCTCAACATCTAATGCCCTAAGACCAACTGGTCTGGGAATCATTAGGATAAAGCTCGTTATATAGGTTCATGATGCATTGTGTTTTAAGTTATTACTAAAAAAAGATAATAATCACAACTCAAGGAAGTTAACCTTAGAAAAATATTAGAACAAAATAGTGTTTTCTTCCAAGTAAAACCCCATAGTTATGTTTTGATATATTGAGCACAAAATAAAGGTTTATTAATATCTTGCTTAAGAAGTATGAAGCAAATATATAAATTTAATGAGAGTTTGTGTATTTGGATATATTAATGGAAGTTAAATGATGAATGCCTTGCTTTCTGGATTTTGTAAATTGTTTTTCTACTTTAACACTTTAATTACTAGAGACTAGTAATAAGCTGGTTGAGGGGTGTGATTAGTACTTAAAAGTACATTCTCATTAAGGCTTTATATCATCATATTGCACTTAAAGAATCATTAAATTCCTTAATATAAGCATGTTTTATAATAACAAGTTTGATAATATAAGATAGCTTTAATTTATGGTAAATGCTCATTTTAAATATAGGCAAATCTTACAATTCAAAGGATTGATTGATGTGATTAACTATTGAAAATAAAAGGACAAAAGAAGGGCTAAGGTTAGAGAAAAGATGCTGGATCAAACTTGAACATCATTAAGTCATTTGATCATATATAGAGTTGTGGACCTTAGATTGATGTTTGGTTTATTGTTCTAGAAAGTTAAGACATATGCCTACAACGTTCATGAAGAGTGGAAGACCCAAATCTATCGTTTTCAAATTCAAAGCTTGGCCACAAAAGAGAAGTCAGAATCTGTCCTACAATCCAGCCCGAACACTACTCAGAAGTTTACCCATAGATGGAGTTCTAAAAAGTCAAATGATGTCAAATTTAATGGGTGAAACGATAAGACAATTTACAATAACTTTCATGCGGACCACCTGCTCCAATTCTGATGATAACAATGATATTTCATCGAGACAAGAGCTTGAGGGATATCCACCATATCTACCAAAAGCACTACTCAATATTTTAGCCATATTTCGAGCTGTAGTGATCCAAATGCTTTGAAATGTTGTGGGTGGGAAGAAGAGATGATTGCCAACAACTTTCATGAAGAACACTTTGCCAAATTCTGATTTCATCAATGTCATTTCATCCAGCTAAAATGCTTAAGTGTTGTTATCCACCTAGTCCACTAAATCAATAGTTGACCACTACATCAATAATCAATTACCAAATGAATAGTTCTAAATTTTAGCCTATAAAAGGAGGCATTTGCCATTTATTTAGGCATCTTGGTTCTCAGATCAAGATCATTTTCTTACTTGCTCTCTCACTCTCTGTAATATTCAAGTTCTATTTCATATTATATTTTCATTAATCTCTTGTTTATGCTTTTCATTTCCTTTACTACTCTTAGTTAACTTATATCATAATTATGTTCTTATCTTGTTTGTTTATGTTCTTATTCTTCATTATGTCTAGCTAAGTTAATATTGTCAAGGTGAAAAGGTTTCACTAATGGTGTTAGAATACATATAATATAAACTCAACATAAACTTCAATGTTTATATCCAAGAAAGTTTGTTATTAATATGTCTTATCTTTTTATCTTAGTAATACCTTGCTTGTTAAATGATTAATCTAGATTTGTATTGTATAACACTTGGTACAATAAATGATTGATCCTTCATAGTCTTTGACCGACATCATTGTTATGAGAGGAACTTGATTTGTTGTTAACATAAGTTAGCATCATGAATTTTTGACAATATTTAAAAGTATGGTGTTACTAAAATAAGATAATTAATATGATCATGCTAAAAATTTATAATGAACTATTAAGGATAAATCATTCGATTGAAATCTCCTTTGTGTGTGGTTTCCAGTTGAGTAGTGAAAAGAGTTTATACTATACTTATTTCTAATATCATTAGTGGATCCTCTAACCTTGACAATTGTTTTTATCATTGTTTAATCCTCACATTAATCTCACACCTCAAAGTTCTATTTAATCCTTTATTTTATTATATTATATATATTATTTGTAATTTATATAGTTGACCTCCCTATGGATCGATTCTGGTCTTGCCGGGTTATTTATTACTTTGACACTCCTGCACTTGGGATAAGACATCAACTATTTGATCATGTCAACCCCAACTATATATAGGGATCACACTAAAATCCTCTAGAAGCATCAGATAAATAAAAAGCATATATCTCCTTATGAGATTTGTGAATAGAACATTGTCAAACATATATAATATATACGTTCTGACATACCTATATAAGTTTTCAATGATCAAACTAATTCATATATATTTAGCAAATACTTAACATATTCAAATCATAATTTAATGTATACATGCGCAATACCTTGTCGTTAGCATCATTTAATGGTATTAAAAATGTATCCTCAAGCCATTTAAGATGTATACTACCCCCTTCAATTTAGTAAAAGGGGGTGTTAATCCAAATGCATGCTCGTATAACATAACCTGATTACGCGCCTCACTAAATGTGATTGCCCATTTATGGATATGAAGTCCAAGCAGAACTGTAATGTCCTACACTATGAGTGTCATCTCCTCATGTCTAAGATAGAATATATGAGTCTTATATCTCCATCGCTCAATCAGTTGTGAGTCAAGTTGTGGTCAAGCTTGATGTGATCTAGACAATTAATGTATAAAAAACTAACCTAGAACATATATGGTTAAACTCGATCATGTAGTTTCATCCGCTTATGTGTTTGATAATAAACCTTAACCTTATCTTGCAAAACAATTTAAAACATAAGTAAAAAAAAAGTACATTGAGTGTTAAGTAATTAAATTATTAATTGAAGTTAAATATAATTGCAATCTTGGCAAATACATCCTCTGATATATGTTTATCATGCAACCACAATACAAAAAGTTTCAGTAGGCTTGGTAGACATGTGCTATGACCCAAACTCTTCATCAAAATAATCATAATCCAGGCATGTCATCCTCACAATGTGTATGCCCTCATAAGAAGAAGATTTGTCACCTCATGTGCATGACATTCTATGTAATAGTACACGTGTGTCATATTAAATTTGATAAGTTTAATATTATATAAAAAATATAATAATGGATTTAAAGCAACAACAAAGTATATTATAAATGTATTATCTAACATATATTTTTTTTCGAGCAAGAAATGTTTTCTTATTATGGGTTATCTCATTGCATATGCGACATATATAATGTGCATACCCTTTTATTACATACATCTCATTGTGTAAATAAGTTGACATTCATTGACCAAACTTGAGTTTCCATCTAGATGAATTTGCTTTTACTTGAGGTCTAATTTAATCACTCCATTATAACTCATCTAGTAATAGATAGAATGTCAAGTCATATGTTGATCTGTAGCTCTGAATCGTGTAATGATCATCAATAAACTAAGTAAAGTCGAAGTGATTCTCAACGCAACATATAAGAACATGTGAACATGGTCGATGAAATGTTTACCATTTACCACACGTGTAAGATTTTACTTTCAATTTGACTACCCATCTAACTTATTTGATAACATTTGGTTTTATAAGGGTGTTGATATGAAAAACTTTTTGTTTGGTATCGAACAACATTACAATATAATTTCTTGATTTATCTCTGCTAATTATTAATTCAACATGTATTTTCAAATGTCAAATTATTTCATGTTGAATAAATCATTTGCTTTATGTCTCCGCTTGACCTAATAACTATTACACTTATTAAATGTCAATTACACGAGAGTGAAAACATGTATTACATAAGCACCTCTCCGAACATGATTAAATGATTAAGATATATTGATTGTTATATTGTCATACCAGTGAGCACCATCATAAAAAATGATCATTTTTCTTTTGAATCCTGCTAAAGTTATTTTTGATATATTGGGTCCAACTTACACATTTTTTCATACTAAAAATCAAATTTGTGCCTTAAATATTCAGAACACATTCGCATAAAATCTTTTTGTATATATGAGTCTTTGAATTTATGATTGAAGTTGTTAACAAAATGTCAAGCATAATACAAATAGTATCCTAAATGTTCACGCCAGATTTTTGCTACTTTATTCTTAATGTTTACATGTTCATTTGATATTATATAAATGTTTATTCCTTTACTAGTAACGTACCGCTGTGGTTTTGAATCTATGAGTTTTTACAAATGTAAGACAAAGAATTCATTACTAATAGGTGAGCCTAATGATTTTAGTAAGGATGATAATAAATAGGGTTAGGGTTGGATTTTGCTTTATTTTCCCCTGACTCAAAATATTTAAATCCATTATCCATCTCAATCTTTAACACAATCAGATCAAGTTGATTGAATGACTTTTTTTACTAGAAAAGTACCTACTAGGTATTTGATATTATCTTGTTTTTATTAAATCAATTTTACAAAAATAAAATCTAAGTTTAAAAATAAATAAATTAGATCTTCATCAATAAATCATAAAAACATAAAATAAAGTCTAATCTCCAAATCCTTTTATAAAACCATAAAAACTCTTAATAAATCATAAGATAAAAATACATGAATTACATTTTAAAATAAAATTACAATTTTATAAAATATGTTAAAAAATCAGGTTAGAGTTGAGTCAAGTGATGGAGTGAGTGAACCCCTCACTTGTCTTCGTATTAAACTTTAATTAAATTGGGTTAGAGTTTTATCTAGTTTAACCAGGTCAAACTAGATAAAGTATTTGGTCCAACTAAATTGGATGATATTGGAACTTAATAAATCAAGTGAAATTATCATCCTTAGGTTTATTGCACTTAATGTTACAGTGACCACGCCCTCTTTCTTATAAAGAGAAAAGGGCTTTTTATAGTTTAGAGTGGGTGAATATCTTATGTTGAAAAGCAATTGCTACTTAATATTTTGGTCACTAGAAAACCCTAACTAGTCTTTAGAGTTCTAAAGTAAGGAACCAGTTATGATAAAATGAAGATATTATCACCCTAAAGCATCTTATTGGGGTAAGTTGCATTGTTACTTGTCTTTTATTTCTAATGGTATGCTGTGCCTAATCTACTAGTGATCTATCTACATGGGTGATAAGGAGTCTACTATTATGAGTTAAACCCTGTATAGATGATTGGTTCAAGCTTAACCATTATAAGGTCTGGTTCATTGTGTCACTCCTAATTATTACCATTTTGATAGCACTTGTTGAATTGACATATATATAATTGGTGACTCTTGATCATGACATGTGATTAATAGTATATCAAGCCATGTCAATGAAAAACTAATAAGCTTATGTTGGGCTTATTGAATCTTATTAAGGTTCATATATCTTAATACCATAGATTCACTTGAAATATTTGTTGAATGAATAAAGATTGTATGCCTCAGTCTTACCCAAACAATGACCATCATGGGTTAATCTATTTGGAATAAGATTTAATGACATAAAGGTCCTTTATGGACTAATTTTTTGACAAATGACCCCTTTGAGGTTCACTTATTTTTCAGATGTGTTATTTAACAATCACCTTCTTATAATTCTAGCTTTATTTATTCACCATTTATCAGTGTTTATACACATCAGTGTTATCATTCGTGTATATGTATTCACAACGAATGGATAGCTTTTTAGATTCTTATTAACATGCATGTATAAGAAATAATTAAGAGACTAATACTCCTAATTTACTTGGTGAAAATTAGACTTAGACATTTCTAATACTTATTTTCATTTAAAATTAAAAGAATAGGCTACTCCTCTTAATTTTCAAAATAATGGCCCATGTCGAGTCCATTTTCCCTAAATACCTAGAGTGAATAATAAAATATTTTTGACATGATTTTTTTTAAAACAAAAATGGGTTTTAAAAGGCTTCTGATGTTAGCCTAATGGACTTTTTTTAATATGGGCCAAATCTTTAATAAGTTTTATAAACAAGTTATAGAACTTAATACAAATGTATATATGTATGTATGTATGAGTATTGGTTTTCTATCATTTAAAACCAAAAGAATATGTCAACACATATAGTTGAATAGATTAATGTTCGATCAATGTTCATATACAAAGAAAAACATGTTGCAATCCTAAGAATAACAATGAAATGGCAAAGGACATGAAAGAAAACAAGATGCAAAATTAAGAGATTCAACCAAATGCATTGAAACACAAATATCAATATGATAAATGTTGTTCAATCCCTAAAATCTCATCACAAAACACATCAAAATCAACAATAAAACAAGATGAAAGATTAAGGTATTTAGCCAACATCATTCAAATACAAATATCAATCCAATAAAAATTATTCAATCTTGAAAATCTCATCACAAAATACATCAAAACAAACAATAAAATAATATAATTATTCAAAAGATGTTTGGGGTTTGAGATAAACTTTTTAAAGGTTATTGAGGTGGACCAGAAGCTACTGAAACAATGGTGAAAGTGGTAAAATAGTGGTTGCAAGTCTCTAACACGTGCTTAGAGGGATTGTCACGGTTAGCAGGTCATTGCACACGCCATCGACATCTAATTGACACATAGGTGGCTCTGCCTGGAACCATAGTTTTAAAACCCGGTCTGACCCAACGGGTCGACCCGGGACCCGAGGCTAAAACCGCGCTGGGTTTATGAAAAAATAGGGGTAGTTAAAAACCCAGCCGACTTGGATGACCCGACGGGTTGACCCGGTAAGAGTCGGTCAAAAACCCAGCTGTAACCCGTTGACTTATTTATTTATTTTTTACCAAAACAACATCGTTTTGATTTATAAAAAAATAAGGTTGACCCGGTCAAAACCCGTGACCCAGAACTTGGGCTGGGCCGGGTTTAAAAACATTGTCTAGAATACCACTCTATGCTCTTCCTTATGGTATCAATGGTTTCATCCACCACCATTGATGGAAAGAGATTGAAGGAGTTGAAGGTCCGGTGGTCTTTTCTCTCTTAATTAGTTTGTTTTGTAACTTTCGGATATGCTCATGTTATTGGATTACATAACTTATATAGTTGTGTAGTTCTCATCAAAATGAGAAGAATGAATATGGTCTTGCCTTGTTTAGAGGTTAGAGGAGAGAGAAACTAAATATAGAAGTTTTTAGGGTTGTTTTCTCTCACTCTTTGATCGATGACAATGCAGGGGTTGTTGGCTTTAATTGATAAAGGGGTTTTTTAGAGGGTTTCAAGATGAAGAGAATAGTTATGGTCTCATTAGAAATAGAGGTCAAATGTGAAAGAAATCAATGAGAGAAGTTTTAGTTTTAGAGAAACAAAGATGAGGCTAGGCCTTTTTTTATTGGAGAAAGGTAGAAGAAAATGAATAATGTTCTTCTAGAATTTATTTCTTCACATTTCA
>Ga0325402_1003496_pt1 | contig 14209 bp, 10 predicted proteins | sample PopdelMetagenome_22_FD_207212 | JGI IMG/M metagenome (GOLD analysis project Ga0325402, IMG submission 207212) | Populus deltoides microbial communities from Bellville, Georgia, United States - Xylem-PdKOR-R3 | ecosystem: Host-associated > Plants > Phyllosphere > Stem > Wood/Secondary xylem... | reverse complement strand
CATAATAAGGTTAAAAATTCAGATTCTCTTGACAGTACCTTTCCCAACACAGCCGGATAACATAATTAAAAATTTAGATTCATTTGATATGTCATAACATGAAGGACACATCGAAATCATTATTTCAAGGTCCTATATGCAACACTTACAAGAACAGTAGATGAATTTTTGGATAACCCCAGCTGCTGCTGCAATGCAACTTTGCAAATGGATTTCCCCTTTAGGTCATCTGCACTATAATTTTTTGGAAGAAATTTGTCCTTTGAAGGATCCCAGGTGGAGTTGTCAAACCCACAAGGAGAAACAAGCAACTTGTCCCTAAAACCAAGAATGTACCAGGAAATTTATTTTATCACACACAAAAAAAAGGAAAAAAAAAACATGTCCTGTTATGGGAAGTTTCTGAAAAAGGCTGCCCAGTGAGGTATTAAAATAACAACATTGCCAACAAATTAATGAGTTGCAGCAAGAATGGAATCTAAAAGCTGGAAATGCCATGTAACTTACTTGTGAATCGCTAAGGTAGATTCTAATCCGTGACTGAAACTATTAATGATCCTTTCTTTTGAATAAATAGACACCATAACAACTTTATTTGAGTACACAAGTCCACCCTGCATATTAGTAACAGATAAAATATTCAGGTAATGGAAGATGGAAAAAGAAGCTAGAACTTCAATACATGAGAGATAGTTCATATGTTTTAGATTAGCAGGTATTTATCAAGTGTCTAAAATTTTGCAACTTGACCTTCCCTAACATTAGATTAATCATGTGAAATCATGGTATAATGAAAAATCTTTTTTTGATTTCATATTTTTTTCTCAATTTCTAAATATCCACAGAATTTGACAAAAGAGGAACTTGGTCAACTTCACCGCTTCAGCATCATACTAATTAGTTGACATGACAATAAGAAGTTACTTCTTGCAACTAAAAAAGATAATTTGCAATCTAGGAGGGATTCCATTACCATTGAACAAAAATGGTTCAGAATGCAACTAAAAGACTACAAATAAACCCATATTCAGTATTCAGTGTTAGAGCATCCAACCCAAAGCTTAAGTTCGTAATTGGCGAGGCCACTATACCTTATAAAACATCAGAAGGTCCAAACTTCCCTAAAGTGGGATTTACTCACACTAGGATCCCCTCTCATGTCTAGGCCCAAAAGGTAAATAATGCAAATCACTAAATCAATTTTAGTCCAGCTATCAAGAACAACAGAGAGATAACTCCTCTCTGATACTGCAGTAGCTGGCTTTGATATAAATACACCAAACAGTGGCAAGCTTTGGTACTGTGTATAAAAGCATCCAATCCAGAAGTTTAAGCTAGTAGATAGTGGCTCTGTTTGACCTTATTGTGATTATAAATTAAGCAGATTTGGTCCGAATTTTAATAGTAGAAGCGTTTGGCCTTTAAAAGTAGAAGAGTTTGGTAAAGAACTTGCATTTAAAAAAAAGCAGGCAGACTGTCTCTGAAAAAAAGGTAAAAGCTGATTATGAGATAAGCATGTCTTCCCCTTTAATCATCTAAGGGGTTGCTATTTTTACAAGCACAAAAAGGTCAAAACAAGCCCAGTATCACTCATAAACTGCATATCAACCATCATATATAATCAATATGGGGGTTTTTCGACATAGGATTCTACTACAATTATTCTGATTGATTATCATGTGACTCGGTACATTCTCATTCACTGAAATGTAGCAAATAAGCAACAACTTTCAATGGTTTCTTCGATGCAAAAAGTTAATAATAAAGAAGAAACAAAATGAATCCTTGAAAAATGAATCCTTGAAAGATAGCCAATCACATGCTAGTTTGGCTTGCAGATCTAATGATTCTTTTTGTGGCTAATTTCTGTAAGTGAAGATCCAAGAAGATAACTTACCAAGCATGTATAAGAAAAGGAGCAAAAGATAGTACAAGACGGCAAGTAACTATAGAAAAACATTTTAGCTACATAGCTGTTAAAGAAATTTTCTACTAAAAAGAGAGACATTCAGAAGGGAAAAAAAATTGATAGACAAAATTATTTACCTTCAGAATATTGACAAGATGTGTCATAGTGTGATCTTGTAAACGGTCAGGGCGGTGAAGTCTAGCAGGATCAAGTCCGCATAGTGCTAGCTTATCAGGTTGCTCAAGGCACTAAAACATTATAACAGTAACATAATATTATGTACAGAGTAAAAGGTCTCAGCCAGAATGGAAGAGATGTAAGAACCTACTTGTGAGTCAAAGCCATGGCATGTCAACAATACTCTGGTACCTCCAAGCCCCTGTGGATATGACAAACAAAAGCTATGATGACACAGTTTTTAACAGAATAATGTTTACGTTCCCTCTTCAACTGCATTAAGTACTGGAAAAAGGGATAAAGTAAAACAGGAATACAAGGGGACATTTAAAAATTCCAGGTCAGAAGAAGAATGCTTATAGCCAAGTCTGGCATTTCGCATCCTGAAGAAAAGGAGAAGGTGCACAGAAATAACTTATAGTGTAATGAAATCAAAGTTCCATGGTCTGAACCCTGGGGTTATTTGATGCAAATTCCGAACACTCCACTTAGTTCTACCTCTAGTTCGTCCATAAGTCCACTGGATCTCTCAGGCTTAACAATGAAATCCATGCTTGGTAATACAAATCAGCAATAGTAAAGGATACGGCCATGTCTCATCTTTATATCTCTCTCGTTCATACTCCAAGTTGCTTGATATTTAATTAGAACAAGATGTCCAATATTATGTCTTAAATATTAACAGTAGAAAATTACTGTTTTAAGATGCATGAACCTTTCTTTCTAGGCAAGTTACACTCGTGCACACAATAGAGATTCAGCCAACTTCCTCATCCTCCACCTCTATTCTTATATGGACAGGAGATACCATCTGACTCAAAGGCCACTAGAAACTTTGAAGTTTCAACGTACTTTGCTTCTTTTCATGAATATGCACGTAGAAAGAAAGATGGAGAAATGATAAGTGTCATGAGGCAAACATCTGCACGCCAAATCAAATAAATCATTAAGCTGAAAAGAAAGCAGATCAAGTTGCACCTGTTTAACAAAAATATCCCAAAAGAGTGGCCCGACAATAGCAGTTTCCCAATTGTGTATGTGTAACACATCAGGCTGCTTTCCAGATTTTGCTATATAATCCAATGAAGCACGAGAGAAATAGGTAAATCTGAAAGCATAGAACAAAAAAAAACACCCAATAAAACAAATTGTTATCTACTGATTATAACAAGCAAGCAAGGAACAAGTTGAAAGAAATAGCACAAGGAAACTAAAAATATGTTAGTTCTTTTGTGCACAGGTCAAAATAGAATCATATGAGAAAAGGTCTCACACAACATTCTGAAATGTAAAATAATTCAAACTGCCAACTGCTCATTCTCTCATTACTGATTTGAAAATAGCTGTTTATATATGCTTTATTCCCTCAGAAAAAGATGTACAAGCCAGTCTTTCAGTCTTCATGAAAAAAAAATATCATTGTATAAGAGTATAGGGTTTCCTTGTGAAAATCATAAGTTAATATCACTATTAAATTCTACAACATTATTTCAAAAATTATTTAATTTGACAGAAATTGACCAGAACTCAAAAGGCAGGATCCATATCACTAAAAAAATCTACTACCAGCTCAGCATAAATTGGATGTCTCAGTTTCTAAGAGAATGCACATGTCAACTAATTTATTTTTGAACTATGATGGATGGCTGATTTTTACATACAGAAATTTGACTGGTGTGCAGGTTGAGAGATGCAGTGCAGTTGTTAAATGATCAGGATGCTTAAAGACAGAGAACTACTTGGAGGCTACTAATAGCACAGCTTTTAGTTAAGGGTATGGATGGCTATTAGAAGAGAGACTGGGACTAAGGAACTGTTGGATAGACATAAATCTTTTCACACCAAAGAAGATCATTTTGAAACTCATCCAAACAATATTCTCTCTCTACTGTCTTTTGACCACAAGATTCATCAACTTTGCAGTTGACTGGAAATTGTAATGTAACTCCTTTCTGTACTAAATGAAAACACCTCTCCCTACAGATACCTATACCAACAAGAATTGAAATAGGAATTTCTTTCCAATGTCATTGGGTTGGAAAGGTGCCACACCAGTACTAGAGTAATGGTTAATGAATCTAAAAGTCATTGGCACATGCATTAAACACTTTCTTTACACCATCCATTACTTATGTTGAACATGGGGATTTCCTGCCACCCTATAGGATATACATATTATCACAAGTGAAGAGAATTTGAAAAGCGTTAAATAAGTACTTTGTAAAATAAGCAGTAACAGGAATAATTTTTACCAACCGTTCAAAGTCATCTGAGTAGCCATATACCCTTTCACGATCAAAAAAGGATGAATAGTACAAAGGTTGAATGAGAGTGACTCCAATGCCATGGACGATGCTGAACAAACAGCATTAACAATAAGATCGAGGTAAAGAGCTTAAACAACGAAGGCAATGCAAAGGCGATATCTCAGTTGCTTGTTGAAAAATTTTCTCCTGGGTAACAATCGACTGAAATGGAGGTTAATCATGAAAATAACAACATAATCTTCCTGTATCAAGGACACAGCCGAAACTCACCCAGTCCAAATTCTGTTTCCATGCAATTGACCATTAAAATATGAATACAACTCTGCCTCAATTTCTCGCAGTCCTTGCATTTCAGTGAGGTCCAGACATGCATACCTTCAGGGAGATGACATAAAATTTTCAGGCTTGCAATCTAGATTCTAGTGTATAATCAAAAAAATACCTAGAACAGCAAACATTCAAATTATATCACAGCACGTGGCCCGGTACATTTTCTACCAATATTTGGCATCTCATACAAAGTTTGATTGTGTGAAAGAAGCCCTATGTTCCCTCACAGTCCCAAGGGTATTTTGTCCTTGGTGCAACTCAACTATATCAATAAACAAAGAGTGATAATGTCCTACAAACTTGGAGGATGCATGGTGAACTTCTCATTTTTGCACACACCTCTATACTATTCCGGTTTAGAAATTCCAAATCATTGGTATATAATAATAGCACGCTCAAAGAGGTGTTGACACCTTGCTGTGCAGAATCAAAATTGGGAAGACATAGAACCCAATGTGAGAGGAATTTGATCATCATACTCCGATAGAAACATTTTAGCGTACTCATGGCTGTACTGCTAGAGCCCCCCCTCCCTCTCTTAAAAAAAAAACTACAATAATTAAGATGAACACACTTGGACAAACTGTAAATTAAAAAGTTCTAGTGAACACGCATCTTTATACAAAAATGTCCCTAACAAGAGATTGAAATAAATATAAAACACAAAAGATGAGGTACATCAATTACTTTGGCAAAATAACCTCCACTATGTGTCCTTTTTTCTGCAGTGCCTTTGATAAGCCTGTCACATATGATGACAAGGATCCAACCGATACCAGTGGTTCCATTTCAGTGCAAATTTGGATTATGTGAAAACCAATCCTGAATTTAAATAATAATTAATTAGTATCAAAATAATTTACAGTGTGAATGTGATAAAAAGCATCAAGATCCAGTACACCAACTCATGCAAGTTTATACATTGAGAATATAAAAAAAAAAAAATAGTAGCAAGTCAACACGCACACATGCATTTGAAAGTGCTTTTCAAAATGCATTTGGGCTGAAAAAAGCATCAAAATAATTGATTTTATGTGTTTCTAGATAGTTTTGTTATAAACGTCAAAAAACACCTATCAAAGCTTTTTCAATAAAGAATCTACACCACATTACCAAACACATGCATTTGAAAGTGCGTTTGGATTGAAAAAGCATCAAAATAATTAAAACATTTTTAGGTTTTTTTGAATGGTTTTTATATAATGATGCTAAAAGTATCACAAAACACCAATTGATGCTTTTTCAGTTCAAAAGGCACTTTTGCAAAAGCACACACAGGCGTTTGAAAGTGCTTTTCAAAGCAGGTTTAAAAAAAACTAGTAGCGAGTCAATAATTACATGCGTTTGAAAGTGTTTTTCAAAGTGCGTTTAGGCTGAAAAAACATCAAAATAATTGATGATGCTGAAAACATCAAAAACACCTATAGTGCCTTTCCAGTCCAAAAAAAAAACACTTTTAGATGAAGTAATCATTACTTTCTGCTTCCATCGGAGAAGTGACGGAGTTGTGCCAGAAGCTCAGCATCAGTTTTCTGCCGGATGTCGAAGAAAGCAAGAGCTACACTAAACTTGTTACTCATGACTGCTTTTCTCATACCAGAAGCCTCAGCAGAATCAATCAAGCCAGTTAGGACCATTGAGTCAATCCGAAGCAGCAATTCCCGCCACAATGATTGCTCATTTCCTTCAGAAAGCGCTGTCATTAAAATAAATAAATTTGTAATCAATTATTTATTAAATAATTTAACCAAAAAAAAAAAACAAAAATTCAATCACCAAACCTAATTTGTTGACAGCCTCCAATTGCTGGATTTTATCAAGCAACAACTGCTTCTCTCTGTTTGCTTTATTGAGCTCTTCAACAGCCACAAGGCGTAGTTTGTTTAAGTAAAGAATATCTAAAACGAAAATCATTAATTACTCATTTATTTATAAACAAAATAAATAGAAAAAAAAATGTATTACTTACTCTGCTGAGCTTCTTTAAAAAGCAGCCAAATGTCATTATATTTCTCTTCCTCCTCTTCTTTAAGTAAGCCGTTAGCGTCTCCTCCATTGTTACTATTCTTGCTGCTGCAGCAGACGAGACAAGGTTATCAAATCACTCATTTGAAATTTGAAAACAGAATTGGTATTGATTAATTACCTGAGGGAGCAGCAAACTGTTCGTCGAGCTTTGACGGTTTTTTGGTGGTGGATTGATGGGTTGGATTTTGGGAAGCAAGCGAGTGAGAGGATGGTAGAGTTTATTACAGACTCCATTTTCATTTACTGTTCATTTATTCGTTTGAGTCACTAACCCCCCGATGCTCCGCCCTAGGCAAGGGCCATTTTATGAGGACAAAACAAAAAGAGGTGGCGGGCATGAAACATGTGACTAGAGCACCTACTCTCATCACTGGCTTCAAGCCTTCAACTCAGTTCAAGCTGGTTTATTAAACATAATTATAAAACTTAGTCCGACTTAACCGATGCATCAAAAAACTCTTGGGCCGAAATCATGTTTTTTTAAAAAAAATCAACTCAAAAATAAGAAAAATAAATTAATTAAATTTATGAATCAACTTAAATTAAATCGATATACATATAAACTAGATTTTAAACCAGATTTAATTATAGTTAATGTGTTTTTGATATAAATTACTTGCAAGATGTAATTATGTTTTGTGTAAAAATCAATTAGATATAATATGTTGATACAACTTTTATGATATTATAAAAGTTTTCCTTTAAAACTTTTTTTTTTAATTAATTCTAGGTTTCAATGCGTGGTTCTAATTGATAATAGTTTCTTTACCTATCTTCGAAATTTCTTTAGAAGAAATAAGGAAATGCAAACAAAAGCAGGAATTCAATCGAGGCACAAACAAAAGATTTAATTTCTGTAACCCAAACATTTTGCTGGTCTCACTTAATTCTAATCTTTTTTTTTCCTTGACTTTCAATTATTCTTCACTATTATTGATAAATTACTGACAACATCAAGAACACTGAGCATATTCGGAAACAGTGACAACAAGAATCCAAACTAAGAGCAGGAACACGTCATAAGGACATCTTCTCATCGATGACTTAGCTTGCGCTTCTTTGCCAGCTTTCTCTCCCGTTCTCGCCGCTCCTCCTCTTCTATCAATCGGAGTTGCTCTTCATCCTCCTCTCGTGCGATTCGAGCACTGCATCACCATGCACATACATGAATCAATCAAATAACTACAAGTTGGATGTGATCCAAAACATATCTCTATTCTCCTTTGTGATTTCCTCGCCAGCCACTCAAATCAAAGCATACTTGTGAAATATATTTTAACCAAAACATGCTCAAGGAAAAGGAACAAATAAAGATCTTGATTAAAAAATTTGACAAGGATGTTAAAAAAAAAGGGAAAAAAAAAAAAGAGGCCAGTTGATTAAGAGCTGCGATGGGGATGTTAAAAAAACAGAAAAAGCAAGTTAAGAACAAAATCAACAGTCAATACAGAAAACAGTGGATAACAACATTCAATAACATTCTCCTCTACGATTATTTAATGATATACTAACCTTCTCCTCTCTTCCTTCATGATGTCATCGAAATTTGCCTCCATGTCACTATCATCATCATCATCATCATAGTTACCACGGTTTTTATTTCTGCAAAGAAACAGCAGTAGCTCATAAAAAAGAAATTACCTCAAACCATCTATCAAGATCACATAAAAGCATCAACAAAAATTCAGGCACACAAGTTGACAAATCAAATCCAATTTAATTGTGAATCCAAAAGTAGGTCACCCAAAACCATATCACAGCTTGATAATCCTTACAGCACAACTGATAAATTAGAGGGCATGATATTGACTGAGAAGCTATCTAAGTCAAGAGATCATTACTTGAGAAAAATATGAATCAGGGAGATTGATTATTCAACAAAATAACAGCAAGAAAGTTATTGAAGAAGGGAAATGAAAGATAGTATGTGAAAGGGAAGAAGCAGCAGTAGCAGCTTTACCCAATTAATTTTCTGAGCATACTGAAAGCATCCTCGTCATCAGAGCCTGCATCAGGAAACGGTCTGACAGGCTTTTTCTTGGGGCGGTTATCTTGTAACGATGCATGAGACGAAACTTGCTTGATTGGCTTATTTATCTGCTAATATTCCAGGCAGGAAGTGAGAGATAAAGAAACATTTAACAAAGATCATGTTGTCGTAACCATTAAAATATAAAGAATGGGCTCAAACCTGAGATTTTAAAGATGACAGTGGCTGTTTTGGTATCGGTCTAGCCTTATTGGGTTCTTGTAATCCTTTTCTCTGTTCCCAGTGTTGCTTTGGAACAGATGACTTTGAAGGGTTTGAAGGGAGAGATTTGTGCATAGCAGGCAGGATTTTCTTAGCACTTGGTGATGAGGCCTTCTTCTGCATGATGGAGGAAGCAGGTGTCTTTGAAGGCAAGAATTTTGGCCCTGCAGGCCGGCCAGGCCCGGTCCCATTGTTGCTACCTAACTGTCTTTTGGAGTTTATCGATGTTGCATCAGGTTTATTAGCAGATGTTGGCTTTTGTGACCCTACTTTAGAATGCATTTGGCCATTCCTGAAAACTGGCTTCCTTTCTTCACGAATGCCATGAATATTTCTGCCACTATTGCTGGAAGCTTGTTTGATCTTTTGTGGAACTTGAGCAGATCTCGCCTCTTGAACATCAGCAAAAAACCTGTATAAGTTTCCTCAATAAAAATAGCATGTAAACTAATCCTGAATAACCAGATCATGAACAAAAGCAGTTACCAGAATTAGGAGCAGAGACATTTCGGGGGGCAGGCTCTTTTGTAGGAGCTGGGAGCTCTGCATCATCCGTTAACAAAAAAGAATAATCTCTCGTATCCTTGAGTTTTTGGACTTTTGTTTTTACCTGCACATTAAGTGAAAATTAATGTCATTGATCACTACAAAAGGAAGAAGAAATAAAAAGAGCTGCTCAGAATACCTCATTCTTTACTTTCGGTACAAGTCCATGTACTCTGTTTTTTAAACCTGCAGCCGTTGACGAGGAACTCTTTTTGTTCTGCGAAAGCAAACAAGATTGTGAAAGTAAGATCTCCATCTGATATATACTAGCAGATGTTTGCAGAATCTTCATTCCAACATGGCAACAAGTCAAATTCATAACAGCATTTGCAGTTGCAGATCACTGAAGTAAAGCAGTCCAAAATCAACAAAACCCACAACGAAGAAGCTATAGAACCAATACAGAGTAAAGACTAGATCACACCTATACTACCAAGGCTACGAAATTTATGTCAAAATATTGATTTCACTCAATACAAAGGTCCATTTCAAGTTGCAAGTGTGCCATTCCATTTACAAAAAAAAGGTCAAAACCGAAATTGACACCCCTAGAAAACTTATGGTATTATAGTGACTGAACTGGTTTAGGAAATGACAATGTAGTGATATACTAAATTACAAGTATCAGAGCTGCCTTTTTCACATTAAAGTAGTTCCACATGGCTCCCTTTGGGAGTAGCATACTCCACCAGTCAGGAAAATTATCTATTTGTAAATTGCAAAAATTAAAGCAACCACGATAAGAATTAGAAAAACTAGGCACCTATAATTTCGCAAATTTTAAATCAATGTAACAGTGCCCTACAAGAATGCATGTACAAAAATGCTTTGTAAAAAGATAATCTGCTGCATGCATTTCTCACATGATTTGGAAAAAACAAAAGTTTATGATACATACAGTATGTTGGGCGTTTGGAACTCTGAGAGCCAAATGTTGGTTTTCTAGTATTGACTTGCTTTCTTGAATTACTCTTTGCGAAATAACTGGTTGAGAAGGGCCAAAGAATGAACCATAACTGCAGAAAAATAAAGCCGGTGATGTGAAACAAACCATTAAGAAAAATAAGCATGAGCAAACATGCACAAATTCTACAATTCCTACACCTAAACATAATTTCAGACTGTTGAAGTTAGTTTCACAGGATGAACTTAAATGAAGCGACAAAAAATAAAATTTGCCTGGTCAAGTTTTTAGTGAGATGTTCCAGATGTGAGGCCACACTTAAGTAGTTTTAGACCCTGAATTAGTGGTCTATGTCTTTTACAAATTTTATAAGAAACCAATCATGCCATCACCCTAACTATACTCACAAGGACATGTTTGGCTGATCTTTTGGCACCAAAAGATTCATGTTAGATTAGGCTTTGATGACTTGGCAGCTGGAATAAACCAGTGAAGTTATCAACATGATAATACTGTAGAACAGGCAAGGCTTGTTCATATCGATCACTTAATTCCCTGACTCTCGTGATGCCTATGACACGTGATTCTCGCATGTAATTATGACTGAAATTTACACAAATAATTACAAATTGAGCTGTAAATATCCAACTGACTCACATAAAGTATTGTGTTCAAGTGTGGGCATGCATGTCTATGTTCACCAGAGGTTTGGCATTTACAAAAGGTCTACAACATTCAGTGTCGACATTCATTTTTAGATTAAAAAAGCAGCTCATTTCCCCGTGATAACAAAAAGAAACAAGTTTGAATGCATTAAGAAAAAAGAACACATCACTCACTTATCAGATGGGAGTTTTTTCTTCTCTTGGGATTTGGAAAGAGTGGAACCACTTTCCTTCCGCATCTTCTTTCTAATTTGTTCTTTAATCCGCTCCCTTAATTCAAGATATTCCACTTCCTCTACAGTGGGCTTTCGTTCTTCTTCCTCTTCATACTCCTCCTCCACTTGCTCTTCACCTTCTTCCTCATATTCATCATAATATTCATCTTCCTGCATGAACATGGCACTAATTAATGGGGAAAAAAATGTCTATATTCAGAAATAAAAACTTTGATATTGAACCTAGAAAAAACGGTTTACCTCTCTATCATATCCTCGCATTGTCGCTTAAAATCTTCGATTTGATCAACGGAAAGTTGCTCTAATCAAAACCAATTGTTGCTGAAAATACACAAAAATTGATAGAGAAAAAAATACGGGCTCAATAAGAAGCCAAAATTCTCTCATAACCCAAGGCGTGGCTACTCGTTACATTGTCTTAGAGCTTTTAAAAGGTCAAGAATTTCATAGAATCAAAATTCAACAATCAAAATTCACAAAAACCAGATCAATTCAATCAGCTCCGAAAACAAACAAGATTTAACACGCATAAGATAATTACCTCCAAAACCACCAGATTTGACATACTTACGAAATATTCAACCACAAAACATGGAAGATAGATCAGATCTATACACATCTTTAACTGGTTTTTTAAATTATTAATTTCACACAAAAAAATTATTACAGTGAAACACAATTGAAAAAAGAACGCGAGAATCGATGAAATAGGAGCCAAATCCATGCAAAAAAAGAGACCGGTCTTAAAAATACATTAAGAAAAAAAACTGAAATCGACAAGAAAAATAACAGGAATTACCTTAAATTTTCACGAGAAAAAGATCGAAACAGCGCTATTTGTGATCGCGAAAGCAGAGGCAGAGAACGACCGAGAACCGGACAAGTCCGATTGAAAGAAGAGAGTCAAAAGACCTCTTGGATCTATATATTGCACACAAGCGTTCGAGAGAGAGAAAGAGAGGGCTTGTGGGTTCATTAGGTTTTCGGGGATAAAGAAGTGGAACCGGAAGGATCCAGGGACATAGAGGGGACTTTCACTAACATGCGCCATGTAGTGTGATGCGCACCCCATCCCAATTTTGCGGTTTCTCTTTCCTTTTGGACTAAACGTTTACTTATGTGGTTTCTTGGTTACTTGATAAAGTTTCTTTCGGGCTAAATTTATAACATTTTATTCACTCATGTTTTCTTTATTTGACAGCTTGGAGATTAAATGCGTTTGGGAACGCGGTTTGCGTTCCCACAAAATTTAAAATATTTTTTATTTTTTTATTAAAATTTAATATAATTTATATAATTTGGATTATTTTGATATATTAATATAAAAAATAATTTAAAAAAATAAAAAAATATTATTAATATATATTTTAGCACGAAAAATTATTTAAAAAATAACTCCTATTATACTACCAAACACTACATGTAAATTAAGATTATTTCACTCGCATTTGGTTAGAGATATTTTCGAATGAATTTACGTGTATAAATCTGTGTTGTGAGGTGAAAATAGTATTTAATACTTTATTGTTGTGTACTGTGCATATAAATATTTTAAGTTGTAATATATGAAAAAAACTTCAACAAATATATTTCATTTGCACCAAATTATTTATAATTTTTTAAACTCACATGACATGTGATGTTATGTAAAAATATTTATTTTTATTTATTTTTATTTTTATTTGCTAAAATATTATTACATTCCTTTATATAATTCTTTATATAGAAAAAAAATAAAAACTCTAATAATACTAATTAGAAAAAAAACTATTTATTTATTTCTCTAGATATAAAACAAAATCTAATCATTTCAAATAGGAAAAAAAACAAAAAACATGATAATACAAAATAGGAAAAAATAAAATTAATTAGAAAAAATATTTATTTCTATAAAAAAAAAAATATTGCATCGAATCTCTCTCGATTTGAGGCAACTCATTCTCAACTTCAAACCATTATTTTCAAACCTAGTCCGTCCTAGTGAATCAACCCGAGAAATAAAACGGTATTTGTTGAAAAAAAATAAAAAAAACAAAAAAAAATAATTTAACAGGTCAAAAATTCATGTTAGCTTAATAACATGGTTAACTCTTGTCTAATCTAGTCAAACCCTAGCTATCAACCTACTGACTATTTAAAAAAAAAATCAAGGTCGACACTCTTATATATGGCTTGAGCCTTACCTTAGGTTAGGTTTTAAAACTACAGTTCAGATATCAGTCATTGACCGTCATCCATCATGAATATCCTTTTACGTGTTATCCACTCCATTATGGTCCCAGACACTTTTACATGAGTCATCTTATAATGCAAACATGAATAACACGTTGGTTCTTTGATGTCTTTTTCATAATGGAGAACCACCTCATCTTCTTATGCAGAAGCACATTTTGTTTTGCGACTTCTTCAACCTATAGTTGTTCACAACACACAACAACTAACCATTAGAAAATGTTAAACACTAATACATGTTCTTTACGATTTATAACCAAAACCACAATAAATTGTTAGGCTTTAATGCCAACTAATGCAAATAGGAGTAAACGAGAAGGAGTTTTGATACGGACTTCTTAATCACGTAGTTAAGTAACCCCAAACGAAGTGGTTAAGGACCTGGAAAACAAAAAATCAGAAGTATTAGAAAAGACTTGAACCCATAATATAACCTTATATCTAAGAACTCTAAGTATATGAATGACATCACAAAATCAATTAATCTTTAATAAGTCAATGTATGATATTTGTTCTCGTAAATAAAGGTTGTTTTGGAACAGACAAACGAAAAGAAAAACTCACATTTATTTCCTAACTTGTTGCTGAATTTTGCAGCTAAAAAAACATAATATATTATCTTCTAACTAACGCTAATGGATCTATTTTGAATTGCAAGTTAATG
>Ga0325402_1003495_pt1 | contig 14209 bp, 4 predicted proteins | sample PopdelMetagenome_22_FD_207212 | JGI IMG/M metagenome (GOLD analysis project Ga0325402, IMG submission 207212) | Populus deltoides microbial communities from Bellville, Georgia, United States - Xylem-PdKOR-R3 | ecosystem: Host-associated > Plants > Phyllosphere > Stem > Wood/Secondary xylem... | reverse complement strand
TATTATAAGAAACAGCGTTACTGTACTCTCTGTCACCCCGTAGTATAATTGGTTCTGGGCCTTAGCCAGTCATCAATTGATAAGAGCACATTTGGGGCGTCCATAACTTGCATTAAAATAAAACAGAGGGACAGAGAATCTAATTTTTCAGATAAATTGGACGGTGCGGAGTGCAATTGGACCCATGTTATGCGCGATGAATCGATGCAACTCATGTGGGTTCCTTATTTTATTTTTTATTATTAATGATGATATCTTGATTAATTTACATATATCTCAGTTAATTTTATAAAATTTAAAATTAATAATAATATAAATTTTAAATAATTCTAAGAGAGCTCAAACTCGTAGCCATTAAAACGTAAACTTAAAACCTGATCAATTGAGCTACCCCTTATTATTAATTAATCTCTTATTTTAATTTTTATTTGTTGTGGTAGTTTTTTTTTCGAGCTTGTTTATTTTTATATTTTAGAAATTTTTTAAAAAAAACTAAAATTTTTTATTTTTTTATTTTAAATTAAAATTTTTTATTTTTTTATTTTAAATTAAAATTTTTATATTTTCAGATATTTTGATATATTGATATTAAAAATATTTTTAAAAAAATATAAAAATTATTATTTTAATATATTTTTAAATAAAAAATATTTTAAAAAACCACTAATAAGAAATCAAATATATAAGGCTTTGACCTGAGATGGCTGTGCTTTGTAGGCTGACCAGTAAATTCCAAGAATCAGAACATGACATTCCGGTCAGTGAGACCTCCTCATTTTCGCTTGCTTTTTAAGACAAACTAGTAATTAACAACCTGTCTCTGCTTTGCATTACAAGGTTGTCTTGTTTTGTTTACTCCGTGGTGGAATCTGAAACTTCCATTTGAAGTTTTTTTTTCCTTCTTCTTCTTCTTCTTCTTCTGCCGTCAAATGATTGGTTTGATTAAACGGCAAGAAAAGGATGTGTTTAGCATGGGGTTTTATGGTAGTGTATTGCCATTAACCTTTTTAATGAGATTATATATCTGCGTTTTATTAATATATAGTTAGTTAGGAGAGCGCAATATGGATATGGCGAAGAGTGAAAAAACTGCAATGTTTCTTTCGGTTTTTTTATTTATATATAAACATCACTTCCTCCATCTCGGTTTTATTGACCCTTTTGACTTATCAAATGGCTGGTGGGAAGGGGTCGCGACCATGTTCGTGCCAACGTTCTGCAATTTTACTTTCCAAGTGGAAACTTATTTTTTACATGCAATAAATGGCATCGATAGATTTGGAGAGCACGACTAATAATATTTTTTATTTTTATTTGGATATTTTTATATTTTTTAAAATAATAAAATTAGTTATGTTCGAGATTTGTAGCTACTTCTCTTAACAAGTACGTTTTTTGAGTATCGAAATTATATTCTTACCTTTACTAGAATCTAGCGGTTTCTTATCGACTAATATGTTATTGAATCAACTTGAATAATTCAATATAATTATATTAAAGATTTGTTTTTTCAAAAAAAATATTTAAAATAATATCATTTTAATTTTTTAAAATTATTTTTTCAAAACTATATATATATAATGGAAGGCCATGGAGTCCAAATTAAAATGAGACGGCACAGTGTGACGGAAAACTGCCGGAAGTGTGAATTACACAAATTTCCACTTCAGGAACATCCCATGCTTCTCCTCCACATTATTAATCGTAAAAATAACTAAAGTCGAACAAAAAAGATGGGGCAGCAAGTTAATGCTTCAAGCACATGCTTACAAGTTCCCCCACATACTTTTCTTTTCCCTTCAAAACTCAGCAATCTCTCCTTCACTCATTCTCCTTGAGAAAACATTCGTGTCCTCCATTAAAATGTCAACTGCAAGACATATATCCGATGATGATGGCAAACATTAGCGAGATCTTATGATGATGATGATGATGATGATGATGATGATGATGATGATGATGATGATGATGATGATGATGATGATGATGTAGCACAATTTTTATTTTTATTTTTATTTTTATTTTTATTTTTATTTTTATCAAATAGGGCAACTGGGGATCCTTTGGCAGTGCATCTGGAATGAGATGCTTATGGCTCAATCATAATCTGGTTATGTAAAAGAGGATCCTGAGTTTTTTCAGTTTTTTTTATTATTATTTAATGCCTGAATACCAGGCTATAATAATCACAATTTAGAAGTATACAGCTTGTTAGTTTATTTCTTATTTGTTTCTTCTTCTTCTTCTTCTTCTTTTGTTGTTATCTTGTATTTTTTAAAAAATATAAAAACAATCAGGACCATATTATAAGAACGATGATTAATCTGGACGACGGCGCTGCAGAGTAGAGTCTAAAATGCTGGTGGTGTTCAGTATATTGATTGCCGCAAAAAAGGGACGTTATTTATTTTGCTGCGGACTAAACTCAAATAAACACCAGCATGGATGGCATCATTGTGCGAATAGCATCTAGGCCCTCCCTAAGCCTTGGAAAGTTTAACATGTTTGACATTGAAATGTAGTATCAAACTACTTATTTAACACGTGATTTGCTATTGGTTAGTTTTTTTTTTTGGAAAAAATAAATAAATATGCAAGCATAGGTCCTTTTACAACAAAAATTCTAATTATAAATCAAAAGGTTTATACATGATTTTAGTTAAATAAATTAAGAAATATATATGTTAATAAATACAAAACAATATTGATGCTTCTATTCGACAAGTCTAGCTGCATGTTGTATAATTTTTTTAAAACGGAGATAAATTAATATATAGATGTTATTAACGTGTTTTTTGACAGTAAGTAAAATATATAATTGTGAATAAAAAAAATCAATACTTGTATATAATAAAATATAATGAAGATTATATGCGTTAATAAAGACATGTAAGATCTCAAACTTATTTTTAACATCGTGAAAAAATGAGACAATGTTGCAATTGCTACATTGAAACATCATTTTTGGGCCCTTATATAAATAAAAAAATATAAAAAATGAAACGATGGTGGAACATAATAAAAATATATATATCAGTGAGAAGAATGTACTAGAACGCCCAGGAAATTATCGAACACTGGCTGAGGAAGATCAAAATTTACAAGATTGAAAAATTTGACAGTGTGTTTTCGATTGATGAAGGCCCTGTTGGTAAGAAAATTCAATTTAAGGAGAAAAAATTTAAATTGGATGTTTGAGGATTCAATTGAAATTTTTCAAAATTAAATTTATTGAGGGCTTAATTGCAATAAAAATTAATTTTTAAAGTTAATTTAGGCTTTAATTAGAAGAAATTAAAGTATAGGGGTCAAATTACAATTTTTAAGAGTTAATTTAGTCAAATCAGGGGTTTAATTGCATAAATATTGAAGTTTGATGGGTAATTACGGGCTTGATTGAAGAAATTCAGAATCAATGACCTAACTAGAAAATACAAGTGAATGTAAGGGTTGGAATTGATCAAATTAGGAGCCAAATAAAAAAAATTAAAAGTTTGTTAGTCAATTGAGGATCAAAATGCATAAATTCATAACCAAGAAATAAAATGAAAATAATGATCAACTTTAAGGCTGGCAATTGAGTTTGAAAAAGATCAATTTGCATAAAATTAAAAGTTGGGAGGCAATTATGATTGCAATTAAAAGAAATTGAAACAATAGGGACTCAATTGAAATTTTCCAATCCCAAATGATATGGCATTCATATTTAATGAAGAGAGGGTGAGTGACACGTCGTTCATCACCTAAGCATCCTTGTTTTGATAATTTTGACTGATCGAGTTGGCAACTTCAAATGAATAAATATGAAGTTACAGACAATCAAATTAAGCAAAGTTTGATCCAAATGAAAGATGTGTACCCTCTCTACCAACTTCAGGTGGTCTTAGGAGACGATGATGTCAAAACTGCCCCAACATGGCTTTAAAAGTATGCAACTCGGTCAAACCTGATGTCACACTCGGACATCACGGCGACCAATTAAAAAAATTTCTTTGAAAAAAACGAGTATCTAACATCTTGTTCTTTTGGGAAAAAAGATATAGTTTAAAGAGTCGTTACTTAGTATTATGGTCACTAGAAACCCTAACTGGTCAATAAAGATTCGATGGTACGAAACTAATTACGGAAAAAAAAAGATATTATCACCCCTTAAACGGCATACCCAAAGTAGACAACATTACTGGTTTTATCTTAAATTGCTCAGAGTTTGTTGGTTTAAACTATGATGGTATGCTTGTAATATTTCCAACTCTAGCGTCAATGAATATTCAACTACGAATATTTCCATGTTTATTGTTTGATTTAAAAATATTTTTAAATTAATTTTTTTTATATTTTCTTCTCCCGGGCTGGGTCCAACCGAGCCCGTACAGCTGGTTTGGACCCAACCTACCCAACCTAGTCACTTGCTTAAGCTAGGAACCCGGTTGTGTAGCAGGCGTGCGTGACAACGCACACCTGCCTGTATGGCTAGGTTGGACCCAACCAGCTCAACCTGGCCATTTACTTAAGCCAGTGACCCGACTGTGAATTATAATTTGCATGCACAGTAAGAAGAACTAACCAGATTCACTAGAGAAGAAGCCGGATGATGGGGTAATGGCTAACCGATGCTACTTCTTTTCCTCTGTTCTTTCTCTGATTTTTTTGGTTCGCTGGAGAAGAACTGATTGATGCTACCTCCTCTCCGTTCTTTCTCTGGTTCCCTGTTTTGTTTGTCTTGCCTTGTGTTGTTCGTTCCCTCCCCGTGTCTACCTTCTGCTGGCAAAGAGAACCTCTACTGGACGTTACTCTTGGTTGAAGATAGGACGTTGGATGCTGCTTGTGCTGCTCACGATGACAGCTTGCTAAGAAGAGGATTTCTGCTGCTCGCAGTGGCAGCTTGTTGAGAGGAGCTACTGTCGTTGGTTGCTGATGGTGTGACTGAAAATCAAGTTGATGAAAACAACACTGTCGCTGTTGGGAAGAAGAGGTTGTTGCTGGTTCTGCCACTGCAACTCATGAAAGGTGTGGCTGAGGAGCACCCGTCGTCGCTGCTTCAATAAAAAAAAAAGACTCCAGGTGCTGCTGCTATCCGGAAAAAAGGAACTTAAGTTCTCTGCCAACCGAAAGCTGCTACAACAAGTCTCAAATGTTCTATTTAGTGATGAAATTTGAACTTAAATGTTTTTTTAATCTTAATTTTTTTTAAAAAAATCAGATCTGAACTTGAAAAGAGGTTTTTTTGATTTTGTGTTATTTTTTTACAAGGTTCTTTATGGGTTTTTCAAGTTTTTTTAGGTCAAAATTAGATTGGAAAATGAGTTTTTATGTAAAAAAATGCACAGATCCTGTTTTTTAGGGCATCGCAGTGGCTAAAATCTAGGGAATATCAAGCAACATGTGGTTTGGATTTTTTTTTCAAAAAATATTAGGGCCGACAACCAATTGAATTTTTTTTTAAAAAAATAAAGCCCTTACACAGGCTCTTTCTAAGCGCCTAACCATTTTTTATTTTTTTCTTCTTAAAAAAACATGCTTTTTCATGTATAATTTTTTAATTTATATAGAAAGTAATTCCCCTTCTTTGTTTTTTTTTTTTATTTTTGTATTAAGTATTTTTTTTAATTTATTTAATATAATTAAGTGAATGATCCGTGTTTTAAAATTAAATATCTTGAATTAGATTCGCTTCTCAACTTTTCCACATACGTATTTAGTTATCATTACTAATTTTTTTCTATTTATTGATATGTATAATTTTTAATTTATTTAATTTAATACATGCATAAAGTTTTTTATATATGTTTATATTATTAATAATAATATAAAAAATTGTGTTACACATACCTGTATGTTTAATTTTTTTATTTAAAAAATATATCAGACTTTTGACGAAGCATAGATGAAATAGCTAGTAATACGTCAAATTTTCGGCCCTGTTTGGAAACGCGTGTCAACCCGCGTTTCCAAAAAATTGAATTTTTTTGCTAAAAATTAAATTTTTTTTATATTCTTGGATCATTTTGATGTGTTGATTTCAAAAATAATTTTTTTAAAATGAAAAAAATATTATTTTGATATATTTCTAAGCGAAAAACACTTTGAACTGCAACCACACTCTTAAATAGGCCCACGGTCCATGTCACCAAACAGACTCAACTATATTCCACTGGAGCCTGTTTGAGAATGTGGTTGCGGTTGCTTTTCAAAGTGTTTTTTCACTTAGAAATATATTAAAATAATATTTTTTTTATTTTTTTAAAATTATTTTTTATATCAGCGCATTAAAATAATTTTAAAATACTAAAAAAATATTAATTTAAATAAAATAAAATTTAAATTTTTTTAAAATATTTTTAAAATATAAAAACAAACATTACCTTTAAAAGATTATGTTTTTCATTGAAAAACAATTCCTGTAAAATTACTAGACAGGAAATTTTAGATCTGGCCAAAATCTTGAAGGTCCATGCCAGATTTCATATTCTTTTTCTATCAAATCAGTCAAGATAGGAAAAGTACATCACAATCATCATCATGGTTGCCATGTTTGCAAGCAATGGAAAAAATTGTTACAAATTCTACTAAAGCCAACATCTAAAGAGATTCTATATATATTCTGTTATTTGTTAGGTAGCGTGGTTGTGATTATTTTTTAAATAATTTTTTATATTAAAATATATATTAATAATTTTTTTATTTTTTAAAAATTATTTTTAACATTAGCACATCAAAATAATTTGAAAACACTAAAAACATATTAATTTAAAATTAATAAAAAAATTTCAAATTTTATAAAAAATATTTTTAAAACACAAAACAAACAGCCCCTATATATAATATTTGACGCATACTAGATACAAGATACTTGTATTTCTTGACAGCAAAGGTAAGGAGACTACTGATATATCTTTTGCCTAAATGGGAGGGATGGTTGCTGGCTACGCCATGGGAAAGAGAGGGAGGGGGGTTGTGCTATGATTTGATTTTATGTGGAGCGAGGTGTTGTCCAAAATTTTACAAGTAAAAAATATATATTTAGTTTATAATCATGTAATTATATAAAATATAGTAATAATGTAATTATTATAAAATTTAGTACGTATATTAAATAAATATATAAACTTGTAAAAAATATAGAAAGAACAATTATAGCATGCAAACTAAACAGGTATTGATTGGAGTATTTACTAAAGTTCTTACAAAAGATTCAATCTGATTTAATTATTTTTAACGACTACTCATTTATTTTTATCATTTTATATAAAATAACTTTTTTCAACAAGTCTTTTAAGATTTCAATAACTCTTTCTTGTTTTGGTGCTCTTGTAAATAAAGTTTAATTAACTCAAATAAATATTACTTAATATTTTTCTATAAATACCAAACTTGAGATTTAGAGTGGAAAGAAAGAGTGGAAAAACAAGTTTTGAAAAAAGCCAATGACAAAGAGAGAAAAAAACTCAGGAAAATTCTTGCTTTTTTTCCCACCCATCCAAAAACACTTATTTATAAATAGGACTTGAAAATTAAAACATTAAAACACATAATTAATTTATGAATATTTATCAGTTATGATGAAGGTTTATAGTTCATGAATTATTTATAATTCATGAATGTTCATTATTCATAAATTATTTATAATAATATTTATTTTTATCACATAATTAATGTATTAATTTATTTACTGTTATAATATTTTAGGAACTACAAGAAATTATTGATTAAACATGGATTTAATAACAATTATTTTTCATTATTCAAACTCAAACTCATGACTTCTCGTGACACTGCTCAATTTAAAAAGCTATTTTGAGTTTGAAATTTTTGATATTTAAAAGTTTTTTTTTAAATAATTTCTCATTCACGTTTAATTATTTTTGAAAAATATATTAATATTTTATGTTAAAATATTTATGCTAAATCACAAAATATAATATGTCTTAACCTCAGATATAAATGAATCTTCAAATATAAACTGGCCTTAAAAGTTTCACTATATATTGTATAAACCAATTTAAACAAGAAGGGAGAGGGTAACTGTGATCTTGACAGGAGAGAGTAGGGCGAGTGAGCTCTGGTTTTTGTAGGAAATTTTCATTACAGAGATGAAAAGGAGAGGGAAGATAAGTTTTTTTATGTCACTAACATGATTTTTAATGACGTAACATGCTAATAAATAAGATAAACTATTTCTAATAAAATATTATTAATTACAGTTTAAATACCATTAAAGTTATCCTAACTTGTTTGGAGTATGATTGCGATTACTTTTCAAATAATTTTTCGTGCTAAAATTCATGCCAATGATTTTTTTTTATTTTTTAAAAATTATTTTTGACATCGACACATGAAAATGATTTGAAAACACTAAAAATATATTAATTTAAAGTTAATAAAAAAAATCAAATTTTTTCAAAAATACTTTTGAAATGCAGAAACAAACAGATTGCATTGGTGTTTTTTAAGGATTTTTTCATTTAAAAATATATTAAAATAATATTTTTTTAAAAATAGTTTTGATATAAATACATTGAACTATCTAAAAACATCAATTTTTTAAATTAAAAAAATTCAGAAAAAACACAACTCAGCCACATAGATAAACGTCACCTTAAAAAAATAACAAGAATAACTAACAAAATACTTATAAATATAGTATTTTTTATAAGTAGAAAAAATGGTTATTTTGCTACTAATACATTCACCTGTATTTTGTATTTTGTTGCGGTGAGACTATTCTTTTTCTAAACATAAAAAAAAAATATTAAGAGTATGAAGATTTTTTTAATAGTTTCATCAAATCCAATCAAGCGGTTCGATCATAAAATTTGCCTACTCGACTCCTTGTCTAGCTTAAGTTTTGAATTAAACTGTATGAGAGCTTATTCAAAATGAATTATTCAATTTAATTGATTAAAAAACAACATAAATGTCTGGTAAAAACATAACATAACTTAAAAAAAACAATTTTTTTTATATTGAGATGATGCCAGGTTGGATCGACATTGGTCAACCGGTGACTTAGGGCATGGATTTCAATGGATTTACTAACTTTGTTGTTTTTATAAATTATTTTTATTTAATTTTATGATAACATTAGATGTTTTCAAAATTGATCACTGACCCAAAAAAAATATTTATTTAAGATCATGATAACCTTATCAAAAGTAGAAAAAAAACCATGAATTTCATTTCTTAACCAATCTAATATTAAAAAAGAGTTAAATAAAAAAAACAATTAGAAAAATTAAAGTAACAGAAACTAAAAACATAAATCAGATTTGATGGGTAACCCGCTAAACCAGTGAATTGGGTAACCCGAGTCAACATGTTAAACCTACAAACTGGATAATAAACTCCACTGGGATTAATAACTTGTTTTTTTTCCTTCTAAACTATTGTTTATTTAACTATATAATAAAAAAAATAAACGATCGTAAAATCAAGCGTCAAATCAGTACTAAGACTTTTTTTTAAGACTACGATAACATCTCAGAAAACAAAACAAAACAAATTGTGAAACTCAACTCTCAATTAATAGAATATCAAATGATAAAATAAAAAAACTAAATTAAAAAAAAGTTAAACTCGTCATACCGTCAACAAGCTCATGGACTTTCTAAAATTTAATAATTTTTTTCCGAAACTATTTTTCTTTTAACCACATGATAAAAAAATAAATGATAACATAATCGAGTTCAATTAAAAAAAAAAAGATAACCTACAAACCGGGACAATTAAGATTACCTCGCCAAACTCGTAGACCGGGTCATTGACTCCAAAAAATTTAATAATCTAATTTTTTTAAAATCAATATTTATTTAACTAAATTTTTTTAAAAATAAACCGTAACGCAAGACTGAAATATTTTTCTAATACCAACTCAATGCTAAGATATTTTTTTGATATTGCAAAAATCATATAAAAATCAAATTAAAATAAATTATTAAATCTAAATCCCTAGAAACACATTATATAAAAAATTAATTAAAAAAATTAATTAAAATATATCAAAATACAAAAAAAAAACAAAAACACGGATTACTATTTCCCCATTTCTTTTAGTTTTATACTTCGTATCTCTAAGAATTCTGGCTCAAAAAAATAAATTGAAAAAAAAAGAGCATTATTTTTAGAATTTAGATTAAAAAATGGCATCCTTCGAAAACGTAAACTCCCATTTTCCACGTTCTCAAAAAAGAATTCCCATTTTCTACCGTTCCTCGGCAAATGCCATCCTCACCTCGACGCTCTCTACCATCGATTAACTAACTTTTTCGAACCCAATCCAACGCTCCAAAAACCCCACGTCGGCGATCCGTGTAAAATCTCAGGAACCAATCACACAACCACATCCTGTTTCTATAAACCATCCCCACCCAACTCTTTCCACAGAACGCAACCTTCCAAAAAAATCTCCTCTTCTTCTTCCTCTAGACATCTCGCAATCAAGCTCTCTCGAAATGGCACCCAAAGCCGAGAAGAAGCCCGCCGAGAAGAAGCCTGCTGAGGAGAAGAAGACGGTGGCAGAGAAAGCCCCGGCAGAGAAGAAGCCGAAGGCAGGGAAGAAGCTTCCCAAAGAAGGAGGCGGCGCTGCTGCCGGAGACAAGAAGAAGAAGCGGGTGAAGAAGAGCACGGAGACATACAAGATTTACATCTTCAAGGTCCTAAAACAAGTTCATCCAGACATAGGGATTTCCAGCAAGGCTATGGGTATCATGAATTCCTTCATTAATGATATTTTCGAGAAGCTAGCACAGGAATCCTCCAGGTTAGCCAGGTACAACAAAAAGCCCACTATTACCTCAAGGGAGATCCAGACGGCTGTGAGGTTGGTGTTGCCTGGAGAGTTGGCCAAGCATGCTGTTTCCGAGGGTACAAAGGCTGTTACTAAGTTTACAAGCTCTTGAATTGTTGTTGTGGTAAAGTTGGGTTTTCCCTAATCATGCGTGTTAGTGTTAGGGTTTATAAATTGTAGGGGGGGGGGAGTTTGGATCTGCTTATTTACTTAAATCCTTATTCATTGCTTGGAGGCATAGCAACTCTCCTTCCTCTGTTTCTTCATGTATCTGCAAGAACAAAACAAAGCATAACCAATGAAAATCCTTCCTTTTACCAATTCTATAGATGAAAAGCCAGAAAGAAAATTGATGTGCACCTTTGTCACAAATTTCAATCATGCCATCTCCTCACCATATTGGATTTCAGGCACAACGTGCTTTTCAATCTGATTATGACCATCAACAGCAGTAACTTCTCAGACTCCTCAAGGAATAGCAACCATGAATTAACACAGGAGAGATTTTTTACCCTAAAAGAATAATAACAACTGGGAAAATGGTTATGCCTTTTACGATCTGCTAGACATAACTCGAAATTCCAAAGCTTGGCAGTGATTTCCATGGACACGCACCTCATTTATGGTAAATATGGTTTCCACTGTACAGGTCTGTTGATAGGATTAAGAGCAATGCCAATTCTAAAATGAATTCTATGCGTGCAAGGATAGGTTACGAAATTATGAAGAAAGCAGGGTTGACTGGATGGAGATTGTTTATGCGATATTCAGAGGACATCAAAACAGATATCTGATCATTAAATTTGCCAAGTTGAAATAAAAAAAAACAAAAAGAACTCAAATAAAAACTTTTTTCTTTGTTTTAAATTAATTTTTTAATATTATAATAAAATCACCGCTCATCTTCTAGCAAACACATATCAATTTACTTGTTACCCAAAGTATTTGTATTATTATTAGTAAAAATAAGGTATGCTAATTAATTTAATATGAAAAATAAAGGTATTCAAATAAAAAAAATATTAAATACATTGACATCTCAAATTCCTTTAATTTGAAGGGAAAATCACAATTCTAGGTTTGTCTTTGTGATAATGTCCTAAGACAGTCGAGATTTATGAGAATTCAAACTTATCAAGTATAAGAATGTTTTACATCTTAAATTACTTCTATAAGTAATCTTTATTTGAAAAGCACGAGCAAATTCCTCAAGTAAAGCTGTTTTTATTTTTTATTTTTTTTAATCTATTTTTACTTATTTATAGTAGGTAAGCTTGGAAAAATTTGATTACAAATACAAATGGTTACCTAATTTTTTATTTATTAAAATCACGGATCAAATAAGAATCCACTTCTTTTTTAAGCTACATGTCGTCTACTGTTCAATTACTGGCCTGTACTGAAGGAACGCCGTTTGCTAACTCGCCGCTGGCGCCGCAGCAGTTTCACTTTGTCTGGACTGTGAAGAAGAAGATTGCAAAATGAATGGGCTTCCAGCTTTTTGTCAGTAGATTATCATCGTACACAACAAATCATGAGTTCAAAAGTTTGTTTTCACCCTTTGGTGTTGTTAAAGAAGGTAAGAGATTTTCCTTGCTAAGACAGCACCTGAAATCGTTTACTCATTCTTCATGTTTTTTCTTGTTCTAAAACAAATTTGATTGTTTGTGCAGCTAGGCTAGTTGTATACCCAACAACTCAAAAGCCAAAAGGGTTGGTTTTGTTACGGTTCGAGTCAGAGACTGATGCGCACAAGGCATTGGAGGCCATGAATGGCAGGGTATTTCTTTCTTTCTTCTCCATTTTTTTTATGTTTAACTAATAGTAGTTTATTAGATATTGGATAAAGGAAATTCTTCTCCGTTTGTTTTTTTTAATGTTTGTCTGGTAGTAGTTTATTCGATATTGGATAAAGGAAATTGGGTTTCTCCAGCAATGGATAGGCTCTCCAGTTTTTCACTTTACTTTTGTATCCAAGTTGGATGCAAGAACTTCCACTCTTGTTTTAAGCTTTTCATAGTGGAATAAGTCTATGCTTCCTCAGTTCTCTGTTTTCAAGGTGTATTTCCTTCGTTTTCTACGGTTGATGCCTTAACATTAGTGAATGTTATGTAATGAAAGTCTTCATTGAAATATATTACCTACCTGCTAGGTTGCAGTGGTTGCATATCAGTTATTGGAAATTAGGCAACGGAGAAAAGACTGTAGATTTTTTCAGAACTATTTGGTTCTAGGATGTTAATTTTCCTCCTCCTCTGGTCATTTATGGTGGTGAGGTTGCAGGCCCGCTAAAATGGAGATGGGTCTTGGTCCTCTAAGAAAGCCTTTATTTTAGACGCTTTAGGTCTTTTCTATAAAGCAAATATTGCATTGTTTAAGCATCTTAGATGATAATTCTTGTGAAGCCTGTAATATGGATACACATGCATACATATAGAAGAAGAGACCATTATGTTTGGGAAACTGCTTAAGGAGGCCGCTATTACTGTAGATAATTTAGCAGCAAAAGATACATCAAGATCCATTAAAATGGTTTCAATCTTGACCACTGTAATGTAAGGACCTTCTTCCATTTTCTGGGCAATAGTCAATATTTGGTCTAGCTCTGGCATATTACTCTCTTGCTTATGGCAATTTTTCAAATGTAGGTTCATTTCTTTCTTTGCCAAATTAAATTTCACCTGTAACAAGAATGTGCTTTGTAGTTTTTGCCGGTTAGATTAGTTAATAGATTGGTCCAAACCGGGATCTTTCACCTGCACTAAAAAACTATTTTTAAATTGTCACAGAAAAAAGAAAGAAGCAAAAAACACAAAATCTGGAAAGGTTTTACAATAACAATAATCTGCTTGGGGGGTTACTGTTTCTTATCATGCGCCACTGAATGGATCAGGAGTAATTGTTATTTACAGTGTGCTTATACTTTCAATGTTTGGTGTGATTGGAAATTCTCAAATCATGCCCATTTTCCACAGAATAATCAAATATTTTTTATTGTTATCCGTACGGCTTCTTTTTTACCTTGTCATTTCTTCTCATTTTGACATCTATCTCGTTCCTTTTTAGCTATATTGATAGTTTATATAGTTATTAATTTTAGAATATATAGAATTAATCAAAATATGTATAAACCGTTCTGGATATCATGCGAATAAAAACAAAAAGAACGAAAATTCACATTCTGGGTAATGGATCAGACGCAAGACACGCCCCTCCTCGTCACCCCTTGTGTGCATAATGTACACGGATATTTCTGTCATCCAGCAACTGGAATAGACCGTGGAACAAAACATGAAACAAGTAGGATAATAGTTATTAAACATGATAATTAAAGGGATCATGCCTGACCATCCATTTCTTTCAAACCCATTCTGGCTGCAGCTTCATAAGAGGACTGCACAAAGCCGTAGCCCTTGGATTCACCAT
>Ga0325402_1003493_pt1 | contig 14209 bp, 7 predicted proteins | sample PopdelMetagenome_22_FD_207212 | JGI IMG/M metagenome (GOLD analysis project Ga0325402, IMG submission 207212) | Populus deltoides microbial communities from Bellville, Georgia, United States - Xylem-PdKOR-R3 | ecosystem: Host-associated > Plants > Phyllosphere > Stem > Wood/Secondary xylem... | reverse complement strand
AAATATAAAATTGTTGACCAAGGGTTTTCTTGAATTTGCATAAGCTCTTAAAAGTAAAAATATAAATTCCCCCAGAGTCAAAAAATTATTGTGTTGCTATATTATTATATTTTGGGGTTTTTAGATTTTATTATACAATGTAAATATATCTTTAATTTTGGAAAAAACAAAACACATAAGCTCTACATTTTGGGGTATCTTTGTACTTTCATATGAGTATTTTGTATAATTACTAGGGTCATGAGAGTATTTTGAAATTTTCATATTTTTTTAAATTCTTTAATGCTTAAAACTGTTGAAACGTGCTCGGCACACCCCAGCACGTGGATAGCGTCGATGTCATTTAAACGGCGCATGTGACATCACCCCATGGACATAACTAGTCATTCGTTGTCTTCTTCAATGCGCCATTGTGTTCTTTTCCATTTACGCTTTTTAGAGTGGCGTGTGATAGTTTACGTGGATAGCGTCCATGTCATTCAAAACACCTTTAATGTTTAAAATTTATGTTTTTTTTTCTTCAGTTTGAGTCTTATTCTTTTGATTTTTTTTTATTTTATTGAAGCTATTTTTCAATTCAATGAAACCTTCCGATTTAAAATTTGTATCCCTCTAATTAATATTTTTTTTTCTCACTCTTATTTTTTTGGATCTTTTTATATAATTAATTTTTTTTTCTGGTTTCATCTTTCGACATTTAATTTGTTGGGAATTCAGTTTCGTACGATCTTATTGTTTTACATTATTTTTTTAATATTAGTTTTGTGATTATCTTCAAGTTTTTTCTATAAATTTATCCTGGTTTATGAGTTAAGTCATGATTTTTCCAGTCTTTTTTTTTAATATAAGTCTTTTTTAGTTGATTCTATTTAATTTTTCAAGTTATTATTTTAATTCATCTATAATTTTTTTTTAATAGAAATGAAGTTTATTTTTAAAAATAAAAAATATTGGTTTGAAAATTATATTGCCAATTTGTTCGGCCTTGTGTAATATCTTTTATGGAATGAGTTTATTCAGTCAGTTTTATTTGTGTTTATTTTTTAAGTTATAAGTTTTTTATGGTGTGAATTTATTTTTTATTTATTTAAATAAATAATTTTCACAGTAAAATGCATGTCTTATTTCATATTATAAAATATATTGATCTTATTTGCATTTTTAATTTATACTTTGAGTTTTTTTATTTAAAAAATTACATTAAAACAACCTGCATACTTAATATTTTTCTAAAAGAATTATAACTTGCAATGAAACGATAGTTAAATGACTAATGAAAGAGTATTGCTCGTTTGACATTAGAAAAAAAAGTTCAAAATCCAAAAAAAAAAAAAAAAAAAATTAAAGAAAATGAATCTAGCTAATATAAGAAATATATATATTTTAATAAGTTCTGTCCCGTCAAAGAGTGTGAGCTTATCTTTAGGGGGCGGACAGCCAAAAATTTAGACACAGTACATGACAAAAGCGATTCACATGATACTCTGTGTTATCCTATACCATGTCGTCTCGTGTTCCAAAGGTGTCCTAACAAACTCGAAAGTCAGAACGTCGAAACTCACTCTTCCTCGCTTCATTTCTCTGTTATCCAACACCAGTCGTCGTCATCCACGGTTCACAAGGCCGAACATACACTACAAGAATCGAAGGTAAGCCAAGTTCTTGCCTCTTATGTGTTAAAGATAAGCTCACTTTGATTCGTATTGTGCTGTGTTTGCTCTCTCTCTCTCTCTCTCTCTCTCTGCATATTTTAGGAGAAGACTATCATGGGTCTTTTTTAATGAAAACAAATATTTAGCAAATATTATTTGATAGTCTCGATGAGGTAAAATACTGATGTGGCCCTGTGGGTGTGGCCATTTAGTTTAATCTAGTTCATAGAATGCTCTATGTCGCAGTTTTTGAGATTTTTTCTGAAGAATACAATGAGAACAGTTGGTGCTTTGTGTCAAAATTATTGGTCAATACAGTTAAAACTCCATAAATTAATACCTTCGGACCATGCAAATTTATTAATTAATTGAGATATTATTTGAACTTCAAATTTAAGTCGGATCAAACAAAAATATTGTTTCATCGAGGTCATTAACTTGTCAATTTATCGAAGTTATACTAATCGTTGAAACTAGGAGTATTTGATAGTTGGCTTAGCAATACATTATTGGCTGTTTATGATATAGCATGCAGTTCGACAGCTTAAGAGCAGCTTGATCTAGATGCATTAAGAGATTATATGCTGAATTGAAAAGGGCTCAAAACAAATTGTTTATCAACTCAGAAAGAACTTGTTATATGGTTTTATTAGTTCTATTTCTCAACTTCTTACATTATTTGACCATACTTTGTTATGCATCCATCAGATTCAGAAACAAAACATGGCTAAGCACCAGGATTTTGTTTGTTTTTTTGACACAAATCTTACTGACAAACAACGTCACATGAGCACAGTCGTTGAGATCCTGCATTTTTGCATACACAATTCTTTGGCATGCTGCTTGCACCATAGTTTGATAAAAAATCAACTAAGCATTGCTGACTGCCGTTGTTTCCACACCCCCCTGGAAATCTGGCCGTCTTTGGGCACCATTTGATTTGACCTGCATTTTCAAAGAAAGAAAGAAAGGCACATATTCAATATTTTTTTCAAACAAAAATTCATCTATCAAATCGTTAAGTACTACTCATCAGTACTTTGATCACCCCTAACCTTGAGTGGGAGTGAAGAGGCTTAATAGTGCGACCCAAGAAATCAAGAGAAAGACAATTAGCTTCATTATCTTCGATTCTTTTATCTAAACTCTCACTTGTTGAAGATGTTAGAGCTTATATATTTGAAGTTCATGTATGCAACACAAATTTATAGGTGTCTACACCTGTGACAAATTTAGCAATAGCATTATTTTAAAAGATTCTGTGATTTTAACATGGAAACAAAATATCTACTTACCTCAATTGGGAAAATTTAAATCTTATTGATGCTCTAAACATTTATTAGTTGCCTTCAAATATACAAGGAAATAAATTAATAGCCTAATCTAATCTTATTTTTTGAATAATTTATTTGTATATGCATAATGTTTTAGACTTAGTGTGAATAAATTTTAGCTTAAACACTTTTAAAATCAACAGAATTGGATTTGTAAGGTATAATTAGAGGGAAAAAACGAGAATGGAGTACACAGGAACTAAAATTTCACCACATTATAAAATGTCAGAGACCATTGTGTTGGTTCTAGAAGACAATGGCCAACGTCTAATCTGTTGTGCTTGGTTCAAAATTAACTTTCATCGATTCATATTCCATTTTTAAGACAATAAATTGTTGATTTCTCATTAAGAAGTGTTTTTTAGGACAATTGTTAAGAGTAATTTCATATGTATAATCAATCTCTATGTTTTTTTTTTTTAGAATTTACTGTAAAAACTTAAAAATATTATCACATAAACTAACACTTATTTTATGCATGTAATTAAATTTTTTAACTCTTGAAAAGTAATGAGAAGATTTTGCTGGTGAGAAAACATATTTTTTTTTTAGAATTAATGGAATAAAATTTAATAAAAAGAAATGGAATAAAATAAAATAAAATCTATGTTTTTGGATTGGGGCTTGGCTTGTTTATTTTGGACCATAAAAAGAAAACATGATCACAGTTTTTTTTTTATTGCTTATATGGAAAAAAAATAGCTGCTTACCTAATTTGTGAAATTTAAATCTTGTTGATTCTCTAAACATTTATTAGTTGTCTTCAAATATACAAGGAAAGAAACTAATAACGTAATCTAATTTGATCTAATTTTTGTTTTTGGATCATTTGTTTGTATATGCATAGTGTTTTAGACTTAGTGTGAATAAATTTTATCTTCAACATTTTTAACATCAATAGAATTGAACTTGTAAGGTGTAATTGGAGAGAAAAAGAGAATCAAGTACAAAAGAATTAAGGTCGTGTTTGGTTAATATATCAAGATAGAAAAGACAGATAAAAGAAGAGACGGAAACGTGTTTGGTTGGAAGGATGAAGGTACCGTTTGGGAACGCGGCTGCGGTTGCGTTCCCAAAAAATTTGAATTTTTTTTTTGCTAAAATTTAATATGGTTTATACGTTTTGGATCGTTTTGATGTGCTGATGTCAAAAATGATTTTTAAAAAATGAAAAAACATCATTGGCATGCATTTTGGCACGAAAAGTTATTTGAAAAGCACCCGCAACCACACTGCCAAACACGCTCGAAGACAAAAACATAAAAGAAATTTGTCCTCGAGACGTTTATGAAGTGAGCTTTTGTCTTTTTTAAAACAAAAAAGGACAAGGAGACATGTTCCTTGCCCCTCTATCTCTAATGTCTTCACATTGTGTTCTAGACTAGAACATGGTGTATAGATAAGATGTCCCTTCTTATGATAATTCTGGCTTTTCCTATGGTTCCAAATTGAAAATTGGTCCTGAACCAGTAGAAAGCTGTCATGTATCATCTGAACCTCCCAGCAGGTTTACATGACCAGCCTTAATAATTTTCCTGTCTTAATTTCTGCTGAGGAATTTTGTTGTGCCACTCCCAGTTCTCATTTTCACAGATCATTAATCATGCAACAAACTTTATCTAGGGCTTCAAATACCATTTAATCTAGTTTAAGATTCTTACTTTCTTGCATATTTTAGGCAAAAGAATTTGAGCCATGTACCATTTCTCTATGGTTTGAAGCTTGATGCTGAAACTTTTGGGACTCACTTGCCTTTTTTCAGTGGATGGTTACTTATTTGTAAACAAGGACTTGGCAGGTATCATATGTCTTGTTAAAAGACATCCCAGAATCTAGATGGCGCAGACTTGGCATGAATTTCGTTCTTAAACACGCTGCATAGCCTTGTGATAGTGTCGAGGGACACTATTTTGGCACGAACCATATCAAATAAGATGAACTCTTTCTCATGCTTCAAGCTTGTTGCTGAATCTGGTTGCTATTCCTAGCAATGATAGTGCCATTTTTGTTGCTTTTAATACCACCAAGGATGTTAGTTATGTTTCACTAGCGGCACGTCACCAATCCCTTCTGGTTTACTAGCTCCTGTCTGCAGACTAGATTTTAAGCTTGATTCAACCCTCAACTCTTTTATTTGATGGAATTTTGATTTGGAGACTATTGGTTTCAAAAATTTCCCATAGCGATTGACATTATCATAATTTGTAGCTTCCTCTCAGCCATCAGGATGTTGAATGTCTCTATATTTGATTTAGGACCATTTCTCTTTTGATTTGAGCATGGCTCACAGCACTGGCAATGCTTTCATTGGGATGAATTCTTTATGCACATTATCTATCCTGCCTCCAACCATCTCAGGTACAATTTGTCTAAGAACTGTCTCATAAAGATTATTTTTGAGGAAGTTGCTAAATCCTGACCAACCACAACTTGCTGCATTGTCAAAATTACGTGAGACTTTGTGTGGATGCAATAAAAGCACACATCCTAAACATGAAATAAAATTAATAACTAGTATATCTATTCCCTCAATTCCATGTCTTCCTATAATTTACTACAGGTGCGTGCTAGCTTGTTCTCTCTCTGAAGCTGGTCAAGCACGGGAAACAAACCCACGAAGCAAGAAAGAGAAGTCGTGTTTCCGTTGGCCCAGGACAGGCAAGAGATTCTCTTGAAAGTTGTGCCTCCATTGGACCATGCTTATCTCCGGTGGCTTGCTCGTGATCTTGAGAGGGTTCATGGCTTTACTCCAGGAAATTGCAGGGCAGTGACGCCACCAGATCATTATACTGAATATATGCGATTGCAAGGTTGGTTGGATGTGAACTTGGATGATCCTGATCTAGCTCATTTGTTTCCAGGTAAATAGTCATGTAATCAAGGCAGGGGGTGATCCTCTCACTAAGTGTAATTAGGGGAATGGAATTTGCTGGGAAATCATCAAATTATTATACGTTTTGCTGTAAATGCATTGTAAGAACTTCAGATAATTTGTAATATCAGAAACCCCCAGGGGGACAAGAAACTTTTCAGATAATCAGATATGCCGTCCTGGTAGAGCACTTTCGATGAGAAGTAACAGTAAATGTGTGCTTACTTGAAACATGATTTGAGCGTAATAAAACATGCTAGGTTATAATTATGCATTTAGTAGGTTTAGAATACTTTTGATGATGGTTAATTAATTTTGAAAAAACAAGAAAATTGCGAACCGCTGTATTTTTATATGTTTATAATTTAAGTCATTCCATTGGGGTAATTGAATTGTTTTTCCCCTAAAATATCCTCCATTTCTTCCTAAAATATCCTCCATTTCTTCTCAAATTTTCCAATTTTACCTACCATAAGCAAAACCAAAGTGCATTTAAAGAGGACAATGCTAATACTGGAAAAGGAACTAACAGTCAACTCAGATAAACTCAAAAAGAGATTAACTTATGTTTTTCAAAAGTGCAAGGACTAAAATATAAAATATTAACAGTATAGGGATTAAATCATAATCCACTCATAAGTAGTGGGCCCAAATCCTCTCCAAACAAATGCAACGGTTGATCATCAGCTCCTAAAACCCCAAGGCCTAAACCCAGGCAGGCACATCTCTATCCTCTGAACTGGCTAAACCGCCAATTCCTCCTTCCATTTCATCACCTGCTCACATAGTTTTACTCAAAACCCACAATTTCTTTTCCATTAATTTCCAATCTTGACATGAAAATTTAGCAACCCAATTGTTGAAAACATGATAAAAAGGAGGCCTTTCTATCGTTCTCTCTACTTCAAACCCAAAAAAAGACCAATTACTTCAACTTGTGCTGTCCCTTTAGACCCACAACCAATCTCAAACGACCACACTTCCCTTTGCCAATCCTTAGTCCATGACCTTCTTCGCCGCGGTCTTTTATCCTCTGCCCAGCAAGTTATTCAGAGATTCATTGCCAGCTCTCCTACGGTCCCTGATGCACTTTCCGCCATTGAATTTGCCTCCGCGAGTGGCGTGGACCTTGGCAATGGAATTTCTTGCGAGCTCCTTAGGAAATTGGTTGACTTGGGTGAGCCTCTATCGGCACATGAGTTTTATCGTGATCATGTGATTGCTAGAGGTATTGAACCGGACTCGAATATTGTCAATTCTATGATTATTTGTTTGGCTAAGCTAGGGAAATTAGATGATGCTGTAAGGCTTTTTGATAGACTTATTGGTAGTGATGATTGTGTGCTTAGTAATGCTGCCTGTACCATGATTCTTGAAGGGTTTTACGAGCAAGATAGGTTTTTGGAAGCATTTGGTTATTTAGTTAGGATCAGTGATGCTAATGTGAAATTGGGTATGTGGGTTTATACTGTTTTGATTAATGGTCTTTGTCATCAACGGTATGTGGGTGAAGCGATACAAGTGTTTGATATAATGTGCAAAAGAACCGGGTCGCCACCTACTCTGCATATGTTTAAGACATTGTTTTTTGGGCTTTGCAAGGCAGGGTGGTTGGTGGAGGCGGAGTTGGTTTTTGAAGAGATGGAGGTGCAAGGTTTCTTTGTGGACAAGGTGATGTATACTTCGCTAATGAATGCTCATGGTAAGAATAAGAAGATGAAGATGGCAATGAGGGTTTATTTCAGGATGCTAAAGAAGGGCTGTGACCCAGATATTTGTACTTATAACACTCTAATTCATGGGTTTTTAAAGATGGGCTTGTTTGATAAAGCATGGGCATTGTGGAGCCTGATGAGTGACTCGGGGATTCAGCCTAATGAGGTCACTTATAATTTAATGATTTGTTATTATTGCAAGCAAGGGAAGTTAGATTGTGCTAAGATGCTTTTGAATAGCATGGTTCTCTGCAATTTGGCTCCCTGTGTGTATTGTTATACACCTATAATTGCCGCTCTTTATAAGCAGAATAGGTGTTTGGAAGTTTATGAATTGTGTGAAAGAATGCTGGAAAGTGGAATCGTTCCGGACCATGTTTCGTTTTTTGTACTCATGAGGAATGAACCCAAGGGGCTTGAGCTTCAACTCTGTTTGTTGATGTTGCAGGCAATTGCCAAGAACGGATGTGGGCTGGACCATTCTTCACTCTCAATTTCTGATAAGATAAATTCCAGTGCAGGTTTGGAGCAAGAAATTGAGCTAATTTTGAGAGAAATCGCAAGAATTGACTTGAATCTATTTAATGTGGCTGGCAGCATCTATGTTAGCGCCTTGTGTGAGGACGGAAAGACAGAAACTGCGTTGGCCTGCTTTAAAAATGTGGCCAGTGCTGGATGCATTCCTTTGCTTTTCACTTTCAACTCTTTGATCAAACGTCTATTCCAGGACGGGCTGTTTGAGGATGTCAAGTCTCTGATGGACATTATGCAAAATGAGGGCATAGTTCCAAACTTGGAGACTTATCTGATTATGGTAAATGAATACTGTAAACAAGAGGATCTAGCATCGGCTTTTGGTATTTTGGACCAGATGAAGGAAATGGGACCAAAACCTAGTGTTGCTATCTATGACTGCATCATTGCTTGTCTAAGCCAACAGAGGAGAATCTCTGAAGCCGAAACTCTTTTCCACAGGATGCGTAGGGATGGTTTGGATCCTGATGAAGTTGCCTATATGACAATGATCAATGCATATGCTAGGGATGGAAGAGGTGATAAAGCCCTCAATTTGTTTGAGAAGATGATAGAGAATGCTATCCAGCCCAGTTCTTATTCTTACACTTCACTGATAAGTGGGTTAGTGAAGAGAAAATGAGTATTGAGGGATGCGTTTATCTTTAAAAATGTTGGGAGAGGGTTTTGTTCCAAATATTGTACTGTATACCTGTCTTATCAATCATTTTCTGAGGATGGGAGAGTTTAAATATGCCTTCAGAGTGGTTGATTTGATGGTTAAAAGTAAGATTAAAGCTGACCTCATCTTGCACATCGCTTGGATTAGTGGTGTTTGCAGAAATATCACTGGCACCAAGAAAAGATGGTACATGACAAAGAGAATATCTAAGAGGGTTAGAGAATTGCTGTTTAATTTGCTTCATCAGAATCCTTGCCTGGAGAAGATGTTTTTACTGTTTCTGCTCATTCTCCTAGGGAATTAAAAGACTTAGCATCGAAGCTCATGCAGAAAATTAAAGGAACAAGGTTTATGCCCTACCTTTACCTCTACAATATTATTATATTTGGATTTTGTTGGGCAAATATGATGCAGGATGCACACCATCAATTTAAGCTGATGCAAAAGGAGGGTATACATCCAAATGCGACTTTCACAATTCTCATTGGTGCACATGGCAGGGCTGGTGAAATTGATCGTGCAATAGGGTTGTTTAATAGGATGAGTGCAGATGGGTGTACTCCTGATAGATGTGCATACAGCACTTTACTGAAATCCCTTTGTGAGTCTGGTAGAGAATAGATGCTTTATCTCCTTTACATACGATGCACAAGAGGGGCTTCTTTCTGAGCAGGCTTGCTTTTGAAAAGTTACTCCGTTATTTTTGTGCTAGTTACGTGAGCATTCCTGCCTTCAGAATATTTGAAGAAATGGCTGCTTGCCATCTTGTGCCTTGCCTGTATAGATGGAACTGGCTGCTTTATATCTTATGTGAAGAAAAGAAACTTCACGAAGCTTATAGGGTGTGTGATGTGATGTTTGAGAGAGGATTTCTGCCCGATGAGTCAGTAATGAGGCTGCTAGTGGAAACATCTGATGAACATCCATTGCTTCTCGTGAACCAAGAAATTCTGAACAAATATGAACTGCCCCCTCTTTCTCTGTAGACCTCGACTTTCACCAATCTCTCACAAGTCTGCATAAAGTTTCCTTACGGCTCTGCTTGCTTTGATCCACTTTGGTCAGTTTTCAAGTTTCTGTTTGCGGGAGATCCCATGGTCTTCTTTGAAGTCATAGTCTCTTACAGCAGTGCCTGTTCTCTGGGTGTTCACCAACAGGTTTTCTTTCATCTGTCCTTCCTATAGATTCCTTCTCCTTTTCTCTGGGTCATGCACTGAGAGGTAGAGTATTTATAAAGTTACCTTTTGCTTTTATCTACTAGAAATGTTGACGAGTCCTTTTCTGTTTATGAGTATTGTTTCTTATTGAGTGTTTATAAGCAATACATGTTTAATGTTGTGTATAGGATATTTAGGTGATGCTGTTATTGAACTTGATTTGGCACCTTTTTAAATACAATGTTTAGAGTTTGAGAAATTTGCTTATCTTGACCTACCAACTGCGGGTTATTGCAGTCAACTGAAAGATTCCTGGCTCTCTCATTGATGATATTACTACTAAAAGTGTTGATATTCATGTATTAAAGAACTGGATGAAGAGCTCCTGATGACTTGGTTGGTTCCTGCAATATACATGTTTCATATTTGTCTTTTCTCCCATTCTTGCTCTCAATTCATAAATATGGTTGTTGTGACCTCTGACAGATCTGGGATCCGAAAGTGATGTGTCCCATGACAAGATGGTTATCATTGGCAGATTGTCCACTTCCACCGAAATGGAATTTTACATGCAAGATTCAAGTAAAATGCTTGGATCGTGAGCTTCTATTTTCTGTCTAATAATCTCCAAGAGCATCTGGTGGCTTTCCCTATTTTATAAATAATTAGGAAATTGTTATTTCCTTTTGCACTGCCATGCGCCCAGATGGGGATATTATCCTTTGGTTTGGAAACTGGTATAATCAAAACCACACAAATACTGTTTGTTCTAGGGTTTAAATTTTCTTCTCAACCATGATGGTTTACTGGATTGAGCCTTAATGTTAGCATGGTTTAACGAGTTCCAGGCATATAGGATCGCCTCAAATCTGGAAACAACCTTGGAATGCCTGAGAGAGTTCTATCTAATGGGAAGGGGCCTGATGAATATACAGAGGTCTTGTACCTTACAGTATTGTGTGAAACCATTTAAGTTGATCCAGGTATGTTCTTCAGCCATTGATGCGAGGAGTGTGCAAAACCATGTTTCAAATTTTTCTTTCTTTCTGTTTGTATTTCACTACACATCTGCTTTAGTTGTGGCTGGATAGATTGATTTCACATTTTATTAGCACTTATAACTAATTTTCTATTTTAACTTTGAGTTCTTCTTTTGCTTTTTTTTCTCTCTCTAATTTTCATTTTGGTGATTCTGGTTGTGCTAACATTATGCTATTCTAAAGTTGATTCCTTTCATTTTCTTGTGATTTTATTTAGAAATGTTGATGCAAGTTCTTTTCTGTTTATGGGTTTTGTTTCTTAGAAGGTGTTTCAAAGCTACTTGTGATTAATGTTGTAATGGGATAGCAGGGTGGTTTTGCTGTTCGTGAACTGGAGTTGGCCCATTATGTTCAATGCAAGATTTGTTTATGTAGGTATATATGTTTGTTCTTGTTTTTTTCCTGTAATTTGCTGTTATATTTGAAATGTCTTTTAGCCACTAGGTGGGATTTGTATAACTGGGATTGCATGAATGTTCAAGATATGCGATTGCTGATGTTTTGATGTACGAGTCTTGTGTTTTCCTCTCTGTTTTCCTTTTGATGTATGAGTAGTTGTTGTGCTACCAATGAAATTGATTACAGTTCCAATGATTTTATTTTAGGCATGGACATTTTCTTTTTCATGCTATTCTTTTGCTTAATTTATTGAGATTGTTAAAATGCGGCCGAATTTCAGTGGTATGGAGGGTTTTGGTTATCGGTGATATGAAGTCGCAGTTTTTTCTTCATGAAACCAGTGCTTTATGTCATATATTTACTGTATCAGAAACTAGGATCATGTTTTAGTGATTCACAGCTGGAGAAATTAACTTCTCGTTCATGACTGATCGCAGGTTATCTGCTATAGCAGTCAATCAGAAGTTTCCTGGCACCCTCTTATGAATGCTACCGCTAATACCAAATGCGGTTACTTGCTATGGATCATTCACGGGGCCAGGTTTATTAACACACTAGATCAGTAGTGGTGAGTAAATTGATTGCAGCCTTTTGGATTTATTCAAGTTAGTCAAAGAGCTGTGAGTGCAGAACACACTTTAGCATCATTTCTTCGTCATGGCCCTCTCTGTCTTGGTGAAGCCAAAAGTCAAAAGCTTGGGCATCCAAGTCCAATGACAACGAATTAGGCCAGCCAAGCACTGTAAAGTGAAGCCATTTTCTGTATCTCATCATATAGTCCGCAACACTGTTTGTACTCCTGGTTGTCAACGGGATGGCCGAAGCTAACTATATGCATTCACCTCCCACGTTCATTTATTTTTAAAAGGCACGATGAATAGATGACCTAGGGGTTTTTTCAGTAGCGATTGCGGTTTAAAATACTTGAAAATATATTAAAATAATATATTTTTTTATTTTTTTAAAATTATTTTTAACATCAGTATATTAAAATATCTAAAAACATAAAAAATAATTAATTTTAAATAAAAAAATTAATTTTTTTTTAAGAAACGGTAAACCAACTGTGTTTCAAATATTGTATTAGTTAAAACTTAAATGGAGCCTGCATGAGCTGACATGAAAATATATAAACTATTTTTAACTTTGGTTGGCAAATGAATTTGTTCATCATATTACCATTTAGCATTCATTTTGAAAGTTCAGAGGATATAAAAAAATAATATATTGTGAATTCGGGAAAAAAAAAAAAAAAGGAGATTGAGGTAGTGCATGAGAGTATGGTTTTTCTATCTTTTTTTTCACTTGAAAAAGTTATTAAATTAATTTTTTTTAGTATTTATAAATAATTTTAACGTGCTGGTGTAAAGAATAAAAATAACTTGAAAAAATTATTTTTATATATTTTTTTGAAAAAAAGTATGAAAAATAACATGGATTACAATATAAAAACTGTTTATAATCATTAATTTGAAAGGATTTGCAGTGAATGGGCCGTGGTGATAATCTGGTTAAAATCAGTGTCCAAAGAAAAAACATTTTTAAAAAGGCCCAAAAGCCAAGTCAAGAAAAAAGAGCCGTGTGAACAGTGCCATAAGAAAGAGGTGGGAAAGTGCCTGCCTCGGTGGGGGAGAGAGAGGTTAGGTTAGGTTAGGTTAGGTTTGGGGTTTTTAGTGCGCGCGAAAAAATCGTCAGCTCTCTCTCTGTGACAAAAACTAATGAACAGATTTGTGCTAATTAACCCATTATCTCACTAGGCAAGAATTAACAAAGTGATTAATGGCTAGTTAGGTGGGAGAAAAGCTTGAATCATTGAGTTAATTATTGGATAAATCTAGATTAATTATTCTTATTAGCAATATTGATTTGCTATTTTTTCTTCTATTTTTTTCCCCTTATATTCATCTAAGATTAAATTGGATTTTGATTAAATTAGCTAGATTATAAAAAACTCAAACAAGTCAACTAAATTAATTTATTTTTTTTATTCAACTCAATACTTAATATAAGCAAAACTCTATTAATGAATTCTCCAGCCAATCTACAAAACCAAGTAGAGTTTAACAACCATGCGTATGAACAATAAATCTTAACCTTACCCCGAGAAGGTTTAATTTAAGAAAAGAATTAAATTATAATTAATCAAACAAATAACTAATTAAAGCATCGGTTTCCCTCCACATGTATATCCGAACCAAATTCCCTCTTCCGCCTCTTCCCTTCCCTCGTTTTCCACTCTTTCTCTCTCCCGCTTTTTTTATTTTTATTTTTATTTTTATTTTTTATAATTTTTCTCTCCTCTCCATCCAAACACCTCCAGATCCCTCTCCCTCTCCCACTCCCTCTCCCTCTCCAATTCCATTTTCTTCTACTTTCAATTCTTTTCTCTTCTTCAAATCCCCAAACCCTCGATTTTGTTTTTTTTGTTTTTCATTTTTTTTACTTCAAAATTATTGCGATGTCGAACTCACAAGCACCAAACAACCAGTCAATGAAGCAGCCGCAGCAGAATAGTATGCAGAGTCACGCACCGAATCAATGCCAGCAGCATCAGCAGCTTCCGTTTTCTTCTATGAAGCCGCATTTTCTGCCTCCTGGTGACTACCACCGGTTCGGTGTCGACCATCGACGTCCCGTTTCTGATCATGATGTTGAGGGCATTGTTGTTAAACCTCCTGTAGGTATTTTGTATTTAAAAAAAAATGTTTGTTTTTTTTTTGGGGGGGGCGGGGGGAGATTTTGACTTTATTTTTGAATATCTGCTTGGTTTTCAAGTTTGACTGTTTTTTTAGGGTTTTGTTATGTTGGGGTTGTTTTTTTTATTTGATTTTATTGAGTTTAATTT
>Ga0325402_1003491_pt1 | contig 14211 bp, 7 predicted proteins | sample PopdelMetagenome_22_FD_207212 | JGI IMG/M metagenome (GOLD analysis project Ga0325402, IMG submission 207212) | Populus deltoides microbial communities from Bellville, Georgia, United States - Xylem-PdKOR-R3 | ecosystem: Host-associated > Plants > Phyllosphere > Stem > Wood/Secondary xylem... | reverse complement strand
CCTCTTTTTTCACAAGTTTCATCACATTAAGAAAAAAATCGACTTTTGGCCCTAGGTTTGTGTTTTTTTTTCTTTTGTCAATGGAGATAAGATTATTGATATTAAACTCGTACGCATTTAGCTAAGGAAAGCTCTAAGTATAGAAAACCAGGATCTCCATTCTCGTTTCATGTTTTCCAGAGAGACTGCATTAAGAGTGTCAGCTTGAGAGTGGTCAGGTGTTTTTTCTTTCTCTTGCAAACAATCTCTTACTCCCCTCTCAGTTGGGAAGTTGCTAGTCAACTGGAAGAACTGGTATTACTAGCAGTTTAGTTCTTGAAGTTTTGAAAAGAATCTGATGTTTGGTTGAAAGATTCTGATTTTGTCTTGAATGAATTGTATGTCGTTTACAAGTTTAGTTTTATCCAGCATTCCTTACTAGGTTGGACTGAGGCTTTGAGTTGGTTTGAGCATCCTGCATTGATGTGGGCTTGTCATGTTTGTTGTCTTCTTAGAAGGAATTTGTTGGCATGTGCCTTTTGCATTCATCTGTTTCTTTCTTTATTTTTAGCTGTAGCTGTTATCCCGCATTCTATATCTTAGTCTTTGTATGTTCTTCTTATATTTCATTTTGTGCCTGATAGAATCACATCATTTCTGGACTTCCTGAAAGTTGAAATCAAGATTTGAGTGGTGATAGCTCTAATCCTATATCACCTGCACAATATGCAGGTTCGCTGGGCTGGGTTTGACAAGTTAGAAGGTGATGATGATGTCATTCGGCACGTCCTCTTGTTGGGATATCAGTCTGGTTTCGAGGTTTGGGATGTTGAAGAAGCTAATAATGTCCGTGACCTTGTTTCCAGACATGATGGCCCTGTGTCATTCTTACAAATGCTGCCAAAACCAGTAACATCAGAGGGATCACAAGACAAGTTTGCATACAACAGACCTCTTTTAGTGGTTTGTTCTGATGGGGCACAAGATGGGCCGGCTACTTCATGCAACGGGAATGTCTCTAGCAACAATTATCCTGTTAATGGTAGCACTGTGCCAACTGTTGTCCGGTTTTATTCTCTTAGATCTCAATCTTATGTACATGTGCTAAAGTTCAGATCAGCTGTTCATTCTGTAAGGTGCAGCTCTAGAATTGTGGCTATTTCTCAATCAGCTCAGGTTTGTTTGCTTGTGCAATTTTTTTTTCAGGCACCTTTATTTTTTCTGGATGTGATACTTACATTTAATCTGCTACAGATACACTGTTTTAATGCAACAACATTAGAGAGGGAATATACTATTCTTACAAACCCTATGGTCATGGGGTCTCCTGCTTCTGGGGGTATAGGCTATGGGCCTCTTGCAGTTGGTCCCAGGTGGCTGGCTTACAGTGGAAGTCCAGTTGTTGTTTCCAATTCTGGATGCATTAACCCGCAGCATCTAACATCTTCTATGAGTTTTTCTGGTTTCACTTCAAATGGAAGTTTGGTTGCTCATTATGCAAAGGAATCAAGCAAACAACTTGCCGCTGGAATTGTGACCCTAGGAGACATGGGATACAAGAAGTTGTCCAGCTATTGCTCGGAGCTCCTTCCTGATTCTCATGGTTCCCTCCAATCAGGGAATCCTAGCTGGAAAAGCAATGGAACTGTTAATGGCCATTTTCCTGATGCAGATAACATTGGAATGGTGTGTATTGTGCTTCTCCTTTTGTTTTGTTAAAGTGCTTCTAGAACCTTTTTTTTGTTCTCCACTCTGCTTCTTTTTACCCTTAAGCTAACTCCAAAGTAAATGTGTTTTGTTTGCTTTAACGAGCTTTGTTGGAGAGAATGAATGAATATTACTTGATAGCAATGGCATGACAAGAGTATTAAGTTACACTCCTATGTAAGTAATGTTCATTTGTTCTGAGGGATGAGTTTCTGCTCATGCATGTTATGTTAGGAAGTAGTTATGAGATTATGCTACTGTGTTTCATCTGCATTAGTTTTTTCTGCCTTGATTTTGATCTGGTACAAGCACAATTGTTCTTGTAGAATTTTGTCTCCTTATGCACTCTCTGTTTTTCAGGTTGTTCTCAGGGATATTGTTAGTAAACTTGTTATTGCCCAGTTTAGAGCTCACAAGAGTCCAATCTCAGCATTGTGCTTTGATTCTAGTGGGACGCTTTTAGTGACCGCTTCAATCCAGGGTCATAACATTAATGTTTTCAAAATAATGCCTGGACTACAAGGAAGCTCTTCTGCTGGTGCATCTTATGTACACCTGTACAGGCTGCAGCGTGGATTTACAAATGCAGTAAGATCAGAACAAATGTTTTCATGTTTTTTTTTTTAATTATTATTGCACCATTAGCAACTTAGATTCGATCTTTGTTTAATTTGTTTCTTCTGGATTTATTTCTCAGGTTATACAGGACATCAGTTTCAGTGATGACAGCTCCTGGATTATGATAAGTTCATCAAGGGGGACAAGCCATTTATTTGCTATTAATCCATTGGGAGGAACAGTGAACTTTCAATCTTCTGAATCTAGTTATGTCTCAAAACATAGTGGTTTGGGAGGAATGAATAAGCCAACTGTTAGTTGCCCTCCCTGTTTAGGTTTACAAATGCATAATCAACAGAGCCTTTGTGCAACTGGCCGCGCAGTTACACTATCTGCTGTCAGCAGAATAAGAAATGGAAATAATGGTTGGAGAGGCACTGTAACTGGTGCAGCAGCGGCTGCTACAGGCAGACTGGGATCCCTTTCTGGTGCTATTGCTTCATCTTTTCACAAATGCAAAGGAAATAATGATATGTATGGGGATGGGACCTCTTTCAAGTCAAAGTACCATCTTCTAGTGTTCTCTTCTTCTGGTTCTATGATACAGTATACTCTGAGGATATTGGATGGCATTGATTCAACACCAGTCGGGTCTGGACTTAATGTAAATTATGAATCAGCTGCAGAAAATGAAGGAAGATTAGTAGTTGAGGCAATGCAGAAGTGGAATATATGTCAGAAACAAAATCGAAGAGATCGAGAAGATAATGTTGATATATATGGTGACAATGGGAATTCTGATAGCAACAAGATACATCCTGAAGGCATAAAGAAAGGAAATAGCATTTATCCTGAAGATAGAGGTGCAGTCACAAATACAAAGATCAGTCCGGAGGAAAAGCATCATTTGTATATTTCAGAAGCTGAACTGCAAATGCATCAAGCTTGTTTCCCATTATGGGCAAAACCTGAGGTATTTAAAGAAACTGTTGATAAAAACGCGCACATTTTGTTTTGTCTGTAATTGTGTTAATTTCTGTCAATTGCTTGCCAGATATACTTCCAATCAATGATGACAGAGGGAATAGATGTGAATGATGCAGATGCAATGCAAGGGGAAATTGAGATTGAAAGAATTCCAGCTCGCATGATTGAAGCAAGGTCAAAAGACTTGGTCCCACTTTTTGACTATCTCCAAACACCAAAATTTCCACATTCAAGGTGCGCTGAAATATTGTTTTAATTTGCTGATTCTGCGGATTGAAGTATTCAATTTTATTGAATAAAAACTCATTTGCCCCTCCAAAGAGGAAAGATCCCTCATTCATTGCTGCTTTCCTCAATGATGTTGAAAATACGTTGGATGATGGAATCATGCTTCATATCTATGACCAAGGAAAACTGTGTTTAATTTTTTAGGTGCTGCAAGCTGCCAAGTTTTAAAACTTGGCGTGTTTACTTAAACTTCTTTATTGGAGTACACATCCTTTCATTTTCTTGGCATTGATTTATTTCTTATGATGTAAATATAATCTCACACATACAGGGTTCCGTCCTTAGATAGCAATAGTAATGGGAGTCTGCAGCATCAAAGTTCCGGGCTGTCTGAAAATGGCAGGCTTTCTTGCAGGAGCAGCTCTGGCTCCCTCGACTCCATGGCTGAGAATGGTGCTGCAGTGGCTGAACTTCGCAATGGTATTGAAGAAACTGGGTGGAATGGTTCTAGGATGCCTGTAGAAACTAGGGGCTTTGTAGATAGCAATGGCAGTCCTAAAACAAATACTCGGCTCGAGGTTGTAAATAGTAGAGAGAGCTCTAGAATGGAGGCTCAACTCAAGTTTGTAAATAGTAACAACAAAGGCCTGAAAATTGAGAATCATTTCGAAGATGAAGGTGATGAATTTGATTAGAGGTACTCTTCTACCCTTTAAATCTTCAGTTCATCAAAATGAGGAGTGCCTTTAGATTTTTCAGCTCTGGAGTATCATCAAACTGAATTAAGCAAGCACACGATTATGCTGTCATGCTCTAACATGAAATCCCCTCCCCTCCCCTCCTTTTTTTTTTCCTTTCAGGCCTGCAGTTATTCTTTTATTCCGTGGAATGTTCGTTAGCCATGTTAATATTGTGGATGGAATTGTAGACAAGAGTGAGGCTTAGGTGGTTTGACTGTGAAGCGGAACTGTGGATACTATTATGTTATTGGGGTTTCGTACTTCCGTTGACATTGTAAATAACAGACGAATATTCCCAATACTCAGTTGTGATATGTAAATAATAGCATGACTTTTTGTTCTTAATTCTGTTCAAATCTTTTTTTTCTTTTTACCATTCTCGTCCAGATTTGTTGACATTTAAGTTTGCCATATATTATGGCGATTGAATGTTTCAGTGCCCCCTTCTTCAAATAAACCCTGGAAATGTCTAGTCCAGGTTTGTCATATAACTTAGGAGTCATGGTGGTTTTTTCTGGCTTGGGTAATACGATCAGGCATTATTGTTCTGTGGCCTAAACTTCTGAGCTTTGGTCCACATCTTCCCATTTTTCTTTCTTTGGACCCGGTTTTATCATTTAACCTCTTCAATTGTTGAGGTTCAAAGAAAAGACTGATGGTCCATTTTTTTTCCTTAATCTTCAAAGGAGGCTGGGGCCGACAAATCATGCAAGGGGATGTGCTTGTTTTTTCCGCAACAGGTCAGAGTAAACTGCCGGGGTTTCTTTCAAGTGCCACCGGATATTGTTTCGAGAAGGGTAAGTTGGGGATGTGATCTCTCTTCCCTTTCAGTTACCAAACATGTGAAGACATTGTCTGGCTTAAAGAACCTAGAGGAAGACAGATAAACAAGCACTCAAGTTTCTCCTGTCATGAAGTATCAAGTAAGAAAGTTGTCTTGTTAAGGTTTGAAGTAAACTGTTACCGAATGAAAGTGGAATCACGACAGGCAAAGGCTATAGGATAATCGATCGATGTGATTGCTGCATGTCAAACAAACAAATATAGTTACGTCAAGAAGAAAGGAATTGCAAATGGAATTCTCTACTTAAATTCATGATAAATATTATTAAAACAATAGTTAAAACTATACAATAAATTTGACTTCTAAAAACAAGTATAAAAATGTTAAACAAGATTTTTTAACAAATCAAGATCTTATATTTTTTATAGCAACAATTATAATAAATATTCCCCACTAAGCGAAGTTGTTTTCAAATAGCATACCATACAATATATAAACTAAAGAAGAATATAACATAAATGTTTTTTTAAGATTGTTGTCTAAATAAAGTTCACAGGTAAAATTAGAGATGTGAGAAAAACCAGAACATCTTCTGCTGCTTAACGCAGCGAGGCATTTCGAATGAGGTGGCCAGAAACTTGTTTTTGTATGTCTGTGTCTGATGTAACCTCGTCGCCAGAATTCTGGGCTGTTTCTTGTCCTGTTTTCAAGCCTGTTAAAAAAGATTCACTGGATTTTCACTAATCACCATAAAATTCTTCATGAGTCATCTTCCTATATTTGATAAATGGAGAAGAGGAAGAGAGATTGGGAAAAAATATTACACATTCCATCTTCTGAAACCAAGACTTCTGATATTATTTGACGTATAAACAAAAGCCTAAAATGTTTAGTGAATGCATTGTAGCTGCCTTCAAATAGCATTGCTCTTGGAATAGTACTCTCTCTCTCTGTTTTTTTTTTTTTCCCAGTCCTCCAATTGTTTTTTGTATTTTGTTTTTTAATTTAATCCTTTAAAATTATTATTTTTTTAGAATCTGTCTTCACAATTTGTTCTTCCACGGTTTATAGGGGACTATTTTAGCCTCGAAAAAATATCCTGCCATTAAGTTGCTTCTTGATTTTATAAAAACCTACTTGATTTTATTGTTTACTTTACTCAAGCATTCAAAAAAACTTGCCTTACAGCCCGTATACAGTAAGCTCTGATATCACTGTTGAAACTGCAGAGTTTGTGAAATAAAACTTGCAGGGAGCAAAATCTGATATAAAACAATAACATAGACCAAGTCCAACTAAGCTTGTTTCAAACTTCGAAGGCAGATTCTCATGAATTCTAACAAAGACTCAAGACAAGTCCTTCAAGCTTTGTAATTGGACTCTGTCAAAAGCTTTATATCAAGTCCAGTTACACGACCATTCCATTCTATTCTGTACTACAGCCATTTTCCTTTACCAAAGGTGTTGCAACAACCATCTACCTCCCTTGTAGCTCCCCTACCATGTAAAAATAGCGAGACTTAAGTCACACTAACCCAAGACCATAAACAACCATGTGAAGAAAAATGAGCTGACTAAATAAGAGAATGGTTCTTTAATTATGCAGAATTTTTACAAAGAACGAACACACATTCTCACAACACACAAAAGAGGCTAGAAGATAAATACACTTGGAGAGGAAACCAGAACAACTCATCCAGATAAGAACTCTAAAGAGGACCAAAAGACACTTCGACTAAACATAGGAAACTAAGGTCCAGGGATGTGCCAGGTTGTGCTTGCTTGGTGATTTGAAATGACCATGCCTGCATGAAAACTTCCAGCTTTCTGAAGCCTTTCTACCTCCTTGAGAATTTTCCCAACTTTCCTGCCAAGTTTATACTGCCACAAGCATGTGCACAGATTTGTTTTATTGGTCATCATACCTTCCTGCATTGAATTTACTTCACGTATTGCCTTTTCAACTCTTTGCAGCCACTCATTTAACTTGTTTTGTTGCTATTTTATCATTTCGATCAGCCAACTCAAGCTCATGTTTCAGTCTTTTCCTCTGATCAGGTAGATTATCTATTTCTTTCTCGAAGGTGTTAACATTTGATTGGAATCTAACAGTATTGTAAATGTAAGAGAAGACAGAGCCGTTTAGAAGGCGGCCAGTTTCCAACTATAGTGAACTCACAATCGAAGCAACACCATGGCAAAACGTTTGGTGAACAGGATGCCAAATCCTTGAGGAAAAAAAAAAAAAAATTCAAAGGCAAGGAACTACTGAAACTACAAAAGTGTTTATGGGATTAATGATCTTAATTTTGAAGGTAGACCACTGTGACCAAGACTTTTTTTTCTCTTTGGGCTGTATGCTGAATTGGTCAATGTTATGATATGGCATAGACTAATGAAGAAGATAAGCAGAAATTCCATATGCAGAGAATATTTGAAGGCAATGTTTGCTGAAGGCAATTTCATTATTTATCTTTCTACTTCTTACAGCATTAGTTTCTCTTCAGGGTTTCCCAACAGAAGGCTGCCCACTTTCTTTATCTTGCAGCTTCTTACACGAAAAAATTGAGAAACGAAGAAGGAAGAAAAGGGAAAAGAATATTTGACAGCCATACAACGAACCCTTTTTTGGTGGAGGGGAGTATTGAACTCACATCAAGATTGCTTACCAACTTCTCTCGGGTGTTTCTGGTTCTTCAGCCCTATAAACATTAAGAATAATCCAAAATGTAGTTAGGAGAAGGATAATTAGGAAACAACATTCTTCTTAAAGATACTAAAACAATCTATAATCAGCAAAAATAGTTTCAGAACAGGAAACAAGGAAAAAAGCTGTTTCAGATGTAAAATGATCGACCTCTCTTCTTTTCCGAGTGATGTTGAGACTGCACATGCTTGGAATCGTCGCTGAACAAGCGATTTAATCTCATAATCTTGCCATGTGATATTATTCCACCATTCCAGCGCTCCTCTTATTTCTTTAATAGCTGCAGCGTTGTAGGCTGTGATAGGAAGCTTCACCAACAATGAGCAGTTGCTAACCCCAATCCTCTCCAGAACCGGCAAATGTACTGTTCTTGTGCAGACACCCTTCAGATTGACCATATCCCACATTTCTATTATTTTTAACTTTGGAAGCTCTGAATTAGAAGCAGATCCAGCTATAAGACGTTTGATCCTTCTGCATTCACCTACCTTAATCTCTTCAAGGTTTTTTAGCTGTCGAAGAAAAGAAAAGGATATCAGCTGCTTCTCCAGTCTTCCGCAATCTACCACTTCTAAAGTCTTCAACATGCCAAGGCAGCCTCTTTTAGGGACAATTCCTTCCAAAATAGCTGACAGATTTTTCAAGCGTCTAAGTTTCAAATGCTCCAAATTAGGTAACATGCTTCTCAGGATAGTCTCCCCATTTATCAAACTTGTGATCCAATCACAACTTGATATCGTCAGAGACTTTAAGCCTGATAGGCCATGCAAATTATGCCTGACAACTACTTCAGATAAATTATCCATGCCTCCACAATTTACAAGGTCCAGTGCACTTGCATTGCAGAATAGTCCTTCGAGCCCTCCTGTCATCAGATCAACCCCTCTAAGAATGACCCTCTTCTCATCATGTTGAGTAGGCGGATAATTTGAATGACAGCTCCTTGGACTAATCCTTATGTTGAACTTCCTAAAACGTTTCAACCAGTCACTTTCTAGGGTAAGGCAATTGGCAGAGTCTAGCCTCAGGTGAAGAACTGAAAGTTTCTGCAACGATAGTAACTCGTCAAATGCTGCTCTTGGTTCTCCTACGTTACCCATAGCATCCCATTTATATGCACTGGAAGACATGTCCAAGGCCTCAAGGCTAGATAATCCCCGAAGTGTTCCAGTTTCGATGTTTTCTAAGTAAAGGGTGTGAGACAAGTTTAAATATCTGAGATTACCAAGCATACCCCTTTTCCAGGGTAGTTCTCGCAGCCGTGTGCCAGAGAGATCAAGCATTTGGAGTTCGCAAAGATCTCCAAATAGGGGTAGTTTTTCTAGATAACAGCAGTCTCTTACAAGAAAGGCCCTGAGCTGGACTAGATGAAGTAGGGTAGAAGGCAATGATTTAATTAGAGTGCCACTTAAATTCAGGACTCTAAGTGCTCTTACTTCTCGAAATAAGTTATCAGGTATTTTCTCTAGAGGATTACCCTGGAGAAGTAACACGGTCATCCTGGAGCATCTAAACAGTTGGCTAGGAATCCTTGTAATGTTGCAGTTCATAAATGAAATCTTTGTGAGAGATTTCTGCAACTTCTGTGGTATGACAGACACTAAAGTACCTGCTTGGCAAAAGAATCCTGTTTCTATTGAAGTCCATATGGCCATATCCCTCGCCAAACCATGCATCCTTACAGTTCCAACGCCTTCACCTTGTTCTAGCATGCAAGAATCCTTCAAATTTTCAATCAAAGAAATCCCATAATTGAATGACTGCTCAAGAGTTTGATGGTCATCAATTAAGCCATCAGCAATCCAGCATTGTATCACTTCATTTGCTTCAATTGAAAAGTTTTCTGGGTATAAAGAGCAGTACAAAAAGCAACACCGATGAATCTTACTTGGCAACGAGATGTAACTCAGATTCAATGGCAGATAAACTTCTTCCATAACACTTCTGACATGAAGCGTTGAATGTTGCAATTGGCAAAGCACGTTCTCCCAGAGCTCAACCATGTTTTTGCTCCTCATCGAACTCCCCATGGTCTTGATTGCCAATGGCAACCCACAACATCTTCTAGCTATTGCTCTTGCTAGAGGATTTATTACTTCCAACTCAACCACATCTCCTGCGCTTTCTGCAAACAAATTCCAAGCTGCTGCTTCATTCAAAACATCCATTTTGATGTTTACAGTGGTCATCATTCCCCTGCACACATCAAGATTTCTTGTTGTCAATAGTATCTTGCACTCGGCATGTTCATCATCTTGTGGAATACCCACAATGTCCAGATCAAGTTTCTCCCAGACATCATCAAGAATGAGAAGAAACCTCGTCTTCATCAAAGTTTCATGCAGTTTTATAGCTCTTCCTTCTGTGCTCTCTCCAACGTCAAATTCTAAATTCAATCTCTCAGCAATTCGAGATTGAACCCTTCTCAAGTCCAAGTCCTTCGAAACTGTGACCCAAATGACTACGTCGAATGACTGCATCAAGGGAGGGGACTCAAGAAGGTTATTGAAGTTTTTTACTAGTGTAGTCTTTCCGATTCCCCCCATCCCCCATACAGCAATCCTTTTGATGGCACCATCATTCAAGCATCGCAGAAGCTCCTCTAACATTTCTTCTGCTGCTTTCTGACCTGCAAGAGATGGTGCTGTCATATTTTCCACTGGTTTTATTGGAGGCTTTCTGTCAAGCACCATGATATGCAAAGTGCATGAATCAATAAGAAGTTGTTTAACCTCTCCACACTTCTTTTTCGCCGTTTTTCTGAGTCGAAGACCGGAATGCATACAACAGTCTAGATTGCTTCCGCAGACAGAAGAATTGCCAGCATCCTCCATCATCAACTGCACATCATGCTCAATTTCCTCCACCCTTTTTATCCAATTCAAAGCTTGCGATGTTGGATTCTTCCCTTCTGTTATGGCTAGCCTAATATCTTCTTCTAACTCGTTCTTTCGGCTAATGAGTTTTTGTATTTCACTCTGCAGTGATTTCATATTACCATGGAGACTTACAAGGGTGGAAATCTTTCTAAAAAGAAAGATGGACATACATTGAGTAACTTCAGCAACAAATGCACCCACGATTTCCATGGCAAGTAAGGATAGGTCCAAGAGCTGAAGATGAAAAGACTACTTATAGGCTTGTGGCCAAGACAAAACCAAAGGGTTTGGTTAAGACAACAAGAACAAGGTTTACTCGAGCTTGTCACCACCTTATAACATTCCAAAAGAAGAAATTTCCACAAGCAGTTCTCTTCCGGCTTCGTAGAGTTCGTTACATGGTTATTAGCTACCAAATAAAGAAATCTTTGGAGTATTCAGCCTCTGCAGGAAACACTCATATAAACCTCTTGTACTGACATGGACCAACCTAGATGCAATGGTCTAGGCGCAGGTATCTTTTAAAATCCCTGACTGCTCATCAGCACCAGAGATTGGTCAGCATGCTAGTTCCTAGATTATTATATTGTAAATATATGCATATCCCAAGAAATCAGATTGTTAGTGAATAGCATATTTGTCATTTTTTAGTGTTTCCCTGTATAGATAGCAAGCAATTCGCTGCGGCCTAGACAATTTTTTCAACAGCGTAAAAAAGAACATTCTAGTGTTATTATTGGATTTTAAAGAATAATAATAAATAAAATTCACAACTCGATATTATAGAAATAAAACTAAAAAATACTGATAGTCAATTGAATAGAATTAAAATGAAGAAGAATAAAATCAGAAAAAAATCAATGAAAGAAAATATTAAAAAATAAAATACCGGCAAAACCAAGTGATGTTGTCAAAATCCGCAAGCAAAACCAAACGGGTCATCATTATTTGATAGGTGGCTTGTGCAATGCCGCAAACCTATCATTTTTTTTATCACAAAAAAGATATCGAGACGATGTAAATTTTTTTAAAAAAGAACAAAATCCAAGATTATGATCATTGATTCGAGATCCAAAAATGTTAAAGAGCAATGAAAAAAATAGTCGAGCCAAACCTAGTGAACTTGCTGAATTTATGATTCGAGACATGATACTAGGATAACTCAATAGAAAAAAAGGTAAATAAATAAAGAATACTAATTTAAAAAAAATTTTAAAAAACAAAATTCCATCACATATTGCCTTAAATTAAATGCTAGGGATGCAATCAATAAATTTAATTTAATAAAAAAACCAAACTAGGGCCTACCATATTTTTCACTAGAGAAAAAATATCAAAATGATGCAAACCTTGTAAACTCGAGTTAAACTCTCAAACTCGCAATCAATTAAATTTTTGACCAGGGCTCAACACTTAAAAATATTAAATGTTCGATGATGAAATCAATTAATTCAATTCAATTCAAAAACAAAATTCCTTTAGAAATTGAATCTAAATTTAACAAAGACAAAAAAAAAACAACTAAAAGTAAGGTGAAATATATATATTATTTTAAAATTGACCATGAAAATCTCATAAAAAATGAATAAAAAAATAACATATGGTAAAGGATGAAAAAAATAATTTAAAAAAGCAAAAAAACCATGAAACCCATGTTCGTGTCAACTTTGTAAATTAGAGTTAGTCTCTTAAGCTTATAAACTGTTAAATTCTAGATTTAGACTAAACTAAGAAGCTTAACACAAATCCAATTAAATGTTGGAGTATGAAATAAAAAAAACAATCTAAAATAATCTTGCAAGGTAAAAAAAATACAATAATAAAAAAGATTAGATTTAACAGGATAAAAAACAAAAAAATGATGAAATTGCTAAAAAAATTGCAAAAACTATTTTAAAAAATAGCAATAAAAAGAATAGGAACCAAATCTGATAGGTAAAAAAATCTATTGGGGTTGAACTTATAAAATATATTAATTTAATAAAGAGAACAACGATGAAATTGGAAAATCCCCTTAATTCCATAATTTTTTTAAAATTTTAAAAACTATAATAAAAAGAATACAGATGAAATCTTAAGTATAACAAATCTTAGGGGTTGATTTGATTTTTTTAAAGGCAACACAAAAATCAACTAGGAGAGAATGAAAAAAAAAGGCTACATGTACCACTCTGGCCACCACCAAGATAGACACGCTATTTTTTCATGGGGGGAATGTTGAGATGCCTGACTAGAAAGGTAACCATGCGCAAAGATAACCATGCACAAAGAAAGGTAGAAACAATGACAACACTCAATGGTCAATAATTTAATGGAAAATGATAAAACTGAGTAAAAAATCAATTTTTTAAAAAAACCAAGTCAACCCATATTAACCCGACCAACCTGCAACCCGAGATATGAGATGGGAATAACCCCATAAAAAGAAAAGCTGAACAAATCACAAATATCATAGCCCAATAAATCAATGTCAAATGATAAAAAAAAAAAATTCTAAAAAGGATTTTAAAAAAATACTAATCTAGAACCAGGTAAATCATTGAAACTGGTGGACCGAGTCATGAGAATGGGACAACCCTGTAAAAGGCAGAAATAATCATAAAACAAAATCCTCAATTATTTATATAAAAAAACAATGAAGACCAAATCTTGCACTAAAAATAATTGAAAAAAACTAATCAGGGACTAAATTGAAAACAAAATAAATGAAGAAAAAGATAGAAAAAGAGTTATGAAAAAAATGAGGAACAAAATTTGAAAAAAATGAATTAAAATTCTAAAGGACAAAATCAAAAAAATAAAATAAATACAAAGGATGAAAAAACAGCAATCAAAAGAACGAGAACCAAAATGTAAACAAAAAAATAAATTAAATATGGAGAGGGATGAAATTAAAAAAATAAACTTAAAAAACCATTAAAATTAAAGAAAATAGAAATCAAAAGAATAAGGACTAAACCTAAAACAAATACAAAATGAAGGACAAAACTAATTTTTTAAAGGCCTGACATGAAAACCAAGATCTACGAGAGAGAAATGAAAGGTAGGAGAAAAAACCCCATTGTTGTTGAATCGTCGCCGACCTTGGTGAGCGCGCCACCTTAACAGCTGTGCCACATCCTGGTGCATCGGATGAGACGACGATCAATATTTTTTTGCCACTGTAATTGTCTAAAGTCATTTTTTAAATCCAAAAAGTCAAAGGTTAACTTTATAATTTTTCTATACAAAAAGAATGCAAAGACAAATAAACCCTTTCCTACAAGGCCACTTTTTCTAAGCTAAGGATATAAACATTATTTTACTGTATAAATTAAAAGAAAAGGACAAAAAAAACCTTTAATAGAAGACCAAATTTTTTTTTTTAGATTTCAAGGGCAAAAGAATATTTTTATTGTGCATTATAAAGTTGAACAACAATTTTGCCCTCGATCAATTCTCAAATGACATTTGGGTCCCATGAAAAATATAATTTTGCCCTCAGTGCCAAGGCAATTGTTAAGAGTAATGAAGGATAAAATTGTCATTACACTGCTTGAATCCACAATGATTCTCCTTACATTCTATAGTAATTTACTGAGGCCTTTTAGTTTTAGTTTTTTGTTAACAATATCGATCTCATTATTACAATCGCTTTTTTTT
>Ga0325402_1003490_pt1 | contig 14211 bp, 9 predicted proteins | sample PopdelMetagenome_22_FD_207212 | JGI IMG/M metagenome (GOLD analysis project Ga0325402, IMG submission 207212) | Populus deltoides microbial communities from Bellville, Georgia, United States - Xylem-PdKOR-R3 | ecosystem: Host-associated > Plants > Phyllosphere > Stem > Wood/Secondary xylem... | reverse complement strand
CAAGGCTTCTTTCAAGGATGTGTGATGAATTATTATCCCTAGAAAATTATTTTGGATATTTACCACTTAGGGTTTCTTTATCCAAATATTAACAGTGAATAATAACAAGTTATTCCCATTAAATATTTTGGATATTCATCCCTTCGGGATTTTTTTATCCAAATATTAACGGTGAATAATAGATGAATTCCCCCAAAAATAAGATTTTTTATTTTTTAGAATATTGGTCAATACCCTTTGGAGTTTTACAAACACGTTGTAAAATCCAGAAATACAAGAAAATAATTTTTGTTGTGTTTAAGAAATCCATGCAAAAACACATTTTCGAAACTTCCAATATTTTTTGTATAAAAAAAGAGCGTTCAAAACATGTTAGGGTATTGGCCATATGCAACACACAAGAAAACAAATTTTGATATATATGTATATTTGCCGCAGTTGCGTCAAAAACCGGGTATTCTACATACGAGATTTGTATATATTTTTTTACAACATAAAAAAAATTCAGACTTTAAAATAAATATTCCAGAAAATAAATCTCTTTCTCTTTCTTTTATTTTTTTAAAGAAAAAAAACAGCATGTCCGGCCGGGTCACTTGCTTGGGCAAGTGACCCGGCTGGACACAAAAGCAAAAGGGCGCAGTCTTCTCAATGAAACAAGGCAAAATACATGCAAAGAGACCACGTTACTGTTCAAGTGAATTAAAATTCACTTGAACAGTGCAAACACAAAGCAAAAAGAATGCATGGTGCGGGGGGTGAAGAGAACAGACCTGGGAATGAAAGGACAACGGCGATGCTTGAAGGCTTGCTGGCTAGTCGATCAGTGCTGCCATCTGCTTCAGTTCTTTCCTCTATTCTTTGTTGGCGTTCTTCTTCTGAGTTTCACCTCTGCAATCTCCGTGCCTCTTTCTCTCTACTGGTTTTCTGCACTTTCTTCTTCCATGTTCTGCAGATTTTATATGCAAAAAATGAAAACAAAACCGAAAGGCAGTCCCTGCTGGTTTATGGTTTTTTGTTTTTCTTGCGCTTTCTCCCTCTTTTTTTCTCCTCCTCTGTCCCATTTTCTGTGTCTTCTTTCTCTCCCTCTCTGGTAAATGAGATGGATGAAGACAACGGTACTGCAGCTTCTGCGCACAACCGGTGGTCACTGCTTCTGGGGACACTGAAAACGATGGCCATGCCGGTTCACTGTTCCTTTTTTTTTCTTCTGCTGATGCTCTCTGTGGAGATGATGAGGGAGACGGCGATGAAAACGTGCTATGCTGGTTGAGTTCACGCCCCTGCCTCTGTGTTTTTCTGCTTTTGACAGTGGCGTTCAGCTTTTTTTTTTTTCTTTCGTTCCTTTCCTTTCTTTTTCTGCCTGGCTTCACATCTCTTTTTTTTTCTGTAACTTTGTTCTTGTGAAGACTTTCACAATCAAAAAGATGAACCCCTGCTCTCTGCGTTTTCCCCCCTCCTTTAGGTCAGCAGCCGAGGCTTCTATATAGCCTATACATGGCTTTATTTAGGAAACAAATATTACATTAACTCTAGGGTGTATTCTCGGGTGAGCAGAAATAGGAAACCAGAATGTTTGACTCTGATTTTGTGATCAGCATTGATTTCTTTCCTAATTAGAGGATGGTGTGGCTCTTTTCTTTCCTTCCATAGGGCCAGCTGCTCCCCTTGAAATGAGGCAACAAAAACGTGGTCTTCAGCTCCAAAAATCAGGCGTGATGAGAAAGGAAAACAGCAAAGAAAAAAAAGGAAAGAAATCAGATGGTCCTATTTTCCTTATTCGGTGTGATAAAAATCCTGTCATTTATGATGATCCAGCCCCCCTCTCCAGCTTTCAATGTCCTTTTTCAATTCAATCCCTCAATTTAGCACATTTCGATTCAGTCCTTGGTCCAAAAAAAAATCCTTCGAATCAGTCCCGCGAACTTGGGCAAAAATCCTTCTCGCGGTCAGGAATCCCAGCTTTCAACACTAGATATTCAAATGGGAATATCTTAAGCTTTTGCTATTGAAATCAAGCAATTCAAAAGCCTAAATTCATCTACATGTCCCGGACTACAACTTTGATGAAGGATTCAAAGTGAGATAAATTCGTTTTGAATAACAGAATTGCACCCAAACTCGGCTGGAAACCTTCTCGCGACAAGATTCTATGTTTTCACACTAGATTTCAAACAAGAATATCTTGAGTTTTTGATATCAAAATCAAGCAATTCAAAAGCTCAAATTCATCTATGTGTCCCGGACTACAAATTTGATGAAGGAGTTGAAGTGAGATAAAATCATTTTAGAGAATAGAATCTACTAGTAATCTATTTGGTCAAAAGGTTCTTGATCTGGCGATGCTGAGCATCCGAATCTGACTGAGAATTTGCCCTAAGAACAATGATCCCTAGGACCTAATAAAGGTGTACATCAAATTTTTAACATAGCATGAGTGACAGAATATACTTAGGATGGTTAGATATCGTACGAAACCGAGTCAGAATCAGAGCCTAAGTTGGAACAAAAAATTACGACAACAGCAGAACCATTTTTTTAATGCAAATTCTGAGGGATTTATTCAACCTTAAAGACCAGATAAAAAAGGAATGAATTTGGCATTATGACGACTTCTGATCAATCTAAGAAACCTGACAATTTTGGCAGCAAAGGGGAAGGATAAAGATAGCAGAAAACAGCTCAAACAGGGTTTTGAAAAAATATTTCTTTCATCTGCTTTTTTCAATCTTCCAGCAAACATAGGGTCCAAAAATGAGTAACAACAGCAGTCATAGCTGAAATTATACAATTTGATATGACATTGTTTCTCTTCTAAATATTACTCCCCTACCATTAAGTTATTGGAAAGTAACCATCTTTGCAAAATATTCCATTTAGGCCTTATACATACCCAACCAATCTATACCTAATATCACATCAAAATCATGTAGCTCTAAGGGAATTAAGTCTACTATCATTTCTACCCCTTTACATTAACCCTTACCCCTTTATACACATGATCAATTTTTAGAGTCTCACCTAAAAAGGCACTTATTGTAACTATCTTCTTTTTTTTTTTGCCTTACTAAAGGTTTTCCCAAGTCTTCCCGCCATTTTATTTGCTACAAAAGAGTGTGTGCATCAAGATTAATTAATGCATACACAATAAATGAATTTAGTTGCAGCATACCTACCACTATATTTGGGGAAGCTCTGGCATCATCCTGATTCATATGGAATACCCTGTTATGTGTCCTATCACTTTGAATTATGGGTCGACTCCTATTACCACTAGCTTCAGATTGGGTTGGCCTAATAGGTTTATCTATAATAACAAAATGTTCTTGACTCTGTGTTTGTTGTTTCTGTCCCTAAGTTTAATCAACAACTCTTTTTGGGCATTCCCTCTGTAGATGTCCTTTCTCACTATAATAATAACATCCATGACCCAGATGATAACGCTCCCTCTATTTGTTCCCCTCATGTCTACACACATAGCATTGACTTGGCGATGCTAAACAATCTCTGGTGTGTCTTTGCTTACAACAAATACACTAAGGGTATATAATAGTTTTCAACTCGGAAACCTTATAGCAAAACTAATTATCTAGCTTGATTGTCTTTCAGTCGATCCCTCAACTATACATTGTCCTAGTTGATGATCCTTTCAAAATAAAGTTCCCTCATCTCTTTTTAAAATGACTAAACAAGCATTCTTTACCCTTATTCAAGAGACGTGGTCTACTAGGAAAAAAAAATATATCTCTTCTCTTTCCTAGCCCTAACGAGCTCTACCAACCTTCACCCATACATGCCTCTAAGGCCAATATTGCCTCAATTAACTCTCTAGGAGTCCAAAATTGTAAAGCTACCAATCTTTGCTTAAATTTCTATCACAAACCATCTCGTAGCCTTTTTATCAAAAGCTATATATGGGAACATATTCTTGAGCAAACATGGAGAGATCATAAAAGTTTTGCTTGTAATCCATTATAAACATCTCTCCTTATCTTAAGGTTGGAAATTTATACTCTTTCACTCTGTAATGATATCATGAGCAGAATTGGTCCTCAAACTCCACTTTAAAATCATTCCAGGATAATGCCTTTATAACTCTCCTCGAAGATATAATGTCCCACCAGGATTGTGTTATATCCGATAGTAACTAGGTAGCACAATCTACCAGTAGCTCATTAGATACTCTAATATAATCCATAGTCTTTTCCACTTTATATATCCATTTAACTATAATCTCTGCATCTGGTTCTTCTAGATAGGGCTCACAATGCATCTCTCTTATACTCTAAATAATCTTTACTAAAGTAACTATATTGTCCATAAGTTTTGTGGCTACTAGCGCTGATAGGGTTGATGCACTAGACTTGCCCTTAATCACTACCCTCACTATTTATGCAAAGAATGCAGGATTAACACAAGGTGCAGGGGTAGATGCAGGTGCTGCAACTTCATGTCCCTACTGACCAAACCTTATTGGTTGCAATACCCTAACATGTCTAGAGTCAGCATCACCCTTCATTCTTAATGACTCCCCAACCTTAACTAATGTGGTATTGATGGTATATAGGAGGCAACATCCTCTAAATGATCCTCTCCCTATCTACTCTTAGATCCTGTATCCCGTACCCTTCCATTAGCTAGAGAGGGATTTGTCATCGCACCCTTTCTTTTTCACTTCTCTTTTTTCCCACCTTTTTCCTCTCAAAATCATGCCTTTTCTTAAAGAAATAGCCTTTTTTACACATTAAACCTCGTATGCTTCTTTTTATTCAACTTAATGCTAACTTAGTTAATTTTTTTAATCGAGGGTTTATAGTTATTGTCTCTTCCACGTATGGATAGAGAATGGTCAGCATCTAATTGCTAGAAACCAAGATCAACTAAGAAAGTTTGGAACTTATGGAACCATTGTCAAGAAGCCTATTTCAGACTATACAAATATTTATGCAGGCGATATACACAAGTATCATAGGTCTTGCGAAAGCTCATGGGTACTTTCATATAAATTTCCTTATTTAAATCATCATGTAACAAGGCATTGTTGACATCTAGTTAATACAATATTCATCCTTTAATGGTAGCCATTATTAAAAGGCAACAAACACTGGTGATTTTAACAATTAAAGTGAAGTTGATGGTATAATCAATTCCTCTGACCTCAATAAACCCCTTAACAACAAGTTAAGATTTGAATCTCTTAAAATCGTATCAACATTGTATTTGATCTTATAAACCAATTGGAGTCTATGACATGTTTTCTAGGAGGGAGGTGCTCCAAATCCTAAGTACCACTAGTCTTAAGAGCAATAATTCTAGTTTGTATAGCTTGCTGCCATAAAAGAATCTTTAATAGCCTTGGAGAATATAAAAGGCTCATCAAGATAAGTGATGGCAACTAGAAATAATTGATGAGAAGGTGAAAAATATGTATATGAAAAAACAAGGGAAATAGCATATAGAATGGGATTTATTAAAAATAGTAGCTTAAAGGATACACCTTCGATTTTAGAAGTAAGTTAGCGTTCACGTCAAAGCCTAAAAGAAGCAGGAACATAGACGACCTGCTTAATAAGTGAAGTGTTTACAATAGTATTTTTAATATGGAAATTAGGTATGGAATTTGGCAATGAATTTAGATTCAACTGTATTGTCAATATAAGACTCAAAACAAAGGTAAATGGAGAATGGCATTGGTATCTGATCATAACCAGAATTAAAAGGAAAAACATACATATAAAAAAATAACATCACGTGGGATATGAATGATTTTTTTGTATTTAGATCATAGACTTTGTAAGCTTTTTTACCATGAGGGTACCCAAGAAAAACATAATAAAAAGAGAGACTCCCTCATTCTTTGGTTCTCTAACGAACTAAATTGACTTCTTAAAGATTAACCAACTTTATGGTGTCTTTCTTATACTTCTCATTCATAAATTGGTATTCGTTGGATAAGGGGTTTTTATTCTAATAGTTTTGGTTTCTTGGAACATGATTTCATTATGTCACAATCCTATCAGACCTGTTTTGGCTTTCCAGAATTCATTGTTATTTTATTATAGGTTGCGTGACCATGTGATCACAAGGTTCACGTCACTTGGTATTAGATCTAGGCTTCAAAATTAGATCATATCTTTTTAAAAATTTCATTTTCTTTATGTTTCATAAATTTAATGGTGTTTTCTAGTCCTTTTCTTTTCTTTTTATTTTTAGCATCTTAGTAAAAAAAAAAGGTGTTATTTCATTTTGTTATTGCCTTAAACATATCAGTAGCATAAAAAATCAATAAAAAATGAAGAATAGACATTATTGAAGCTTCAATTCTATCACGAAAACATAAATAATAAAGACATTGAATCAAACCATTTTGAAATCACTTCCAAATTGATAAATTGGTTATTTTGGGTGAAATCTAACTATTTAATATATTTACCCTTATTTTTTTTAATCTTTTGATTAGGGTTTCAATTCTAAATTAAATTCTACCGTAAATTGATCATACATTATTTTTTTTTATATTTAGGCATAAGAGAATGATCTATAAATTTATATTTGTTGTTTAATAGGTATAAGGGTACTACATATTAAATTTTAGGTTATTTTGATATCGTTTGGTCCAGGTTTCAATTCTAGTGCTTAAAATTGCGTGAGTCAGATTTGCGTCAAGTTACAAAAACATGTTTACTACTAGTTGTTTCAACCCAATCAATTTAATTTTGTTATATTTGGGTTATTTAGGATTCAAATAAATATTTTCATTAATTTTTACATCTATTTTATTTTGAGTTATAATATCGTTCATATTTCATACGAATTCATTTGCTACTCATGAAATCATTATTGTAGTTTTGTTTTACTTATTTTTAGTATCTTATTTATCCTTAAGTTACTTATATATATTTGTATTGTATTATGATAGTCATTGACATTGGTTCATTAATATTTAGATTTGAAAGAACCGCAAGAAGGTAAACCGAGACATAAAAGGTATAATGAGAATAATTAAGTTAAAAGCTTTGAATTATATGAAACATGAGAGTTGTGAGGATATAGTTTCTTACTACCAATCAATTTTTACAGAATCAAAGATGTTTGAAAAATAACGAGTCTGCAACACCAAAAGCGAATACCACTTTCCAAATACAAGCTTTCGCTCAACAACTCGACTAGGGTGATGAATGATTTGAAAGATAAAATGGCTTTGATGAGACAATAAAATAATAGGATGGATGGTTGGAGTATGGGGCTAATTGGAGAGGAAACATTGTTCGAAATGTTATAACTAACTTTGTTGATTTTTTAATGAAAACACAAATGATGATGATGACGACGACGATGACGACACCTACTTTGCATTTGAGGAACAAGAGAATAGATTTGGCTCGAATAGGGCTAAAAGGCATGTTAATTTTGCCCAGGGTGGAACATTTAGTCAGATGGAGAATTATCAGGATTTTAGGCATCTTGATGATTTAGGTGGAGAGCTAGGCATCATTAAGTTAAAAAAACCTGCTTTCCAAGGAAAAATTGATCTAAAGGCATACCTAGAATGAGAAAAGAAGGTTGAATGGATCTTTTGTTGTCATTACTATAAATAACATATAAAAATAAAACTCGTTATCATTAAATTTACAGATTATGCACTAATATGGTTGGATCAACTTGTTTTAAGTAGGAAAAGGAATGAAGAATGGCATATTGATTCATGGGATTACATGAAAGCCATAATGGGGAAATGTTTTATTCCTAACTTATATTACATAGAGCTCTTTTGGAAATTGCAAAGTTTACATCAAAGGTCATAAACTATGGAAGATTACCACAAGGAGTAGAAAATTGCAATGATTAGAGCTAATATGGTTGAAGATAAGAAACTATTATGTCTAGGTTTTTTAATGAACTGAATAGAGATACAACTAATGTTGTTAAGCTACAACATTATGTAAAGTGAAGGACATGGTTCATATAGCTATGAAAGTAAAAAGGAAACTAAAAAAGAAAGGGAAATTTATGACCATCTTACAATTTGGGTTCTTCATCATTATGGAAGCTGAATTTTAAGATAGAAGGGGTTGCCTAACTAAAACCCTTCACTAGAACCAAAGTTGAACCATCCAAAGCCATAGTTGATGTCTCTAGGGATTTTAAAAATAAATGTGATACTTAGTCTAAACATGCTTGTGATGTTAAGTGTTTTAAATGTTAAGGGCTTGGGCACTACACTTTAGAGTGTCCAAACAAGAGAATAATGGTTATGAGAGACAATTAAGACATAGAGTCTGAAAGTAATAAATCTAATTATAAAGATATGTCACCATTTGAGGATTTTACTGTTGATAAGGTTACATACAAGTTGAAGATGAGGCCTTAGTTATAAAGTGTACACTTCAGGTGAAGGAAGATGATAATGATCAACAAAGGGAGAACATCTTCCATATGCATTACCATGTACAAAACAAGGTGTGTAGTTTGATTACAGAAAGTGGAAGTCATACTAATGTAGCTAGTACTCACCTTGTTAATAATCTGAACTTATGTACTATTAAGAATCATAGACCTTATATATTCTAATATATGCAAGTTACATCTTGTTAGGGAGACCAAGGCAGTTTGATAGGATGTTATGTTTTAACTTGGAGCTGATTTGTCTTCTTCAGGGAATGATCTTCATTTTATATATTCAAGGATGAATCCTTTTGAAGAAGGAGGAGATAATATGAACCAAGTTAGGTCTGAACTTTTTCTTAAAATGTCTATTGGCCTATTTTGCAAGATCATGCATATCTCTCATAATATATATTGGATCAAGCTAAAATCTTACAAATAGATACTAGACACATGGATATATATTATGGTAAAATCTCAAGTCAAGTGGAGTTTGATAAAATATTTTTTAAATTATTCTAAGTTTATGTTACTGTATTGATAGATTCATCGAAAAAGTGTTTTTTCTTGGCTATTTTTAGCCCAATCAGTTCAAACCTATAATGGGGTTAACTCTGGATAGAAAAGGGAGATTAAATTAGGTTTATTTAGGCTCTAAATTGGTGCATGGGATTAGGCTACAAAGGTTCTTGACGGGGCTTTATAAATAGTTTAATTTCAATTATTTTTTATTATTTTTTTTGCTCTAGTTATGTTTTAACAACTTACAAAGAATTTTAACACTTTGTTTTTCATTCTTAATTTTTGCTTTTAGGTTTGATTAATTAGTTAAGGCTTATGGCTTGTTTGGGCTTAATTATTTATTAGTTTTTAGCTATGGACCAAGGCTTGTTTGGATTCATACTTTTAGGTTTATTAGTATAAGTTTTTGTTCAGTTTTAAAAATAGGTCAATTTAGTCCTAAGGGTAGATCCATTAGGGTTTTTATTTTCAATAGTATAAATACTCTTTATAAGGACAAAATATTCAGACTTGATAATACGATTGTTTATTCAACTTGTGTGAGAGAGATTCTCGCATTCTTTGGTTCTCTAACGAACTAAATTGACTTATCAAAGATTAACTGGTTTCATGGCGTCTTTCTTATATTTCTCATTCACGAATTGGAATTTATAAGGTGGGGGTTCTTATTCCCCAATAATATTGGTGCCTTGGGACAAGCTTTCATTGTGTCACACTCCTATCAAAATTGTTTTGGCTTACCAAGATTTGTTATTATTTTATTGTTGGTTACATGACCACGTGATCACAATGTTCGCATCACATTGAGTATACTAATAGAGCATGACCTGAAATAGTAAGCTTTTTTTATTAAAAAGTTCATTGGAAACAACCATATGGTTAGAGGGACCACTATTAATAATCCATATGTAATCAAGCTTATTAGCATAAATAGCGAGGCTCAGGGAACCTTCATTCAGAAAACATGTAAGCTACTTATATTGTTCCAAGGTAAGACCAGAGATGGGTGAAATATTGAAGCCATCACTCGATCTTGTTGTTCCTTCATAATTAATTAGGTTCACAAAATATGCATGATTCTTTTACTTTCAAGTTGCAGGCTTGCTTGGTTTCTCTTTATCATTACAGCGACGTTGTTTCCAACCTGGTGGATACTTATTAACTAATAGCATTTAGCTTGTGTATGGCCTAAATAATTGTGATTTTCATATCACTTCTAAAATATATTATATCTCTTATTGATTTCTGAATTGGCAACAAATGTAGTGGCTTCTATGACAGGAAATCATAACATTGCCATTGCTTGCTATTTTTCTTCATGAATAATAATGCCATATACTTCACTCAAAGATGGTAAAAGCTCATTGTTTATGATTTGGAAATGTACCGTCTTAAAATAATCACTAAGACCAAGGAGAAATTGATAAACCTTTTCTTTCTCTTTAGTTGCCGCAAATTCTTTTCCAACACTATAATGACATTAAGGAATAATGTCAAACATCTGGAGTTCATACTGAAGAGCCTTAAACTTGGAATAATAGATAAGGACCATTTTATTCCCTTAACGAAGCAAGTAGATCTCTTTCTTGAGTTCATATATGCGTGAAACATTCACTTAAGAAAAACACTATTTTAATTCTAGTCTATAACACTTTATCCAAAATGCATATTGTTCTTAAGTTTGTTCTGGTCTCTTAAAAGACCCATCAGAAAAACCAATTTTGTTTTTGACATGGAGAGCATTCTTCATAGCTCTCTTCCATGTAGGATAATTATCCCTCATTGAGAACACAAGTCATGAAAACAGTCCCTAGGTTATCTGAGGGATGCAAAACGTATGGTGAATTGAGATCATTAAAGGGTTGTGTTTGGATGTCTCCCCTTCTCAATATGTTAAGGGTTGTGTTTGTATTGGTTCCATTTTCTTCTGACATGTGAAGGCTCGATACCATGAAAAAAGTACAAGATTGGAAGCCAAAAGGTTAGAGTTTTGATTCTACAATACTACATTTAAATGGTGTAGAACAGTAAACAAAGAGGATTTTCATGAGAAATCCTAAAAGCTAAAATAGGTGATATTTACTGGAAAAGAAATACAATCAATCCTAATTATTAAGAGTGCATCAAGCAATAGGTTTCTGGAATAGCCAACCATCATAGAATATTATTGATTTTTGGAGCTTGTTTGTTATTACAGGTCCGACCTCTGGCTTAGGTAGCACTAAGTGGCTCACCTATAGTTTTTACACCATTATTGTTAGTAAATTACTAGATTTGTAGACTGCACTTCGTCATTGGCTGGATAAAAAAAATTCAACGTAAAAAAAAGAATGCTAAGGAAACAAATTCAATACCCGAGTCATTGGTTCACTTGGTAAATTAAATAATATGATTTAAAAATGCAACAATAATAAATCAATATGAAAAAAAAATCACAATGAAATAAAGGTTAAAAAGAACCTAATCTAAGCCAGCCCGGATTATGAAACAACTCAATGATGAAAGGAAAAATTGAGAAAAAGATTTAAAAAGACAACAAAAAAAAACCAAGTTAAACCGGGTTAACTCGCAAACTTTGCGACCATTGACATAAGATTGGGATAATCTTATAGAAAAAAAATATAGGAAACAAGTTTGGATACTAATTTATAATAAATCAAATGAGAACATGATAACTTCACAAAAAAAATAAAAATGATAAAAAAAGTGAAGCTCAATCTCTAGCAAATGAAATGTTAAAGGATGAAAGTTAAAGAAAAAAAATATAATTTAAAAAGATTAAAAAAAAAACTCAATTTGTGCCCACTTTGGTCAAGATGCAAAATCTCTTACCCAGACATGATACCAGGGCGACCGCATTCAAAAGAAAATTAATAATATCATGTAGTTTAATTCTCAAACAACATAATGTTTAAGGACAAAAATGAAATTTATTTTAAAAAATCAATTGGAAAAAACATGAGTCAAACCAGGTTAATTTGCAAACCTCACGACCATGGAAATCATGAAATCCTTAAATCAGGTTCAATTAAGAAGCTTAATTCTCAACCAATTTAATTTTGAAAGATGAAATCGTATAAACAAATATCAATTTAAAAAATTTGCCAAAGAAAAAAAGATAGCAATAAAAAGAATAGGGATCAAAATTGATAGAAAAAAAACACCCATAGAGGATGAAATTGTAAACAAAATGATTAGGATAACCCAATAGATAGGAAATAAAAAAAAAGGTATGTAAACCAATTTCCAATAAATCAAATGTTAAAGGATGAAATTAAAATAATTCAATTTTAAAAAAGGTACACAAAAAAATTCAATCCATGATAACCTTTGAAACCGATGACCTTGGTCCTAAACCCAGGATTATCTTTATAATAATAATAAAAAAATCTTAACTAACCTAGGTTAATTCACAAACCACGTAATCATGGGTACAAAATCGTGATAACCCAATAAAAAAAAGGAAAAAAGAGATAAGACTAGTTTCAAATAAATTAAATATTGAATGATGAAATTGAATAAATTAATTTTAAAAAGACCTAAAAAAAGTTGACCCACGTTAACCTTTGAAACCAATGACTCTAGTTATGAACCTAAGACTAATCTTATAGAAGGCAAATCGTAAAAATAATAAAGCAAATCTCTAAAAAAAAGGTCAAAATAAAAAAATATATTTTAAAAAGGAAAAAAAATCAAGCCAGCTCGGGTAAATCTCTTAAACTCAATCTAATATCTAAAACTAATAACCCATGAAATCTTGGAGTCGGGTTCAATCAAGAAGTTTAATTCTAAAAAACTTTAATTTTGAAGGATGAAATTTGTAATCAAAATTAATTTAAAAAGCTTTCCAAAAAAAAAGATAGCAATAAAAAGAATGAGGATCAAATTTGAATGGAAAAAAAAACATGGAGCATGAAATTGTAAACAAAAATGATCCTAAAGAAAAGAAATAGTAATCAAAAGAATGAGGATCAAATTTGAAATATAAAAAAAGGAGGGTAAGATTGGAAAATAAATATAATTTTATAGCTTATTAAAAAAAATACTAATAAATAGAATGAGGATCAAATCTGAAAGATTAAAAATTAAAAGGGGGTGAAATTGAAAAATATTTTAAATTTCATGGTTTATTCAAAATGAAAAAAACAGTAATAAAAAGGAAAGAGATCAAATGTGAACGGGAAATAAATTGCAAGGGTTGGTTTGATTTTTTAAAGGGGAGCATGCATAATTCAAGGGTGGGGAGAGAGAAAAAAGAAAAAAAAAAGATCGTCGGTGTCAAACCAGATGCATTTAAGGGCATGTCCTATCTCACTACGTTTAGGGCGTCGAGATTTTTCAAACACCACCCCGGAAGGTGTTTTTCTTATTATATTTTATAAATTTAATGTACGACAATACCTTTCAGTACCTTTGGAATTTACAATAAAACCAATGTAAAATGATAATAAAAAAATTAGGTGAGAGTTTTATTTGTGTTGTCTTTAAGGGCATTAAAGTAATTATACTATTATAAAAATATAAAAATATACTTGAGTAGTATCCATTAGATTATTTTATTCTAAGGATAAATTAGTAATTTTATTATATAAAAAAACTAAATACAAATCTAACCCCATATAATTTGTAAAAAACAATTGTGTCATGGTGAAAAGATTGCATTGCCCTTAGTGCCTAGTTCAAAGGTTTTTTTTGTTCAAACACTATTTCTTAATTACACCATTACTATAAAAAGTAATTCGAGTCTTGGTGAACATTAACTTTCCTAGAAAAATTAGTTTTTTTTAACTATAGTATATGCTTGATTTTTAAAGAAAATCTATGCACCAGCTTCTGTCTCCAATGATATATTCAATACAATTTATATTTAATAAAAAAATAGTTACACTATTAAATAACCTTCCATATAGCCATAAAAGTTGCATCTACAAGCCTAATTTCTTGTTTTGTTGTCTCTCTAAAAGCTTTTTTTTTAAAGCACTCCCTTGTTCTTCCTCACAAGTTCTCCTAGTCTATCAACAAACCTTTTCACTCTATCTTTATAAATTGATAACTCAATCCACAAAATGAAATCAACTCCCAAGAAATATTTCAAAAAGGCTTCCACCATGATGCTTTGATTTGCTATAAGAACATAATGTTTCTATAAAGAAAACACACACTAAGACTCAGGATGGAGATTACTATATTAAAACTTTGGTATGCAACACTTCACGTGTCACAAACTCAATATACCTTCATTCCAATTACATTTGCCCTAGGGGTAATCATTTTTTGTTTGATTCAGTTTTTACCTAAAAAAAC